>OGQZ01002263.1_pt1 | contig 13479 bp, 9 predicted proteins | sample 1553321 | NCBI WGS metagenome assembly OGQZ01 (sample SAMEA2579958, study PRJEB22360) | human gut metagenome | reverse complement strand
CTGACAGACCTGTGCAGCCACTTTCATGCCGTTCTGGACTATCCCGATGAGGACATCGATGACTTTGGTCTTTCCAACTATGCCGCTTCCCTGCGCAGCGATGCCAAAGCCCTCTATGCCCTTCTGCAAACCTACGGCCAGGGGCGGATTTTGCGACAGGGCGTAAAAACCGCCATTGTGGGCAGACCCAATGTGGGAAAATCCAGCCTGCTGAACGCGCTGCTGGGGCTGCAAAAAGAGATCCTGACCAACGATGTCTCTGACAACTCGGGTCTCGGTCAGCACACCACGACCGCCGCTCGGCTGTATCACTTCCCGCACGGCGGTGATGTGATTGACTCCCCTGGTGTGCGTGAGTTCGGCCTCTGGCACCTGGAGCCGGAACAAATCACTCAGGGCTTTGTCGAATTCCATGACTACTTAGGTCTGTGTAAATATCGCGATTGCAAACACGATACCGATCCGGGCTGCGCTATCCGGGAAGCGGTTGAGGAAGGAAAAATCGCGGAAACCCGTTTCGAAAACTATCACCGTATTCTGGAAAGCATGGCGCAGGTAAAAACGCGTAAAAACTTTTCTGATACGGATGACTGACAATTAAGCTAACCGTCGTTAGAATCGTCCCCTTTTTTTCAGGATCCGGCATGTAGGCCGGATCAGGAACGACAAAACAATGGCCTGGAGGCTACCTTGTTAAATTCATTTAAACTTTCGCTACAGTACATTCTGCCGAAACTATGGCTTACTCGCCTGGCGGGTTGGGGCGCAAGCAAGCGGGCAGGATGGCTGACAAAACTGGTTATCGATCTGTTCGTTAAATACTACAAGGTCGACATGAAAGAGGCGCAAAAGCCGGATACCGCCAGCTACCGCACCTTTAACGAATTCTTTGTCCGTCCGCTGCGTGACGAAGTACGCCCAATCGATACCGATCCGAATGTACTGGTTATGCCTGCCGATGGCGTTATCAGCCAGTTGGGTAAAATCGAAGAAGATAAAATCCTGCAAGCCAAAGGCCACAACTACAGCCTCGAAGCCCTGCTGGCAGGCAACTATCTGATGGCGGACCTGTTCCGCAACGGTACGTTTGTGACCACTTACCTCTCCCCGCGTGACTACCACCGCGTACACATGCCGTGCAACGGTATTCTGCGTGAGATGATCTACGTGCCAGGCGATCTCTTCTCCGTTAACCATCTCACCGCTCAGAACGTGCCGAATCTGTTTGCCCGTAACGAACGCGTGATCTGCCTGTTCGATACCGAATTTGGCCCAATGGCGCAGATTCTGGTCGGGGCGACGATTGTAGGCAGCATTGAGACGGTCTGGGCGGGCACCATTACGCCGCCGCGCGAAGGTATCATCAAGCGCTGGACCTGGCCTGCCGGGGAAAACGACGGTTCTGTGGCACTGCTGAAAGGCCAGGAAATGGGTCGCTTTAAACTCGGTTCCACCGTTATCAACCTATTTGCACCGGGTAAAGTGAATCTGGTTGAGCAACTGGAAAGCCTGTCTGTCACGAAAATTGGCCAGCCGCTGGCAGTATCTACCGAAACCTTTGTTACGCCAGACGCTGAACCCGCCCCGCTTCCTGCTGAAGAGATCGAAGCAGAACACGACGCCAGCCCATTGGTTGACGACAAAAAAGACCAGGTCTAATCCATCAAAGGAAACGCTGACGTGCGCCTGATTATCACTTTTCTGATGGCCTGGTGCCTCAGTTGGGGGGCGTACGCCGCGACGGCCCCCGATAGCAAACAAATCTCACAAGAACTGGAGCAGGCAAAAGCGGCGAAACCCGCGCAACCGGAAGTCGTAGAGGCGCTCCAGTCTGCCTTAAATGCGCTTGAGGAACGGAAAGGTTCCCTTGAGCGCATCAAGCAATATCAAGAAGTCATTGATAATTATCCGAAACTCTCCGCTACTCTGCGCGCGCAATTAAACAACATGCGTGACGAGCCGCGCAGCGTGTCACCGGGAATGTCTACCGACGCGCTGAATCAGGAAATTCTCCAGGTCAGCAGCCAGTTGCTGGATAAAAGCCGTCAGGCCCAGCAAGAGCAGGAACGCGCCCGCGAGATTGCCGATTCGCTGAATCAACTGCCGCAACAGCAAACCGATGCCCGCCGTCAGTTAAATGAAATCGAGCGCCGCCTGGGGACGCTTACCGGCAATTCCCCGCTCAATCAGGCACAAAATTTCGCGTTGCAGTCTGACTCCGCACGCCTGAAAGCGCTCGTCGATGAACTGGAACTGGCGCAGCTGTCCGCCAATAACCGCCAGGAATTAGCGCGCTTACGCTCAGAGCTGGCGGAAAAAGAGAGCCAGCAGCTGGATGCGTATTTGCAGGCCTTACGTAATCAGTTGAACAGCCAACGTCAGCTTGAGGCGGAGCGGGCGCTGGAAAGTACCGAATTGCTGGCAGAAAACAGCGCCGATTTGCCGAAAGACATCGTCGCGCAATTCAAAATTAACCGCGAACTATCAGCGGCGCTGAATCAACAGGCGCAGCGGATGGATCTCGTTGCCTCGCAACAGCGTCAGGCTGCCAGCCAGACGTTACAGGTCCGGCAGGCGTTGAATACGCTGCGTGAACAGTCGCAATGGCTGGGATCGTCCAACCTGCTCGGTGAAGCGTTGCGGGCGCAGGTGGCACGGCTACCGGAAATGCCAAAACCACAACAGCTTGATACCGAAATGGCGCAGTTGCGTGTGCAACGGTTACGTTATGAGGATCTGCTAAATAAACAGCCGCTGCTACGGCAAATCCATCAGGCCGACGGTCAGCCGCTGACCGCCGAGCAAAACCGTATTCTGGAAGCACAGCTACGCACTCAGCGTGAGTTGCTGAACTCATTGTTGCAGGGTGGCGACACGCTACTGCTGGAACTGACCAAGCTGAAAGTCTCCAACGGGCAACTGGAGGATGCGCTGAAAGAGGTGAACGAAGCGACGCACCGCTATCTGTTCTGGACCTCTGACGTGCGTCCGATGACCATCGCCTGGCCGCTGGAGATCGCCCAGGATCTGCGTCGTCTCATTTCGCTGGACACCTTCAGTCAGTTGGGCAAAGCCAGTGTGATGATGCTGACCAGTAAAGAGACGATTTTGCCGCTGTTTGGCGCGTTGATTCTGGTGGGTTGCAGTATTTACTCACGCCGCTATTTCACCCGTTTTCTTGAACGTTCGGCGGCGAAAGTCGGCAAAGTGACTCAGGATCACTTCTGGCTGACGTTACGCACTCTTTTCTGGTCGATTCTCGTCGCGTCACCGCTACCGGTGCTGTGGATGACGCTGGGTTACGGCTTGCGCGAGGCGTGGCCTTATCCGCTGGCGGTCGCGATTGGTGATGGCGTAACGGCCACCGTGCCGCTGCTGTGGGTAGTGATGATTTGCGCCACCTTTGCCCGCCCGAACGGCTTGTTTATCGCTCATTTTGGCTGGCCGCGCGAACGGGTTTCCCGTGGGATGCGCTACTACCTGATGAGCATCGGGCTTATTGTGCCGCTGATTATGGCGCTGATGATGTTCGATAACCTCGACGACCGTGAATTCTCCGGTTCGCTGGGACGGCTTTGCTTTATCCTCATTTGCGGTGCGCTGGCGGTGGTCACCCTCAGCCTGAAAAAGGCCGGGATCCCGCTGTATCTCAACAAAGAAGGCAGCGGCGACAACATTACCAACCATATGCTGTGGAACATGATGATTGGCGCACCGCTGGTCGCTATTCTGGCGTCGGCGGTGGGTTATCTGGCAACGGCGCAGGCGCTGTTAGCGAGGCTTGAAACCTCGGTTGCCATCTGGTTCCTGCTACTGGTGGTTTATCACGTTATCCGCCGCTGGATGCTGATCCAGCGCCGCAGACTGGCGTTTGACCGGGCGAAGCATCGCCGGGCAGAGATGTTAGCGCAACGTGCGCGTGGCGAAGAGGAAGCTCATCATCACAGTAGCCCGGAAGGGGCAATTGAAGTCGATGAAAGCGAAGTCGATCTCGATGCCATCAGTGCGCAATCCTTGCGGCTGGTGCGCTCAATTTTGATGTTGATCGCCCTGCTTTCGGTCATTGTGCTGTGGTCAGAAATCCATTCCGCTTTCGGCTTCCTCGAAAATATTTCGCTGTGGGATGTCACCTCCACGGTACAGGGCGTAGAAAGTCTGGAGCCGATTACCCTCGGTGCGGTGCTGATTGCCATTCTGGTGTTTATCATCACCACGCAGCTGGTGCGCAACCTGCCCGCGCTGCTGGAACTGGCAATTTTACAGCACCTGGATTTAACGCCAGGTACAGGTTACGCCATCACCACCATCACCAAATATCTGCTGATGCTGATTGGCGGGCTGGTCGGCTTCTCAATGATTGGTATTGAGTGGTCGAAATTGCAGTGGCTGGTTGCCGCGCTCGGTGTTGGTCTCGGTTTTGGTTTGCAGGAAATTTTCGCCAACTTTATCTCTGGCCTGATCATCCTGTTCGAAAAACCGATTCGCATTGGCGATACGGTAACGATCCGCGATCTTACTGGTAGCGTGACGAAAATTAACACCCGCGCCACCACCATCAGCGACTGGGACCGTAAAGAGATAATCGTGCCGAACAAGGCGTTTATTACCGAGCAGTTTATCAACTGGTCGCTCTCTGACTCGGTCACGCGCGTGGTGTTGACGATTCCGGCCCCTGCCGATGCCAACAGTGAAGAAGTGACGGAAATCCTGCTCACCGCAGCGCGTCGCTGCTCGCTGGTGATCGACAACCCGGCACCGGAAGTCTTCCTGGTGGATCTGCAACAGGGGATTCAGATTTTCGAGCTGCGTATTTACGCCGCTGAGATGGGTCACCGTATGCCGCTACGCCATGAGATCCACCAGCTAATTCTGGCAGGCTTCCATGCCCACGGTATCGATATGCCATTCCCGCCCTTCCAGATGCGCCTGGAAAGCCTGAATGGTAAACAAACGGGGAGAACATTAACTTCTGCGGGCAAAGGTCGTCAGGCGGGAAGTTTGTAATGCATGAAGCTGCCAAATGATGTCAACGTGGCTCATTTAGCAGCTTAACATCATCTTCAGTTATCACCGGCCCTGGAGAGTATCATCCATACGCATTACTTCCTGACAACTCATCGTCGGAGAGACGATGAGTTGCAGGATTTCATAGGATCAGTCGAGAGCTAACTCAGGTTTACTCGCCATGCGACTGCAATAGTTCTGGTAAATCGCCATCGCTAACAGCGAGAAGAAGACAGGGCCGCCAATCATCCACAATGTGCTGTCCCAGTCTCCGGCTTCAACCACAGGCTGAATAATGGTGAAGACGTTCGCAAATGTCACCACCAGTACGACAACCACCGTCGCAATCATTGCCGACATACGCGTTTTGAAAATCACAAACGGTCTGTCGAGATCCTGACGTGCTTTAAAGAATGGGAAAGCCAGCGCGAGGAACAAGTAAGGAAGCGTCATAGACACGTTCGCCATCAGCGTCAGCTTGTTAAAGAACGCCGATGCGGTACCGCCACCAAACGAAACCAGAAGAATGAAGATAGTAACCAACCCGCACTGCATCCACATGGCGATAGACGGCATCCCCATCGTATTCAGGCGCGTCATCGGTTCCGGCCACAACGCTTTCGGCGTTCCCTGGATGATGGCTTTCAGCGGTGAATAGCAAAGCGTAAAGAATGCACCGGTATAAGCGAGGAACATCGAAAGTCCGGTAATACGCGCAAACCATACGCCCAGCGACAATGACGCTTCAGGTGACAAATGCAGTGCGTTACCCAGCGTCATCCCGAGGCTCTTCATCAGCACATAGGTAATATTGCCGAGGTTAACGGAACCATTACTTAATACCTGCTGCCAGTTTGTGCTGACGCCCCATAAAAATATTGCCAGCGAATAACCGATTGAAATAACAATAGCGGCAAAAACAATACCTTTGGCAAAGTTCTTTTCTGGATTTTCCGTTTTATCGACCAGACCACCAACCGCTTCAATTCCGCCATAGGCAAAAATAGCAAATACCACAAACGATAGCATTGCCAGACCGGACTGATAACCCGGGTTCGGTGATGCAAGGAAATTAATATCCTGCGCGAAATGCCCACCATTTAATAACAAAATAGTAATGCTTACTAACAGCAATACTAAATTCAGACACATTACTGCAATACCGCCCACCGCAGTAATGCGGGCAATTTTATTAATCCCCTTTGAAGCAACGACGGTGACCAGAATCATCCATGCCACTGCCAGCAGACCAACCACCTGCGTAGGCTCCAGTCCGGCAATACGCCAGTGCTGGGTCATGTCGCTACCATAGAGGAATGTTGAGAACGGTACCCAAACTTTCGCGGAGGTACTCACCATCCAGATGATATAAGAGGAAAACCACATAAACGTACCAATGAAGGCAAAACGTGGTCCGACACTATTATTCATCCAGGAATAGATACCACCTTCTTCTTTGCGATAAGCAGCTCCCATTTCAGCCATCATTAAGGCGAATGGAATAAAGAATAACAATGCAGAAAATATATAAAAGGGAATCGCACTATAACCCATTAAGTAATAAGCCGATGGGCTATTGGCAAATCCAAATACGGAAGTAAAGATCATCAATATGAGTCCTATCAGACTCATCTTTTTTATCGTGTGAGGCATGAAACCATCCTTCATTTCAGCGCGTGTATAAAACGCGCCCACTGAACTGCACTGCCCAACATTGAGCGGGCAGCGTAAAAACCAATACAGAATTGATACCTGGATGATATCAAATATCCAGTCTTAAATTGTGGCCTTTAGCGGAAAAATGAAAACATATGCTACAGAATGGCGCTTATCACGCCATTCTTCGCGGTTAATTCAGTAATTTTTCAGAATTATGCCCGGTCAACGCTAAAGGCGATGACTTCAGCCAGTGTCTCCGCGCCCAGCGCCAACATCACCAGACGATCAACGCCTAATGCCACGCCGGAACAGTCAGGCATACCGACTTTCAAGGCTTCAATCAGATTCTGGTCAATGGGGTGCTGCGGCAAACCGCGCGCCGCGCGCTTACGGTTATCTTGTTCAAAGCGTTGTTGCTGCTCACGGGCATCCGTCAATTCATGGAAACCATTCGCCAGCTCAATACCTTTATAATAAACCTCAAAGCGTTCAGCGACCCGATGATCTTCGGTACTGATTTGCGCCAGTGATGCCTGGCTGGCTGGAAAGTGGTACACAAAGGTCGGTTTTTCTTTACCAATATTTGGCTCTACGCCAAAGGTAAACAGCAATTGTAGCAACGTGTCGCGGTCTTCTTCGGTATCTGCAACGTTGCTCAAATCCAGTTTCGCTGCCACTTCCCGCAGTTGCGTTTTGTCGGCAGAGAGCGGGTCAATTTCCAGATAACGCAAGAAAGCTTGTTGATAAGAAAGGCTTTCTGCTGCCGGGCAGTCCAGCACTTGTTGTAAGAGATCGTCCACCTCGTTCATCAACCGGTACATATCATAGTGCGGTCGATACCACTCAAGCATAGTGAACTCAGGGTTGTGATAACGCCCCATCTCTTCATTACGGAAGCTGCGGCACAGCTGGAATACCGGCCCACAACCAGCAACCAGCAGGCGTTTCATATGGTATTCCGGGCTGGTCATTAACCAGAGATTCATCCCCTGCGAATGCCCGGGGCCAACGAAACGTGTCTCAAACGGGACCAAATGAATATCGGTTACCGTCGCCTGGCTCATACAAGGCGTCTCCACCTCCAGCACTCCACGATCGGCAAAGAAACGACGGATCTCCGCCATAATCGCCGCGCGTTTTAATAAGTTAGGGATGGATGCGCTCGGCTGCCAGGATGCCGTTTCGCTCATAGTTAAATCTCCAGTTTTTGACAAGGGCACGAAGTCTACTCGCAACGCGACGGCGAGACAAATTTTACGCAGGAATCAAACAAGGGTGGGCAGTGACTAAAAAAAGCACGATCTGATGGTTTAGTAATTAAATTAATCATCTTCAGTGATAATTTAGCCCTCTTGCGCACTAAAAAAATCGATCTCGTCAAATTTCAGACTTATCCATCAGACTATACTGTTGTACCTATAAAGGAGCAGTGGAATAGCGTTCGCAGACCGTAACTTTCAGGCACTTACCCTGAAGTACGGGGCTGTGGGATAAAAACAATCTGGAGGAATGTCGTGCAAACCTTTCAAGCCGATCTTGCCATTGTAGGCGCCGGTGGCGCGGGATTACGTGCTGCAATTGCTGCCGCGCAGGCAAATCCAAATGCAAAAATCGCACTAATCTCAAAAGTATACCCGATGCGTAGCCATACCGTTGCTGCAGAAGGGGGCTCCGCCGCTGTCGCGCAGGATCATGACAGCTTCGAATATCACTTTCACGATACAGTAGCGGGTGGCGACTGGTTGTGTGAGCAGGATGTCGTGGATTATTTCGTCCACCACTGCCCAACCGAAATGACCCAACTGGAACTGTGGGGATGCCCATGGAGCCGTCGCCCGGATGGTAGCGTCAACGTACGTCGCTTCGGCGGCATGAAAATCGAGCGTACCTGGTTCGCCGCCGATAAGACCGGCTTCCATATGCTACACACGCTGTTCCAGACCTCTCTGCAATTCCCGCAGATCCAGCGTTTTGACGAACATTTCGTGCTGGATATTCTGGTTGATGATGGTCATGTTCGCGGCCTGGTAGCAATGAACATGATGGAAGGCACGCTGGTGCAGATCCGTGCTACCGCGGTCGTTATGGCTACCGGCGGTGCGGGTCGCGTTTATCGTTACAACACCAACGGCGGCATCGTTACCGGTGACGGTATGGGTATGGCGCTAAGCCACGGCGTTCCGCTGCGTGACATGGAATTCGTTCAGTATCACCCAACCGGTCTGCCAGGTTCCGGTATCCTGATGACCGAAGGCTGCCGCGGTGAAGGCGGTATTCTGGTCAACAAAAATGGCTACCGTTATCTGCAAGATTACGGCATGGGCCCGGAAACTCCGCTGGGCGAGCCGAAAAACAAATATATGGAACTGGGTCCACGCGACAAAGTTTCTCAGGCCTTCTGGCACGAATGGCGTAAAGGCAACACCATCTCCACGCCGCGTGGCGATGTGGTTTATCTCGACCTGCGTCACCTCGGCGAGAAAAAACTGCATGAACGTCTGCCGTTCATCTGCGAACTGGCGAAAGCGTACGTTGGCGTCGATCCGGTTAAAGAACCGATTCCGGTACGTCCGACCGCACACTACACCATGGGCGGTATCGAAACCGATCAGAACTGTGAAACCCGCATTAAAGGTCTGTTCGCCGTGGGTGAATGTTCCTCTGTTGGTCTGCACGGTGCAAACCGTCTGGGCTCCAACTCCCTGGCGGAACTGGTGGTCTTCGGTCGTCTGGCCGGTGAGCAAGCGACAGAGCGTGCAGCAACTGCTGGTAATGGCAACGAAGCGGCAATTGAAGCGCAGGCAGCTGGCGTTGAACAACGTCTGAAAGATCTGGTTAACCAGGATGGCGGCGAAAACTGGGCGAAGATCCGCGACGAAATGGGCCTGGCTATGGAAGAAGGTTGCGGTATCTACCGTACGCCGGAACTGATGCAGAAAACCATCGACAAGCTGGCTGAGCTGCAGGAACGCTTCAAGCGCGTGCGCATCACCGACACCTCCAGCGTGTTCAACACCGACCTGCTCTACACCATTGAACTGGGCCACGGTCTGAACGTTGCTGAATGTATGGCGCACTCCGCAATGGCACGTAAAGAGTCCCGCGGCGCGCACCAGCGTCTGGACGAAGGTTGCACCGAGCGTGACGACGTCAACTTCCTCAAACACACCCTCGCCTTCCGCGATGCTGATGGCACAACTCGCCTGGAGTACAGCGACGTGAAGATTACTACGCTGCCGCCAGCTAAACGCGTTTACGGTGGCGAAGCGGATGCAGCCGATAAGGCGGAAGCAGCCAATAAGAAGGAGAAGGCGAATGGCTAAGATGAAAAACCTGAAAATTGAGGTGGTGCGCTATAACCCGGAAGTCGATACCGCACCGCATAGCGCATTCTATGAAGTGCCTTATGACGCAACTACCTCATTACTGGATGCGCTGGGCTACATCAAAGACAACCTGGCACCGGACCTGAGCTACCGCTGGTCCTGCCGTATGGCGATTTGTGGTTCCTGCGGCATGATGGTTAACAACGTGCCAAAACTGGCATGTAAAACCTTCCTGCGTGATTACACCGACGGTATGAAGGTTGAAGCGTTAGCTAACTTCCCGATTGAACGCGATCTGGTGGTCGATATGACCCACTTCATCGAAAGTCTGGAAGCGATCAAACCGTACATCATCGGCAACTCCCGCACCGCGGATCAGGGTACTAACATCCAGACCCCGGCGCAGATGGCCAAGTATCACCAGTTCTCCGGTTGCATCAACTGTGGTCTGTGCTACGCCGCGTGCCCGCAGTTTGGCCTGAACCCCGAGTTCATCGGTCCGGCTGCCATTACGCTGGCGCATCGTTATAACGAAGATAGCCGCGACCACGGTAAGAAGGAGCGTATGGCGCAGTTGAACAGCCAGAACGGCGTATGGAGCTGTACTTTCGTGGGCTACTGCTCCGAAGTCTGCCCGAAACACGTCGATCCGGCTGCGGCCATTCAGCAGGGCAAAGTAGAAAGTTCGAAAGATTTTCTTATCGCGACCCTGAAACCACGCTAAGGAGTGCAACATGACGACTAAACGTAAACCGTATGTACGGCCAATGACGTCCACCTGGTGGAAAAAATTGCCGTTTTATCGCTTTTACATGCTGCGCGAAGGCACGGCGGTTCCGGCTGTGTGGTTCAGCATTGAACTGATTTTCGGGCTGTTTGCCCTGAAAAATGGCCCGGAAAGCTGGGCGGGATTCGTCGACTTTTTACAAAACCCGGTTATTGTGATCATTAACCTGATCACTCTGGCGGCAGCTCTGCTGCACACCAAAACCTGGTTTGAACTGGCACCGAAAGCGGCCAATATCATTGTAAAAGACGAAAAAATGGGACCAGAGCCAATTATCAAAAGTCTCTGGGCGGTAACTGTGGTTGCCACCATCGTAATCCTGTTTGTTGCCCTGTACTGGTAAGGAGCCTGAGATGATTAATCCAAATCCAAAGCGTTCTGACGAACCGGTATTCTGGGGCCTCTTCGGGGCCGGTGGTATGTGGAGCGCAATTATTGCGCCGGTGATGATCCTGCTGGTGGGTATTCTGCTGCCGCTGGGGCTGTTTCCGGGTGATGCACTGAGCTACGAGCGCGTTCTGGCGTTCGCGCAGAGCTTCATTGGTCGCGTATTCCTGTTCCTGATGATCGCCAACTGCGGAATCTACGCGATCGCCTGGCAACAGGTCATCAAAAAATTCTCACTGTCCACCGCCTATGCCAACAAAAGTGTCTATCTTCTGTGGTCACAGATCTGGGCAGTCGCAATTTTTCATGAACAGCTTTCCGTACAGAACATCATCGGAATCCTGATCGTATTATTCGGAGTATGGACGGTGCAGAGATATGAATAGAACATTTATTTTAATCATGTTGAGCGGAACATTTTTTTCCGCTGTTTCACAGATACTTCTGAAACAGAGCGCAAATATCAAATACGAAAACCGAATCAGGGAATATCTCAATTTCCGGGTGATTCTCTCATACACTATATATATGCTGATCCTCCTCCTCAATACATGGTGTTATACAAAAGTAGATATGCGCTATGGTCCTGTCATTGATACTGCCGCCTATGTGTTTGTCCTGCTTCTCTCTCATTTCATTCTGAAGGAAAAAATCACGAAAGGAAAAATCATGGGAAACCTGATCATCATTGCAGGTATCCTGATCTATACGCTTTAATTACGGCAATTTCATAAAAAGATCCCGAAGCTGTTGCAGAATTTCCATCAGTGCCACAGCTGCAGGATCTTTTTATATGTTTCAATATTTTTTACCGCTTTTTATATTGTCTGGTACACACTCCATTTCCATCAAACACAGATACAATCCTGTTGGAACTGGTCAGTGTAATGTTCTCAGCACGCGTACCGGAAAGTGCGGAACTGCCTTTGTAAAAATAGTATTTTTTACCATTCAGTGTCAGCCATCCCTTATACGCTTTTCCGTTTTTCTGGAAATAATAGGTGTGTTCCCCACTTTTTTCCCTGATTTTGTACATTCCATTCTCGCAGCGTACACCGTCGCTTCCAAAATAGTAGATATCGCCGGTAGATCTGGTCACGCGGCGGTTTTTAAACATATATCCGGATTTTGTATGGAACCAGTAACATTTCCCGTCTACTTTCTTCATTCCCATCAGAGCATAACCATCAGAACTGATATAATAGGTCTTTCCATTTACAGTTACCCACTGATCTGACACACGTTCGCCATTTTCATTGACATAATAGTATTTTCCATTTTCCTGATGAAGTCCTGTCTGTTCCTGGCTTCCATCGTTGCTGCCTGTATCGGGTTTCATTGCCGGAACATAGGAATGCAGAGATTTCCATCTCGGCGTAATTTTCTTTGTATAGTCCACATAGCCAAAATCCATATCAACATCATTGCCTGCAGGAATTCCTGCTACCAGTCCGCTGGTACTGTTCAGTCCGCTTTCTCGGTTACCGTCTGTGGACTGCCATATTGTATAATTGTACCGTTCCTTATCAGGTGCCTGAATCGTGTCCCCATATCTTGCGATCCATACATCCACTCCTGATAATAAGGACCAGTCTATGTAATTATCATACCAGTTGGTATTGCAGTAAACCATTGGATAATATCCGGCCCTGCGCACTTCATTGCAGAAGGTCAGTGCCATCTCTGAGACTGTTTTTGCAGAAAGCTTACTTGCTTTTGCATACTCCAGATCATATACGACCGGATAGGAAACCTTGTAACCCTGCATTTTGCTGATGGCAAGCTGTGCTTCCTTTAATGCGGTAGTTGTCGATAAGGCTGTACTGTACACATAGGTGCCTGTGGGTACTCCGGCAAGTTCTGCATTTGTCATATTCTCATCATAGGTATAATCTTCGTGAGTCAGGCCATAGGAGATCCGGACAAACGCAAAATCTATATCAGACCTCTTTACCTGTTTCCAGTCAATATTGCCCTGCCATTCAGAGACATCCATGCCTCTGGTTATCGCATCCGGAATGATTTCACCACTTCCGTTATAGCAGACACCGTTGATCTTTTTCCATGCTTTGGAGTTCACTTTTTTTCTTGATGACTCTGTACCGGAAGTTCTTGCAGAATAAATAAATTCCTCCTCAGCCACTGTATCACGTCTGTCATAATGCGGATTTGCAAAAACAGAGCTTACAGGCTGCGCTACAGCTATCGCAGCTGCCAGACAACCAACAATAAGCCTTTTTCTGATTTTTAAAAAATCTCTTTTCATCTTTCTACTCCTGTCCTGTCTTCTAATAAACGTCCATTTTATTACAATAC
>OGQZ01002251.1_pt1 | contig 13527 bp, 13 predicted proteins | sample 1553321 | NCBI WGS metagenome assembly OGQZ01 (sample SAMEA2579958, study PRJEB22360) | human gut metagenome | reverse complement strand
TCTCCACTTATCACAATAAGGGAATGCATACCACCACTTTCTCCGAAATGTTCCCTGTGGAAGGAGATGGCTATATCATCGATACTCCGGGTATCAAGGGCTTCGGCACATTTGATATGGAAGAAGAAGAGATCGGACATTATTTTCCCGAAATATTCAAAACCTCCGCCGACTGCAAATATGGCAACTGTACACATCGTCATGAACCGGGATGTGCCGTACGCAAAGCAGTGGAAGAGCACCTCATCAGCGAATCCCGTTATACCTCTTATCTCAATATGTTGGAAGATAAAGAGGAAGGAAAATATCGGGCTGCTTACTGATTAACTCTTTTTTCCTGAATTCTAGCTTTCTTGCCAGTAAGAGCACGTAAATAGTACAATTTAGCACGACGAACTTTACCAACTTTGTTAACAGTGATACTGTCGATAGCCGGAGATTCGATAGGGAAAATACGTTCAACACCTACAGTTCCAGACATTTTACGAACGGTGAAACGTTTTTTGTCACCATGTCCAGCGATTTTGATAACAACACCACGGTACAACTGTACACGTTCCTTGCTACCTTCAACGATACGGTATGCCACTGTAATAGTATCACCAGCTTTGAATGAAGGATGCTGTTTGCCAGTAGCAAATGCTTCTTCAGCAATTTTAATTAAATCCATTTTTTTTGATTTTAAATTGTTTATCGTTACCAACGCAACATATCAAGTAACTCTTCTTTGACAGCGATTGCGCGAAAGCGGTGCAAAGTAAGTGATTTTTTGTAAAATAGGCAAGTTTTTCAATCTTATTTTTTGATGATTTCCAGGAAATAATTGAAGGCTTTCCATTTTTCATCAATTTTACCTACCTTTGTCTGATAAAGATTTGCTGAAATATGAACGAATGGATTAGAAAATATGGCTTGAAAGCTGTAATGGGAGCCGGCTTGTTGTTGCTGGCAGGATGTCAGTCCAATTATTCTCTGGTTCGTGTAGAAGGAGGACGCGTTCCGATTACTGCGGTGTATGATGAGTATCCGGATAAGGAAGCTGAAAAGTTGGTAGAACACTATAAAGAAAAAGTAGACAGCATTATGTCACCCGTCATCGGATACGCTGCTGCAACTTTAACAGCGTATCGTCCCGAATCACCTTTGTCCAATTTGATTGCCGATGTGCTTCGTGACGGGGCAAAGCAGCTCACCGGTCAGCTGGCAGATGTTGCCGTCATGAATATGGGTGGAATCCGCAATGCTTTGCCTGAAGGGAATATTACTTATGGGACAATTTACGAGATAGCTCCGTTTGAAAATGCTTTGTGCGTGGTGACAATGGATGGTGCAACGTTGGAAACCCTGTTTTCTCAGATTGCATCTGTCCATGGAGAAGGGATAAGTGGCGCACAGCTGGTTATCACTTCCGACGGAAAACTTGAAGAGGCAAAGGTGGGCGGACGTAAAATTGAGAAAGATAAGGAATATACGATTGCAACGATCGATTATCTGGCTGAAGGCAATGATAAGCTGGAGGCTTTCCGTGATGCCAGGTCGAAGCAGGTGTCGAAGAAGCATTTGTTGCGGAATCTGCTGCTTGACTATGTGGCAAAGTGCGAGAAGGAAGGACGTGTGATCCAGGCTGAAACGGAAAACCGTATCATTGTCAGATAAATATGTTGGTATTAATAAAGATGAGTATGAAAATGAAAAGAATATGGACTTTCGGGCTGGTTGTTTTTTTGACAGGCGTACTGGCCGCCCAAAATGTTAAGTCACTGTATATTTATCACACCAACGATATGCATAGTCGTGTGGAGCCTTTCTCTGACACGTTTGCTGATACTTTGCTGGCTGGCAAGGCCGGTATGGCCCGTCGTGCAGCTTTCTTGCAGCAAGAACGTAAGAAACATAAAGACTTGCTGTTGTTTGATGCAGGCGACTTCTCGCAGGGAACTCCGTTTTATAACTTATTTAAGGGAGAGGTTGAAATCCGTTTGATGAATCACATGAAGTATGATGCCTGTGCCATCGGTAATCATGAATTTGACTTTGGACTTGAAAATATGGCACGTCTTTTTAAGATGGCTGAATTTCCTGTCGTATGTGCCAATTATGATGTAAAGGGAACTGTATTGGAGGGACTGGTCAAGGAATATGTCGTTTTGGAACGGAATGGCTTACGTATCGGTGTGTTTGGACTGGGAGCAAAACTTGACGGTTTGGTGGCTCATGAGAATTATGGACAGGTTCGGTTTGAAGATCCGGTTTCGGAAGGACAGCGCATTGCTGATTTGCTGAATGAGCAGGAACAGTGTGATCTGGTGATCTGTCTGTCTCATCTGGGATGGAAAGGTGAACCTTATTCTGATGTAGAACTGATTGAGAATACGCGCAACATAGATCTTGTGATAGGCGGACATTCTCATTCTTTCTTTGAAGAGCCTGTCTTTTATAAGAATCTGGATGGAGTGGAAGTTCCCGTTCAGCAGATGGGAAAACACGCTGCCTTTGTTGGAAAAATGGTTGTTCAAATGCAAAAAGATAATTAGCCTATGGTGAAACGGATAGCTTGGCTCGGATTATGTTTGCTCTTTGTCGGGCAGATGTTGGCTCAGACCCCTCATGTCTTGCAGCAGGTGGAAGATACAGCTGCATGCAGGAGGTGGGTTGAATCATTGATGGGCAAAATGACTTTGAAGCAGAAGATCGGACAGCTGTTTATTCATACGGTAGCTCCGATCCAGACAGCAAAGAATAAAGCCAATATTACAGCGGCAGTGCGTGAATACGGAGTCGGAGGGCTTTTGTTTTCCGGCGGTGAACTGGAACGTCAGGTGCAACTGACCAACATGGCTCAGGAATTGGCGGATATTCCATTGCTCATCACGTTCGATGGAGAATGGGGATTGGCTATGCGGTTGAAAGAAACTCCTCAGTTTCCGCGTAATCGTTTTTTAGGATGTATCCAGCACGATTCGCTGTTGTATGAATATGGCCGTGAAGTTGCCCGCCAGCTGAAACTGATAGGCGTTCATGTGAATTTTGCTCCGGTTGCAGATATTGACAATAATCCGGATAATCCGGTGATCAATACCCGTTCTTTCGGAAGTGTACCTGAGAATGTGGCCCACAAGGTTATTGCCTATTCCAAGGGATTGGAAGACGGGGGAGTGCTGGCAGTCTGCAAACATTTTCCCGGACACGGTGATACGGATACGGATTCTCACAAGAAGCTTCCTGTGTTGAACTTTGACCGTGCCCGTCTGGACAGCATTGAACTTTATCCTTTCCGTCAGGCTGTTCAGGCTGGAATCGGAGGAGTTATGGTTGGACATTTGCAAGTGCCTCAGATCGGGCGGAAGCCTGCATCCATTTCTCCGGCTCTCGTTCGGGATTTATTGAAGAAGGATCTGGGTTTCTCCGGACTGGTGTTTACGGATGCGCTGGAAATGAAAGGTATTTCCGGGAACGAAGGAGTATGCGCCCAGGCTTTACAGGCTGGAAATGACTTGCTGCTGGCGCCACGTAATCTGAAGCGTGAACTGGATGCCGTGCTGAATGCCGTGAAAGCCGGAAAGCTGACTGAAGCGGATATTGATGAACATTGCCGCAAGGTACTTACTTATAAATATGCTTTAGGATTGTCTCGTCGTCCGGCTCCTGTTCCGTCGGATGTACGGAAGCGTATTGAAACAGCTTCGACAAGGCGTTTGATCCGTCATTTGAACAATGCTTCGGTGACCGTACTGAAGAATGAAGAAGACATGCTCCCGCTGGACCTGTCCCTGTCGGGAACCGTGTTGCTCAGTCTTTCTCCAAGCCTGGCCCAGGCATATCCTTTTTATAAAAGATTGCGTGAGGTAATTCCTGTCAATTGGGTTCGGGCAGATTTGGATTCCTTGCGTTCCCTGGAAAGAGTGCTTCGTCCGGCCCAGCAGGTTATCGTTGCCGTACACGAAAAGAATGTTGCCCAATATGCCTCTTTGCTGGAGCCGCTGGCTGCCGATAAGCCGGTAGTGCTGGTTTGTTTTCAGGATGGGGATGTTCTGCTGCCGCTGGAAAAGGCGGTGGCTTCAGCAGCTTCTGTGGTGCTGGCTCATTCAGACAGTGAATCCTTGCAGCATTATGTTGCGGATGTACTGTTGGGAAAAGCTTTAGTTGACGGACGGCTGTCTGTTCCATTGGGAAATTTGTTTGCGGCAGGAACCGGTGTGACTTTAGATCCGAATCATCCGCGTGACTATAAGCCGGAGGATTTTAACATGAGTTCGGAGATCTTGTCTCAAATCGATACGATTGCAGAAGAAGGAATCAAGGCTGGTGCCTATCCGGGATGTCATGTGCTGATCATGCGGTATGGTTATCCGGTTTACAACAAATGTTTCGGTTCTCATACCTACGAAGGGAAACAGCCTGTCCGCGAGAATGATCTTTATGATCTGGCCTCACTCAGCAAGGCTTCTGCCACGTTGCTGGCCGTTATGAAATTATATGATGAGGGAAAATTCGGACTGACAGACAAGGTTTCACAATATCTTCCGTTCCTGCAGGGAACAAACAAGTCCCGAATTACTATTCAGGATTTGCTTTTCCATGAATCAGGCTTGCCTGCCTACTGGCCTTTCTATGAGGAGGTAATTGATACGAAAAGCTGCAAGGGAGGGCTGTTTACTAAACGTCCGGATGCTACGCATACCATACAGGTGGCCTCCAATTTATATGCTTGTACTGATTTTAAGTTGAATCCTCAGTGGGCTTCGCGCACTTCTTCACCGGAATATCCGGTACAGGTGGCCGAAAACTTATATATAAAGGAGGAATTCCGTCAGGTGATGCTGGATAAGATTGCAGAAATGCCGTTGAAAGGAAAGTCGTATCGGTATAGTTGCCTTAATTTTGTCTTGTTGAAAGAAATTGTGGAGCGTTTGGCTGGCATGCCGCTTGATGCATATCTGGACAGTACTTTCTACAAGCCGATGGGACTGACTCGTACCACTTATCATCCGCTGAAACACTTCCGTCCATCGGAAATCGTTCCTACGGTTCAGCAGGACTTTTTGAGAGGCGGTCCGTTGCGTGGTTATGCACACGATGAAATTGCAGCCTTGCTGGGCGGAGTTTCAGGAAATGCCGGACTGTTTTCCACGGCTCATGACGTAGCGGTCATCTGGCAGATGCTGCTCGACAGAGGAGTGTGCGGGGACCGCCGTTATCTTTCACGGGCAACGTGTGATCTTTTCATTACCTTGAAGTCGAAAAACAGTCGCCGGGGACTGGGCTTTGACAAGCCGGATACGGAACATCCGGAGAATGGACCATGTGCAGCCGGAATTCCGGCCTCTGTCTTTGGTCATACGGGATTTACAGGTACTTGTGCCTGGGTAGATCCGGATAATGAACTGGTGTTCGTTTTCCTGAGCAACCGGATTTATCCGAATCCTTACGGGCGGAATGCTCTGATGAAACTGAATATACGTCCTCGTATCCAACAGGCAATGTATCAGTCACTAACGAAGTAAAACAATTTAGACTAGGTACAAATTATTTAGATTTTGTAATGTGGATGTTGCAATAAACACTAAAAACGTTACCTTTGTGACATCAATTAGTACTAATAAAATAACTTAACTTTTACAACAATGGCTTACGTAATTAGTGACGACTGTATCGCATGCGGTACTTGTATCGATGAATGCCCGGTAGGCGCAATCTCAGAAGGTGATAAATATTCTATCAATCCTGACGCTTGCACAGAATGTGGAACTTGTGCAGATGTTTGTCCTTCTGAAGCTATTCACCTGGGATAATCGAAAGTCGTTTTTATGACAATTTATACAGAGCTGCTTCTTCTGAGGCGGCTCTGTTTTTTTACCCTAAAAAGGGTATTGTGATATTTCGCTTTTTCTCCTACTTTTGTGGTTATTAAATGTTTTGTTATGGCAAAGATACATCAACAACTGACCGAACTGATCGGGCATACTCCTCTGCTGGAATTGCAGAAACTGGCCCGTTTGCATCAAAGCAAAGCGAGAATCATCGCCAAACTGGAATATTTTAATCCGGGAGGAAGTGTCAAAGATCGTGTTGCACTGGCTATGATCGAAGACGCAGAGCGCAGGGGAATTCTGAAGCCCGGAGCTGTTATCATTGAGCCTACCAGTGGAAACACTGGAGTAGGACTGGCCTGGGTAGCTGGGGTGAAAGGGTATAAGACTATACTTACCATGCCTGAAACCATGAGTCTGGAGCGGCAGAATCTGCTGAAAGCTATGGGAGCGCAGCTGGTTCTGACTTCTGGAGAAAAAGGAATGAGCGGAGCCATTGAAAAAGCCAACGAATTGCGTGACTCTACTCCGGGTGCTGTGATCCTTCAGCAGTTTGAAAATCCTGCCAATCCGGAAGCACATGTTCGTACGACGGCCGAGGAAATCTGGGCCGATATGGACGGACAGGTGGATGTGTTCGTCGCCGGAGTGGGTACGGGCGGAACTTTGAGCGGAACAGGAAGAGGACTGAAAGCTTATAATCCGGCTGTGGAAATCATTGGTGTGGAACCGGATTCTTCTGCGGTTTTGTCAGGTGACAAACCGGGCCTGCATAAGATTCAGGGGATCGGAGCCGGTTTTGTTCCGAAGACATACGATGCCAGTGTCGTTGATAAAGTGATTCGTGTGGCAGACGATGATGCTATCCGGACAGGACGTGAACTTTCTTTGCAGGAAGGCTTGCTGACTGGTATCTCGTCGGGAGCGGCTGTCTTTGCAGCCCTGCAGCTGGCCCGGCAGCCGGAGTATGCAGGCAAGAATATCGTTGTATTGCTTCCTGACACCGGCGAGCGCTATCTTTCGACTGTGCTATATGCTTTTGAGGACTATCCTCTTTGATAAGGAAAACGGAGTTCAGATGTAATATTCCACAACGTCGACAAGGCCCGAGCGGAGTGCATGACGGATGGCTTCGTGGGCGTTGTTGACACCCAGTTTCCGGAAAATGTTCTTGCGGTGAGTCATGACGGTATATATGCTTAGGAAGCGTTCTGAGGCAATATCCTTGGTGCTTTTTCCTAATGCCATGGCCCGGAGTATTTCTTTTTCTGTCGTGGTAAGCGGAGAGACAGCGTCTGTTGTCTTCCCGGATTGTTTCAGCCAGGCGGCCACTTTCCCGGTGAGATAAGGACGTCCTTCCGTTGCTTCGGTGAGGCATTCCCGGATTTCTTTCAGGGAGGAATCTTTCGGCAGCATGCAGAAGAGAGCCTGACTGAACACCAGCCGGCGGGTCAGTTCCTGATTCAGTGAATCACAGAACAGAATAAAGGGAGCACGTGGAAAGCGTTCTTTCAAGGCTGTCAGCTGACTTTCCGTGCAATCAAACAGGGTATAGTCGATTACGGCTACTGCTTCCGGATCTGCAAGCAGGGCTCGGGTTAGTTCGCTCCGGCTGTCTGCCTCCGTGACGGTGCTGAAGAGAGAGGCGCATTCTGTAACGGCCAGTGCCTGCATCCCCCGTCGTGTGATATCCTGATTGTCGGCCAGTATAAGTGTTCTTTTCATAAAATCCCTTTCTGGAAAGAACAACCAGTCTTTTCTGAATGTTCATTTTAAGGCATAAAAAAACGCTTCGGCGTTTGACTTTGAACGTCGAAACGTTTTAGGTCAAACGCCGAAGCGTTTTAAAAAAAGCCCGAAGGGTTTTTAAGCCCTTCAGACTTTCAATGGTATGTTTCGTCTTATTTCAGGCGTGCCAGTGTTTCCTTGATTCGCTTCATGGCTTCCACGATGTTCTCATCGGAAGTTGCATAGCTCATACGGATACATTCGGGAGCTCCGAAAGAAGTTCCGCCCACGCAAGCCACATGACCTACTTCCAGCAGGTACATAGCCAGGTCATCAGCGTTGTTGATAACGCGGTCGCCGTCCTTCTTGCCGAAGAAAGAATCACATTTCGGGAAGAGGTAGAAGGCACCTTGCGGATGATTTACTTCGAATCCCGGGATTTCTTTAGCCAGCTTGACGATCAGGTCGCGGCGGCGTTCAAATGCCTTGCGCATTTCTTCTACAGGAGCCTGTGTACCGGTGTAAGCAGCTTCAGCAGCTTTCTGAGACACAGAGCAAGGTCCTGAAGTATATTGTCCCTGCAGTTTGTTGACACCTTTCACGATCCATTCCGGTCCGGCAATGAAACCGATACGCCATCCGGTCATTGCATAAGCTTTGGATACACCGTTGACGATGACAACGCGATCTTTGATTTCAGCAAACTGTGCGATGCTCTGGTGCTTGCCGATGTAGTTGATGTGTTCATAAATTTCGTCGGCAACAACGATGACACGTTCATGTTTAGCCAAAACTGCAACCAGTCCGGCCAGTTCTTCCTGTGAATATACAGATCCGGTCGGGTTTGACGGAGAGCAGAGGATCAGAACACGGGTTTTCGGAGTGATGGCAGCTTCCAGCTGTTCCGGAGTGATCTTGAAGTCCTGTTCGATGCCGGCACGTACGATAACGGGAGTACCTTCAGCCAGCTTCACCATTTCCGGATAGCTTACCCAGTAAGGAGCCGGAACGATTACTTCATCACCTTTGTTCACCAAAGCCAGAATCGTGTTGCAGACAGATTGCTTGGCACCATTGGCACAGCTGATCTGAGCGGCGGTATATTCCAGACCGTTTTCCTTCTTCAGCTTTTCTACGATGGCATTCCGCAGAGCCGGATATCCGGCTACGGGAGAGTAGCGTGAGTAGTTCTCGTCAATTGCCCTTTTGGCAGCTTCTTTGATGTGGTCAGGAGTATCGAAATCGGGTTCTCCCACACTCAGGTTGATAATGTCAACGCCTTGAGCCTTGAGCTCACTGCTTTTTTGTGACATAGCCAGTGTCGCCGATGGAGACAGGCTGTTCAAACGATCTGAAAGTTGATTCATGTTAGTTTTATTTAAGTTAGAGTTGTTTTGTATTTAAAGTGTCCGTATCATTTACGGTCACCCAGGATCCGCAGCAGATAGAGGAACAGGTTAATGAAGTCCAGATAAAGAGTCAGGGCTCCCATCAGTGCGATCTTCTGGGTTGTCTCGTTTACTTCGATATCTTCTCCGCTCAGCATTTGCTTGATCTTCTGTGAATCATAGGCTGTCAGTCCTACGAACAGCAGCACGCCTACGTAAGAAATGATCAGATCCATCATGGAATTGTGCAGGAACATGTTGACGAGTGAGGCGATTATGAGTCCGATCACTCCCATGATGCACAAGTTGCCGATGCGTGTGAGATCTTTCTTGGTGGCATAGCCGAACAAAGCCATTGCTCCGAACGTTCCTGCGGTGACAAAGAATGTCGTGGCTATGGAACTCATGGTGTAAATGAGGAACAGCATGGACATTGTGACTCCGTTCAGGATAGAGTAGACAATGAACAGGATGGTTGCTGTCGTAAAGGAGATGCGGTTGATGCGGGCCGACATGTAGAATACCAGACCGAACTCAGCAATCAGCACTCCCCAGAAAGCCATCTGGTTTTGCAGCATAAGATTCAGCAATGTGTAGGATTTGGCTACATACAGAGCGGTGAATCCGGTGATGACCAGTGCAAGAGTCATCCATACATATACGCTTCGGAACAGGCTGGCCTGTGCAACCGAGCGTGTAAATGTTTTGGTTATTTCGTTTGTTTCCATGGTTTGCAGTTTAATTATTTATTGAAATGCAGGGTGTGTCCCATACGTTCCTTTTTGGTATGCAGGTAACGTTCGTTATAAGGATTGGGAGTTACTTCGATAGGAACGTTTTCCACGATTTCCAGTCCGTAAGCTTCCAGACCGACACGTTTCACCGGATTGTTGGTCAGCAGACGCATCTTGTGGATACCGATTTCGCGGAGAATCTGTGCACCTACACCATAATCTCTTTCATCCACCTGATGTCCCAGACAAAGGTTGGCGTCAACAGTGTCCATACCTTCTTCCTGCAGTTTGTAGGCTTTCATCTTTTCCATCAGTCCGATGCCGCGTCCTTCCTGGTTCAGGTAAACGATAGCACCTTTGCCTTCTTTTTCGATGCGTTCCATTGCTTTGTGAAGCTGGTCGCCGCAGTCACAGCGCATAGAGCCGAAGATGTCTCCGGTTGCACAGGAAGAGTGTACACGTACAAGTACCGGTTCGTCTTCCTTGAATTCACCTTTGATCAGGGCTACATGTTCCAGGCCGTTGCTTTTCTGGCGGAACGGGATCAGACGGAAGTGACCGTGAGAAGTCGGCATATCTACTTCCACACCTTTTTCTACCAGTGATTCCTGTTTCAACCGGTAAGCAATCAGGTCAGCGATAGAGATCAGTTTGAAGCCATATTCATCAGCCATTTTCTTCAGTTCCGGCAGACGGGCCATGGTTCCGTCTTCGTTCATGACTTCCATCAGTGCTGCTGCGGGATAAAGTCCGGCCAGACGAGCCATATCTACACTTGCTTCAGTATGTCCGGCACGGCGCAAAACTCCTTTTTCCTGTGCATACAGCGGGTTGATATGTCCCGGACGTCCGAAAGTTTCGGGAGTAGAAGTCGGGTCAGCCAGTGCACGGATGGTAGCGGCACGGTCAGCAGCAGAAACTCCGGTGCTGCATCCTTCCAGTTTGTCGACGGTTACGGTAAAGGGAGTTCCCAATACAGATGTATTGTTGTTTACCTGATGTGGAAGATCAAGTTCTTCACAACGGGAAATGGTAATCGGGGCACACAGCACGCCTCTGGCATGTTTCAGCATGAAGTTTACTTTCTCGGGAGTGATCTTTTCAGCGGCAATGATCAGGTCGCCTTCATTTTCACGGTCTTCGTCATCCACTACAATGACAAATTCGCCCTTGCGGAAATCTTCAATTGCTTCTTCAATTGTATTCAGTTTTATTTTCTCCATAATGCTTGTTTATAGGGTTATAAAAGATTAGTTCGTATATGGTTTTCCAATTCTTCGTTCGTCTTGAGTATCACTTTCAGATCTTTGTCCAGTCTCACCCGATACCGCCAGATGTTGAGCCACACCAGCAGTCCGGCCGGAACGATGATTCCGAAAATCAGATTCAGCCAGCGGTTGTCGAACAGGCTCTTATGAGCTTTAACCGACAAGTAAGGATATTTGTTCAGCATGTTCAGCAGGATGTTGTCCTTGCTGTTTGAAAGTTCCTCGATCAGATTTTCCATTTGCAGGCTGATTTCCCGGATTGCATCGTCGTGTTCGTTGTTGGTGAAGATCTGGAAGTAATTAGGAGGTCCCAGCAACTTATGCTTATTGGCATAATCCTGGCATTGTCCGCTGATGGCTTCCAGACGGTTTACGACGTCTGCATAGTCGGGAGTATGAATAATAACTTCCTTCTTGAAGATGTGCCGGCTCTGACGGATGCCGAGCAGTTTCCGGAAGAAAGCAATGTAAACATCAATGTTGAATACGACGGAGTCCTTGTTTGACTTGTAGGTCAGGAATCCTCCCAGCGGAGCCAGAACGAGGGTACTCATCCAGGTTCCTAATATAATGTTCATTTCACCACTTTTGGCTACACGTGTTGCTCCTGAGTCGATGATGTAATACAGGATAAAGATCAGCACGGACAGAACCACAGGCATACCCAGTCCTCCTTTTCGGATAATGGCACCCAGCGGAGCTCCGATAAAGAAGAAAATGATGCAGGCCAGTGAAAGAGTTATCTTCTTATGCCAGTCAGAGCGGTGCCCGCGGATATTGGCATCTGTTTCCTTGGTCAGATAACTTTTCATGCTCCAGTCGGATGAAAGGGACGAAAGCCGGTTCTCACAAGTAGAAAGAGTTTTGAGCTTTTCGGCAGAAGTCAGTGTGTTGAAAACGCTGTCTATATTGATGACTGAGAGTTTTTCTTCCTGAATTTTGACGGAGTCCGACTTGCTTAATATGGGCGCTTTGTAGGTTGACTGCATGATGTCGCTGTGCATGGAACGTCCCAGACTGTCCGCATAGGCAGTCAGAGAGTCAATAGCATGCGTAATTTCGTTCATGTTCTTGATATCCGAACGCCGGTTCAGGAAGTTTCCGTCAACCATGTTGAATTGTGTGTCGAATTGGATGAGTGTATGCTTTTCCCGGAATGTCTCTCTCCGGTAAGGAACATTTCTGGATAATCCGGCTTGCGACTTCAGGTTTTCAAACTGTTCACCATTGTAGAGGTGCAGATACAGGTGTTGCTTGTCGGCGGTCAGTTCCAGCTTTCCTTCGGCAGCCCAGATGATATGTGCATTTTCGAATCCGTCAGAGAAGTTGTAGATCAGTACATCTTTCAGAATACCGGTTTCACGGTCTTTCTGTTTTACGTAAATGTTGTATCCGTCGATATCGCTGTAGAAAACACCTTCGGGGATATCTACTTCGGGCGACTTCTGTTTCATGGAAACGATGAGCGTCCACAGTTCCTTTTGTGCCTTGGGGCCGACTACGTTCTGAAAGAAAAAGGAAGTCAGTCCGAGCAGTACGCAAAAGAGAATGACCGGTTGCATGATGCGCAGCAACGGAATACCGGCGGCTTTCATGGAAAGCAGCTCATAACGCTCGCCGAAGTTTCCGAATGTCATCAGGGCAGCCAGCAGGATAGCCAGAGGAAGTGATAATGGAATCAGTGTCAGTGCCGAGAGAAAGAAGAACTGGGCCAGGACTTTTATTTCCAGACCTTTTCCCACCAGTTCGTCTACGTATCTCCACAGGAACTGCATCATGAAGATGAACAGACAGATGAAAAAAGTTCCTGCGAAGAGCAGCAGGAAACTTTTCAGTACAAATATGTCGAGCTTTTTTATGCGTAGCATGCTTGTTTACTATTATCAAAGTGCAAAAATAGCATAAAAAGCGGACAGAAAGACTATGTTTTGAATATTTTTAGATTTATAGTCCGCAAACTCTTCTCAGGACTTCGATTTGGGAATCCCAAAGGCTTCTGACATCCTCTTCTTCTCCCGGATCTGCAAAGTCGGTAACTTCCAGCAAATAGTCGGAGGTCAGTTCGTTGTAATTCATTTTAAGTTCAAAGAATGTTTTGGTATCTTCGTCGGCCCAGTGAAAGCGGATGAATGATTCTGTTCTGAAATTGATGACTTCTGCTTTTCGGGTTTCTGTTTTTCCCCATTGGAAAGTGAAGAGTTTGCCTACGTTGGAAACTTTGTCGGCAAACCATCGCTGTAAGCCGGAAGGAGTACTGATTGTTGCCCATATAATGCTCCCGGAAGAGGGATTTAGTGGGTATTCAATGCGTATTTTCTTTTTCATGGTCGGTTTTTCTTATTTTGAGTTTAAAGATAACGGCGACAAATTAAAGTAATTTTTTGTATACTGCATAGGATAATATCTGTTTTTTTGTAAAGCCCTGTAATTTTTACCCGAAGATCTTGCGGGAAGAGGAAAGAGAGGAAAAAGTTTGCATTTTTTTAGCGAAGGTATTGCGTAATTCAAAAATATGATTTACCTTTGCACCCGCAATCGAGAAATGATGGCGGGATAGCTCAGCTGGTTAGAGCGCATGATTCATAATCATGAGGTCCCC
>OGQZ01002239.1_pt1 | contig 13586 bp, 10 predicted proteins | sample 1553321 | NCBI WGS metagenome assembly OGQZ01 (sample SAMEA2579958, study PRJEB22360) | human gut metagenome | reverse complement strand
GCAATCTGTCAGAGCCGTCAGCTGAGATATAATGTAAAAAAGATGGAGGATTCGTCGAAAAAACTTTCGACTGGATACAGAATTATATCTGCAAATGATGATGCGGTAGGATTACAGATTTCTGAAAAAATGAGAAACCAGATTAAAGGTCTGGACAAAGCGTCAAGGAATTCCCAAGATGGTATCAGTATGTTACAGACTGCAGATGCTGCATTACAGGAAACACAGGATGTGTTGGATCGTATGGTGGAACTGACAACACAGGCTGCGAACGATATTAATACTGATGCAGACAGAGATGCAATAAAGGATGAAATTGATCAGTTGAATCAGGAGATTGATCGTATAGCATATACCACAAATTTTAATCAGCAGTATATGTTAGCAGAGGGAACTCCACAGGCAAGGCCTGGATATTATCAGATTCAAACGGGGTCTTTGGCTAGACAAAGTGTAAAGATTCGGTTTGTAAATGCAAGTAAAGAAAGTCTTGGGGTAGATAAAGTTGATGTGTCTTCACATCAGGCTGCAGCAAAGTCGATATCGACAGTTCAGGATGCAATTGAGAAGGCAGCGTTATGGAGAGACGAGTTTGGTGGACAGTTAGAGCAGCTACAGCATGCGGCAACTAATGCTGATTATACATCACAGAATACCCAGACATCAGAATCAAATATTAGAGATACGGAAATGAATATGGAACTGGTATTACATTCCACAAACAGGATTTTAGTAAGTGCATCACAGAGTATATTAGCTCAGTATAATAATGATGCCAAGGCTGTTTTGGAAGTTTTGAAATAACAGGGGTAAGGTAATATACTTGTATATTGGTATCTGATAAACGGTAGAAAATGATTTGGTTTCTGCCGTTTATTTATTGTTACAGAAAATGGAACACTTGGAACAAAACCAAAATATTACAGTGAATTGTTGCAGAAAACAAAAAGAATTTTATGAAATACCACGGAGTGAAAGAATGACCTGTATTCACAGTTTAGAAGAATATCGTCTGATTTCCAACGAAGAATATTTTGCGCGGTTTGGAGAAATTGAGGCAGCGTTAGAAGAGATTCGGATAGAATGGGACAAAGAGACACCTGGGCAAAAGCAGGAAGAAATCAAAAAGTTAGAAGAGAAAGTAAAGGGGTATCCGGACTGGATGAAGATACATCTTCTTTCTTTTTTCATGAAAGTGGGGAATGATAAAGAGACAGCCAGGAGACTTTTGGATGTAGTCTTAAATGCGGATTATGCACAGGTCGGCGAGTACAATAAGCTGTCACACTACTGGCAGATCTCAACGGCAATTTTTGAGAATAAACAGCTTGAGAGTTTTGAGGCGGAGTTTCGTCTGGCACGGCTGCACAAGGAATTATTTCAGTCATTTGCTGCGGTACTTGGGGCAAAGGGCAGAAAGTATATTCCAGCGGCAGAACGAAATAAAAACCTTGTATTTGTATTTTCTTCCCAGGTACTTGGGATGCTTCATGCGCCGACAAAAACACTTCTGGACCGGTGCTATGTTTTACAGAAATATATGAGAAAGCGTGTTCTGATCGTAAATACTGCCATGCAGATTCCAAGAAAAGGTGCGGCGCCTTTTTTTGAAATGAAGGACTCTGTCTATAATGCAGAATATCTGACGAAAACAGAACTGGAATACAAGGGGGAACACTTTGCATTCCGGCAGTGTGAGGATGACATGCCAAACCTTGATACCATTGTGTCGCTGGCAAAGCTTGTGGTCACGCAGAAACCGGAATTTTTACTCAATATTGGGGGAAGCGACATCTGTGCAGACATCTGTGGACTGTTTGTTCCGGAAATTACGGTAAGCACAGTGTTTTCCAAGCTGCCATTTTCCTGCGGAGAATACCAGATTGTTGATAAGGAACTGACAGAAGAGGATGTGGCAATTTTAAGGGAACTTGAAGTGAAAAAAGAGAATGTGAAACGGACACTGTTTACGTTCAGCTTCAAGGAGCAGGAGCATCATTTTACGAAGGGGCAGCTTGGATTCAGGGAGGAGCAGTTTGTACTTTTGATTGTAGGATGGCGGCTGGATGAAGAAATTTCAAATGAATTTCTACAGATGCTGGATAGTGTCTGCCACAAAGATGCACGAATCGTGGCAGCATTTATGGGAAAATACCAAAACTATGAAGAGAGTATAAAAAAATACCCGTTATTAGCAGCCAACAGCAGATGTTTAGGGGCACAGGAGGACGCACTGGCGGTGACGGAGTGCATGGACCTGTATGTGAATCCAAAGAGAAGCGGTGGAGGAAGTTCCGTGGCAGAGTCGTTATACAAAGGGCTTCCAGTGGTGACACTGCCAGTTGGAGACGTGTCTGCGGCAGCGGGAGAATCATTTAGGGTGGCAGACTATGGCGAAATGGCAGAGACAATTTTGCATTTTGCATCGGATGAAGATTATTATGAGAGGATGTCCCGTCTGGCAGAAGAGCGCGCAGAGCAGCTGATGGACAGTAAGAACAGCTTTTGCGGCGTGATAGATGAGTTGGAACTGGATATGAATTAGATGGAGCAGCAATGGAAAATACACATGGATTGAGATTAAGGCGTGCAGAAAAGGAAGACTGCCGTTTCCTGTACGAACTGCGTAATGAGGAAGAGGTTCGGAAAAATTCATTTCAGACAGGGATATTTTCCTACGAGGATCATGTTGCATGGTTTGAGCGGAAGTTAGAAGAGAAAAATACACGGATCTATATCTTAGAGCAGGATGGAGAGCGCATCGGACAGGCACGCGTGGATTTGGAAGGGCAGAATGGAGAAATTTCCTATGCACTTTGTCTAAGGGCAAGAGGACGCGGCTATTCCAAATGGATGTTAGGAAGCATTGAAGAGGAGCTGCGCGAGCAGGCAGTCTGTCGAAAACTTATTGCAGAGGTAAAACGGGAAAATATTGCATCACAGAAAATATTTGAAACACTTTCGTATATAGCTGTCCCGGCTGATTATGGATATGTATTTGAAAAAAAGATACCGCTGTTTACCATCATCATGTGCACTTATAATTCTGCACAGACGCTTGCTACAGCGGTAGAGTCTGTGAGAAACCAGGAGTTTGGCGGCTGGGAAATGCAGATTCTAGATAACGGAAGTAAGGATGAATCTGTAGAGAAACTGCAGGAATATGAGAAATCAGATGACCGGATAAAGTGCATCTACCGAAAGGATAACATTGGTTGGGGCAAGGGAATCAGTGAGTGTCTGAAAACGTCGGCTGGAGGATATATGATGTTTCTTGGTGCAGATGATTATCTGGCAACGGAACATACACTTACAGAGGTTGCAGATGAGGTAAAAAAAAATCATCCACAGATTATTTTTACGGGAACTTATTATGCGAAATATGAGCAGGGGGAATATCACATAATAAGATATACACTGCCGGAGAATAAGGTGTACAAAGGGGACGGAGAACGGCTGATAAGGATGATGGAGCTGATGCGCAATGTGTATTATAATTCGGCAATGCACTATCTGAAGATTGATTTTTTAAAGCAGAATGGGATGGATTTTTACGATCCATTTTATATAGACAGCCAGACAATGACAGAAGCGATTGTGAAAGCGGAAAAAATAGTTGTCATGAGCCAGCCGGAATATGTGCTGACACTCAATACCTCGCAGCCAGCGAAAAGAACTGTATATGATTATAATGTGGAACGACAGTGGAACAGTATAAAAGAAATTTTGCCTCCGACCACTGCAGGCAGAGAAGAAGCTGTTTCCTATGTGGCGAGACGAGTGCTTGATAACATCGTAGCCATGTGCCAGAGCATCGTACTTGGAGAAGCGCTGTGTGACCGTGAGATGAATACGATTGAGAAGAGTATTCCGGAGCGGTTTGCGCGTGTTGAGGAAATGATTTCGACGGATGCAATGTGCGAGATGATGAATTATGCCGGACGGGAAGAGTATGCGGAATGTCTCATCGGTGCTGCGGGAGTGACCTGCTGGATATGTAAAAAGAATAAGACATTATCAGACGGAATCTGTCATAACAGTAAGTGGCTGGCAGAATTTGTGGAAGTTGCAATGGAAGTAGATGAGACAACGGGTATGGTTGTATGGAAAAAGCGGTTTGACAGAGATGCGGGTGATAGGCTGTTACGGATTTTTCAAAATCCGTGGAATCGTTTTAAGACAGGTGTTGAGTTAGTGTTAAAAGACGATATCTGGTATGAGAATATCGGAATAAGGGAAAAACTGTGCGAAGAAAAAGAAAGCGGCGTGACATATGCAAGACGCAGTATAGCTCAATAGCTTTAAAGGAAAGAATCTGCCATTTGCATACAGTAAGCGGGTTTCTGTAAATCAGTGAATGATTTAAAAAAAATGCCGATATTATATTCAGAAAAGTGAATAAATGCATAAAGGAGCAGCTATGAATTTATATGAAAAAATGAAATCCGGCGTTTATGTTATTGCGGAGATGTCTGCAAACCATGCCGGAAAGATTGAAAATGCATTTAAGATTATTGAGGAAGCTGCAAAAGCTGGTGCTGATTGTGTAAAAATCCAGACTTATACAGCGGACACACTCACGATTGACTGTGACGACGAACCATACCGGATCAAGGGCGGGTTATGGGACGGATATAATTACTATCAGCTATATCAGGAAGCTTATACTCCGTGGGAATGGCAGCAGCAGTTAAAGGATAAATGCGAAGAAGTAGGTGTAGATTTCCTGTCCACACCGTTTGACCGCACTGCGGTAGATTTCCTAGAGGGGATTGGAATTGAATTTTACAAGATTGCCTCGTTTGAACTGGTAGATATTCCGTTGATCGAATATACGGCGGGCAAGGGCAAACCGATGATCATGTCCTGTGGTATGGCATCTGAGGAAGAGATTGCGGAAGCACTTGCGGCATGCAGGCGACAGGGAAATGAACAAGTCGTATTGTTAAAATGTTGCAGCCAGTACCCTGCACAGTATGAGGATATGAATGTGTCTGTAATTCCGGATATGAAGGAAAGGTTTGGCGTACCGGTTGGTCTATCTGATCATTCCATGGGTTCCCTTGCAGACGTGGTGGCAGTTTCTCTTGGTGCGCAGGTAATTGAAAAACATGTGTGCTTAAGTCATGAGATTGAGAATCCGGATGCAGCGTTTTCAATGGAAATGAAAGATTTTGCCCATATGGTACAGGAGGTCCGCAATGCCTGCCTTATCAAGGGTAGACCGACTTACGAACTGAACGAGCATGAGAAGGGCAGTTTAAAATACAGACGCTCACTTGTAGCAGTAAAACCGATTGCAGAAGGAGAGTTGTTTACGGAAGAGAATGTAAGAAGTATTCGACCGGCAATCGGAATCAAGCCGAAATATTATAAAGAATTGCTTGGCAAACCGGCGAAGAAGGCATACCGTTTTGGGGAACCAATTGGGCAGCTGGAAGTGGAGCAGAGATGATCATATTTCGAGCAGATGCTAATGAGACGGTAGCGATGGGACATCTGATGCGCTGTATGACAATCGCAGATGCCTGTCGGGAAAAAGGCGTGGAATGTGAATTCTGGCTTGCAGAAGACAAAGAGACCGAACGGCTCAGGCAGGCAGGATTTTCTTACCGGATCTTAGGAAGCCAATGGGATGATCTTGAGAAAGAACTTCCGTTTTTAGAGAGACAGCTTGATGATTTAGACAGGCAGGGGAAAAAAGTTACATATCTGGTAGCAGACTCGTATCAGGCAACTCCACATTATCTTGGAAAATTGAATGACAGAATTCCGGTACTTTATATTGATGATATGAGAATGCAGATATATCCGGTGGCAGCAGTGTTACAATATATTCCGGTCAGAGCGGAAAATTCATTGAATAAAGAAGAGTCAAAGCAAAATACGCCAGTTTATTTGCGTGGGTTTAGATATGTACCTCTGCGGAAAGAATTTTTAAAATCACATGGGGAACAGAGAGAAAAAAGCATTCTGATTACAACTGGGGGGACTGATACTTATAATATTGCCGGCAGGCTGTTACAGGAGTGTTTGGATAAGGATGTATTTCAAGGGTACAGATTTCATGTAATTGTTGGAAATATGAACAGTCATGAAGCAGAATTGCGCAGGCTTTCAGAGAGTAATAAGAGGATCTGTATTCATAAAAATATTTCTAATATGAGTGATTATATGCGCACCTGTGAACTTGCGGTTTCGGCAAGCGGTACAACGTTATTGGAACTGTGTGCCTGCGGAATACCGACGATATGTTTTTCTTTTGCAGATAACCAGATGGAATTTGCAGCCAGTATGGATAATTACGGAGCTGTGTGCTATGTGGGGGATGCAAGGGAAGAAGAAAACATAGAAAGAATTATCTGTATGCGACTTACAGAACTGGCGAGACAGGAAAAGCTGCGAAAAAGGCAGGTCGCCTGCATGAAGGCACTTGTAGATGGAAGAGGCGCAGAACGGATTGCTGATTTCCTGATCTGTGGAAATTTGAACGAATGTGACGATATACATAAATAGATGATGAAAGGGTGATGATTATTATGATACCTTATGGAAGACAGACGATTGAAGAGGATGATATTCAGACAGTTGTAGATGTACTGCGATCTGATTATCTCACAACAGGACCTAAGATCGCAGAATTTGAAAAATTAGTGGCAGATTATGTCGGGGCAAAATATGCTGTGGCGATTTCAAACGATACAGCTGCATTACATGCAGCCTGTCATGCGGCGGGAATCGGACCGGGAGATGAAGTGATCACTACACCGATCACATTTGCAGCATCATCAAACTGTGTATTATATTGTGGTGGTACACCTGTATTCGCAGATGTTGATCCCAAAACTTATAATATTGATCCGGAAGATATAAAACGAAAGATCACGGATAAGACAAAGGCGATCATACCGGTTCATCTTGCAGGACAGCCATGTGATATGGATGCAATCCATGCGATCGCGAAAGAACATCATCTGGTTGTCATTGAGGATGCTGCACATGCGCTTGGTTCGGAATATAAAGGAAAAATGATCGGATCAATGTCAGATATGACAACGTTTAGTTTTCATCCGGTAAAACCGATCACGACCGGTGAAGGCGGTATGATCGTAACGAATGATGAAACATTATACAAGAAACTGGTATTGTTCCGCAGTCATGGAATTACAAGAGATGAAAGCCAGATGACCCGCAATGAGGGATCTTGGTTTTATCAGCAGATCGATCTGGGATATAATTATCGTATGACGGATATCCAGTGTGCATTAGGCTGTACACAGATGAAAAAGCTGGATCGTTTTATTGCACGCAGACGAGAGATTGTAGAGCGATATAATGAGGCTTTTGCAGATTGCAAAAATATTGTTATCCCATATCAGCTTCCGGATACAAAGAGCGGCTGGCATCTTTATATTATTCAGGTAAAAAATAAAGACCGCAAAGAAGTATTCGAGTCATTGCGTGCGGAGGGAATCGGTGTGAATGTGCACTATATTCCGGTTTACTATCATCCATATTATCAGGAACATGGATATAAAGAAGTGCATTGTCCGGTAGCAGAGGAACTGTATACACATATTATCAGTCTGCCGATTTTCCCGAAACTGACGGATGAACAGCAGGATGAAGTGATTGATAAAGTGAAGAAAGTTGCGGAAAATTGATGAATACAGGGAGAAATATGAAATTATTATTTTTTCAATGGCATTCTTTTATGAATAAGGGAATCGAGCGGGGGTTGAAGGAACTGGAAATCCCGTATGATACATTTTTTTATCAGTTTAACGACTGGGAAAAGGATGATGCTTTTTTAGAGCAGTTCCGGGCTTATTTAAAGGCGGGAGCTTATACGGACGTGCTGTCGGTCAATTTTTCGCCATTGATTTCGATGTTGTGTGAGGAACTTGGAATCGTATATACGGCATGGGTATATGATTCGCCGCTTCACATTCGAAATCTGGAGAGACTTAAGAATTCCTGCAACCGGATTTTCTTTTTTGACAGGGGACAGGCAGAGGAACACCGCAAAGATGGAGTCAATGCGATGCATCTGCCGCTTGCGGTGGATACGGAGGTCTTTCGTATTAATGCATCGAAACGGGAAAAAGAAGACTATCGGACGGATATCTCTTTAGTTGGAAAACTTTACCAGACAGAGTATGCATATTTTACGGCACCGTTACAGGGCTATACAAAGGGGTATCTGGAAGGAATTGTAAATGCACAGGGCAAAGTGTACGGCGGTTATTTGATACCGGAATTAATTACCGATGAACTGTTAGCACAGATGAATGTCGAATATACAAAAGTGGCAAAGGACGGATTTGTGATGGGCAGAAGAGAACTTGAATTTATGCTTGCCTGCGAGACGACTGGAAGGGAACGTTATATGGCGTTGGCGCTTTTATCTGCACATTATCCGGTGGATTTGTATTCAACGGATGTGGATAAAAGGTTAGAAAAAGTAAGATATCGTGGATACGCAGACTATTATTCACAGATGCCGCTTGCATTTTCTCAGAGTAAAATCAACCTCAATATTTCGCTCAAGACAATCCGTACCGGAATACCGCTTCGGGTCATTGATGTGCTTGGATGCGGTGGATTTATGCTCTCAAATTATCAGGAAGAGCTCTTTGAGTACTTTAACATTGGAGAAGAATTAGTCGTATATGAGAATATAGAGGACTTGTTTTATAAGGCAAAATATTATCTCGAACATGAGGACGAGAGAAAACAAATTGCACTTGCGGGAGTTGAGCGTGTAAAGCGTGATTTTACGTTCCGGGAGAGATTACGGGTAATGTATGGGAACAGTAGTGCAGACAGGAGAAACTGAGATGACAAATGAACAGAATGAGATTATAACTACAATTGAAAAAATGTTGGAAATGGTGAAAAGCGGCGAATTACCATTGGATATGTGTCCAATATCGAATTTCCGGACAGTATACTATTGTGCACTGTGTTATGCGAATGATATAAAATTAGCCGAACAGATTGCAGAGGAGTATTGTACCGTACTGCAATCATTAGCGGCAAATGGTGCGCGGACAGAATTTTGCATGATGCTGGAGCTTATGATTAAAAGTATGAAGTATGAATATGAGAAGCGCAGTTATTATGAAAAACAAAATAAGATATTAGCGGATAAACTGGAAGAAATGCAGAATGGAACATCTGTTTTTGATGAGATATTACAGTGTTATGAGAAAAACGGGATTAATGAAAAGTTCCTGGAAGATCATACGTACCAGTCATTAGTTTCGGTAAAAGAAAAAGGAAGTATTGAACTTTTCAAAGAGATTTCTGCTAAAGTATATGAAACAGCATTAAACTGTATTCGAAAGAAACAGGTAAAAAAAATTGTATTTTTATTGAAAGACAGTGCGGAGTGGAGCTGTGAGGAATTATATAAGAGATTTAATGAAACATCGGGATATGAAGTGTGTGTTGCGGTAGCCCCTTTTTTTGCAGGATCGCAGCAGGCAGTCAGTAAAATGTATCTGGATACGGTTCAATATTTTCGAGAAAGAAAAATTGACACGGTTGAGATGTATGATATACAGAAAAACAGGTATAAAAGCTGGGAAGAGATAGGGATGCCAGACATTGTATTTCATTTAAATCCACATTATAAGGCATTTGCAGAAAGCAGCAATATATGCAATTTTCCATTGAGTATTTTAAATGTATATATTCCGTATGGAATAATGATATACGGAAATGTCAGACAGCAGTATAATCAGCTATCACATATGTTATATTGGAAAATTTTCTGTGAGACACCGTTACATAAAGAAATGGCTTCGAAATATGCGGATATAGGAGATATCAATGTTGTCTGCAGTGGATATGTAAAAATGGATACTTTTTTTGACACCTGTCTGCAGGAGAAAAGAAAAATATGGAAAATATCTCCGAGGGCAGATGAAAAAAAAATAAAGAAAATAATATATGCACCGCATTGGTCTATAAAGGATGCTGTTACGGGATTTGGTAATTTTGATAAGATATACAAATCGTTATATGAATATGTAAAGAAAAATGAAACATCAACATCGTGGGTATTTAGACCACATCCGATGCTTAGAGTAGGAGCAGTACAGCAAGGGATATTTAAATCGGAAGAGGAATATGAAGAATACCTTGAAATGTGGAGACAGTTGCCGAATGCCCAGGTAATAGAAAATGGAATGTATACAGATATTTTTGAATCGTCAGATGCGATGATTTTAGATAGTATATCATTTTTGGGAGAATATATCTATATGCATAAACCAATGCTTTTTCTTACAAGGGATAGAAACACTTTCAATGATTTTGGAAAAGAATTGGTAAGGGTGCTATACAAAACAGATGGAGGAAATCTGGAAGGAATAAAGAATTTTGTTGAAAAAAATGTAATTGGGAATGAAGATCCAATGAAAGAACGGCGTGAAGAATTTTTTGAAAAATATATGGACTATAGAAATCAAAATGGAATGCTGGCAAGTGAATATATAAAACAGTATATTGACTGTTTAACAGAAGGTGATAAAGAGTAATGAATCTAACAGAACGGTATAGTAAAAAACTTGAAACAACTGTAAATGGTCAGCAGATATCATTGGATGGTGTATTGTTACAATTGGAAGTGACAAATGCCTGCAACCATAAATGTATGTTTTGTCCTAATGTAGAGAGTCATCGTCCTAAAAAAATGATAGACTTTGAATTGGCAAAGAGAGTGATGAAAGAGTGTGCCGATTTTTTAGGAGCAGATAAAAGGATTTGTTTTCATATGAATGGAGAACCCTTATTATATAAAAGGCTTCCTGAACTGGTGGAATATTCTAAAAAATTAGGATATGAGTATTCGTTTATTACAACCAATGGTTCGCTGGCAAATGAGGAATTGTTGACAAGATTATTTGAAGCAGGATTAGATAGTATAAAATTTTCCATTAATGCTGGAAGTAGAGAAACATATAAGAAAATACATGGTGTTGATAATTATGAGAATGCAATAAATGCGTTAAAATTTTCGTGGAAATATCGTGAAGAAAATGGGAAAAAGTATAAGATATTCGTTTCGTGTGTAGGAATAAAACAAAATTATGAGGAATTAGAGGCATTTAATCAGATGGCCAGCTGTTACTGTGATGAAGTTGTATTTTATTATCCTTGTGGATATGCAGGACAAAAATTAGCCAGTTTGGAAGACAGATGTGATTTGTCAAAATTATCTGTTAAATCATTTGAAATAAGGCATACAGTTCCATGTGCTGTGTTATGGAATTCTATTAATGTGACATGTGAAGGATATCTATCTTTATGCTGCAGTGAATCAGATAATCGGCTTATTGTAGAGGATATTAATCATATAGGGGTTAAAGAAGCCTGGCTGGGAGAAAAGATGATGACTATTCGGGAAAAGCATGCCAAAATGAATATAGAAGAGATGCCGTGTCTGTCCTGTGTTACAGAAACGCCATATGACATTACAAAGATTGATAAACATTTATTTGCGCTATCACTACAAAATACTAAAGAAATGCTATGATGTGATAAATATCAGGATAATGTTGGGAGAGAATAATGCGAATAAAAGAAAAAATTGAAAATATCGATTACAATGATACAAAACTCTTTTTTAAGAAACGTGCAGAGAAATTTCAGGAAAGTAATCCATATTCGGTTACCATGTATCAGGATAATAATGAAGAAATAGTAAGACAGCGGAATAAAAAAGAGATAGAAAAACTGATGCCATTGTTACATATGGAAAAAGAGGCAAAGGTACTAGATGTTGCATGCGGAATTGGAAGATGGGCAGATGCTTTGCCAGAAGATATTAAAGAGTATTGTGGTATGGATTTTAGTGAAGAATTGGTAGCAATTGCGAATAAAAGAAATCATAGAAACAGATTTTTTTACTGTGTAGGTGGTGCCAATGAAATTGCAGCGGTACTGAAAAAAAATGGAAAGGGTTTGTATAACAGGATTTTGATCGTTGGAATTTTAATGTATTTGAATGATGTAGATATGGCAGATTCATTAAGACAGATAGAAAAAGTTTGTGAGACAAAATCCGTTATATGTATCCGGGAACCTATTGCAATAGAAGAAAGGCTCACATTAAAAGATTTTTTTTCTGAGGAATTGAACGATTATTATAATGCTATATATAGAACACGGGATGAATTGATGGTAAGTATAAATGAAATGTTCTTAAATAAAGGATTCAGGATAAAAGAGGAAGGATTTTTATTTGATGACGATGCGCTTAACAATAGAAAAGAGACCGCTCAATATTACTATATCTTGGAAAGGTGACCAAACATGTATAGGGAAAAGGTAGGGATTATAGGTGGCTTTGGGGCATATGCAACGTTAAATTTTTATAAAAGATTGTTGGAAGAATTCGCTTCAGAAAGTGAACGAAATTATCCTCATATAATAATGGATAATAATTTTACCATGCCAAGCAGGACAAGGGCATTATTGTATGGTGAGGCATATGATGAGGTGGTGGATGGTATTTCTGATTCCATACAGTTAATGATGCAGAATGATGTGAGCAAGATCATATTAGTGTGTGGAACAGCGCATTATTTTTTAAATGATGTATATAAAAAAATTCCGGAGACAAAAGAAAAAATTGTAGACATTATTAATATTATGGGCGAAGAACTGAAATTGAAGGATGAGGGAGAAGTGTTGGTTATTGCTGCGGAGGGGGCGTTACAGAAAAAATTATATCAAACACGTTTAAAAAAGTATGGAATAAAATGTGTAAATCCAGATGAAGAGGATTTTATAGATATTCGGTATTTCATTGAATGTGTGAAAAGAAATGAATTGAATGAAGATTTAGTGCATCAGTTTGGAAATTTTCTTGACAAATTTGGCAAAAGAAATGTGGTTTTAGGGTGTACAGAATTTCCAGTCCTGGTAGAATATATTGATAAATGCCAAAAAACAGAGAGTACAGTAAATTTACGAAAACAATATTGCTTTTACGATCCACTACAGATGACGATAAAGTGGTTGAAAGAAAATTTACAATAGCAAAAGAGAGGTAGAGGATGAGCAGATATATTTTTCTATTCGATTTGGATTCAACGGTAACCAAACAGGAAATATTGCCTACTATTTCAAAAAGGCTAGGAATATATGAGAGGATGAGCGAACTTACAGAGAGTACAATGAGGGGGGAAATACCGTTTAAACAGAGTTTTTTGCAAAGGGTTGAACTATTGAAAGATGTTCCTGTAAGTGAAGTGAATGAAATGGTCAGCAGAATTCAATTAAACAATCATTTAGTGGATTTTATACAGAAAAATCACGATAGATGCCATATTGTTACAGGGAATTTGGATGTATGGATTGATGGGGTGATCAGGAAGTTGGGAATGGAACGAAATACGTTTTGTTCTAAAGCGATTGTGAAAAATGATTATATTGAAGACGTGTTTAATATTGTAGACAAAAATGCGGTTATTGGTCAAATGGTTTTACCATTTGTTGCAATTGGAGATGGAAATAATGATGCTGAGATGATAGAGGCAGCGGAAGTAGGAATTGGGTATGGTGGGGTAAGG
>OGQZ01002233.1_pt1 | contig 13608 bp, 10 predicted proteins | sample 1553321 | NCBI WGS metagenome assembly OGQZ01 (sample SAMEA2579958, study PRJEB22360) | human gut metagenome | reverse complement strand
ATAAAGCAAACACCAAAAAAACAGATAAAAAGAATTCAATTTTATAAAGCATTCTTTTTCTCTTAAATTCTGGCGTAATATACAGTTTTTCTGTTACAAGAATTTGATTCATACTTATCTCCTATTATATATTTATTATAGCATACATTTTTGTATTTTTAAATACACTTTGCCAGCAAATTTGAAATTTCACAAAATTGTTCAATTGTTAACTTTTCTCCTCTTGTATTTAATTCAATTCCCAATTCGTTAAATATGTCTATTGCTTGTTGCTTACTTTTTATTATTCCACCATTTAATAAGCTATTTATTAATGTTTTTCTTCTTTGCATAAAGCTTATTTTTATTAATCTAAAAAATAATTCTTCGTTTATGACAAAAACAACATACTTGATTTTATCTTTACTCTTTATATATTTTCCATATTTTCTTAAAGCCTGTCTCATTCTTGCTGAAAAAAATTTATGGCACTCATCCTTAGATAAATTATATTCACAATAACAAAGCAGGTATTTATTAAGTATATTTCCAAAATAACAATCCGATAATACTCTCTTTAATTTCAAATCCGAAATAAGATTGATTCTTTCTTCGTATGCATCAAGTACCTTTACATATTTCCAGGCATCACCTGTTTTTCTTTTATTTCTTGTTATACTTCCGGTTCTTATTCTGTAATTATATATAATATTGCCGGTCCAGACTATTTTATTACATGATAAAATTAGTGGTACTATCCAAAATTCATCTTCATGAATATATCCCTCCTTAAACCGGTTCATTCTTGCAATATCTGCAGAAATAAGTTTATTCCATGCCGTGGTTCCGGCAATAGCATAGTGGTCTAAATATGTCACAGATATTTTATTGATAAGCTCAAAACGTCCTATTTCACCGTCAGAATAGCTTTCTGACTGTCTTTTCCTGTTATATGATGATAATTTTTTTCCATTCACATAGTCAGACGAAAGGACATTCAAATCATCATCAACTTCTCTATAATCTCCAATTACTAAATCTGCATTATATTTTTTTGCCTGTTTATATAACGACTCCAGATAATTTCTTTCCAAAATATCATCTGAATCAACATAGCATACATATTCTCCTTTTGCTGCATCTAAACCAGCGTTGCGGGCTGCAGACAGCCCTGAATTTTTGGATAAAGTAATACTTACAATATTCGGATGTATTAAAACCAATTGTTCTATAATACTGCCCGAAGCATCTGATGAACAATCATTTACTATAATAATTTCAAAATCTTTATATGATTGATTACATATTGAAGCAATACATTCATTTAAATATTTTTCAGAATTATATACTGGTACAATAACCGATATCATTTTACAGGCTCCTTATGAAAGCTTCAGTTTGTTTAAGATTCTTTTTTTCTCATTACCATTTGTCATAACCAGGATATGGATTACCATTCCGACAAATACCATAACACATCCCATCAATATCAAAGTTATCCAGTTTGATGGAGTATATATACATGTTAATGTTTTAAATACAATTATCTGTAAAACCACAGATATAATATGACGAATAATTGTTTTATATAATCTCCACGGATTAATTTTCAAACAATGTGCGCAATAAATTGGATTAAATATCAGATTTACGCAGCTCATAATAACAGCTGTTGTTAATACAATTGCATAAACTCCAATGTCCGTATACTTTAGCAATATGTACATAGAAACCGTATTTATAAAACCACTTCCTAATGTAACAAAACACGGAATCATCTTTTTTAGTGTCAACGTATTAACAAAATACATTGGCTGAGCTATTCCTTCTGCAATACTTCCAAATACGGCAATTACAGTTAACAGATACAATACATCAGTATCCTGTGATGGAAGCCAGAGCTTATAATATGTCCATCCCAATGCTACAAAACCTGCAAATGCAACATTAGAAAAAAATCCACATATTTTCATTGATTTCCCAAGTTCACTAACAAAATCATCTGTACTGCCATTGGAATAGACACGGAGCATTTTAGGCTGAAATGGCTGATTCACAATCTGATACAACATACTGAACATCGTTCCTATCGTCTTCACTGCTGCAACCTGTCCGGTTTCAGTTCCGGTAAGCATAAGATTTGATACAATTAAATCAAGTCCGCTGTTTAGTACATTTCCCAGGCTATTAACTGACTGCCAGATTCCATTGCTCATCATCTCCCATACACGTCTAAACGAAACAAGACGTTTTTTAAACGTAAGTTCCGGAACCAGCCTTCTTTTCATCCCCCACAATCCTGCTGCCAGCACAAAAGATGAAACTACTGACCCAAGGCCTACTACCCATATACTTGGAACCCAAAACTTAAAAACTATAATAAGAACTGCTGCATCAACCAGATATGATATAATTTTTAGTATTCCTGATAAATCCAGCCTGTTCTTTATAAAGCAGCCCGCATTAAGAGGTGTTGTTACTGTTGTAATAACAAAATTCAAAAACACAAGCAAAAATAATGCTTTAACCGCTTCTGTTAATCCTGCCGGAATTTTTAATATAAATTCAAGCTTTGTGATTATTATTATTGCAAAAAGATAAATGATACCGGATAACGTTACACATGCCATCACTGAAGACGAATAATAGCTGTTAGCTTTATCTATCTCACCCCTGTGATAACTAATTGAAATATATCTGACTATAAATGTAGTAAGCGCAACTGTAATAATCTGCGCATATGAAACGGCTGTTTTTGCTATCGCAACAAAACCATATGCATCAATTCCTACATTTTCTGATATATATGAAGTCAGAAAGAAATTAATCAGATAGCTTATTACTGCTGAAAGTCCGGAAATAATAATTGTTTTTACCAATCTTTTATTATCATTACTCATTGTATAACTTATTCCCTCCTGAGTATTTTTTTCACCATTACCTTTGGAAATTGTCTGACTTTCCTTACAATGTACTCATGCTGTACTGATTTATATATAGTTTCTTTTAAAGCAGCCTCCACTCCGGATTTCATATATTCCGCCCAAAATAAATCATATATATGAGATTTATTTTTTGGTGCTTTAAGCTGTGCATTACCATTTACAGCCTCTGTATATTGTCTCTTTGATATCTCAATATCATCACACATTTTCAACAATTTCTCACCTTTTCCCGTATTAACGGCAATCACCGATACTTTGCATCCCGGATCTTTAAATGGTTCATCTCTCCCTATTCCCCAGAAATCACCAATAGTCAAATCACTTCCTCTTTGTGGCCCTGCATATCTGCACTGATAACAAGCATCATTAAGTATAATCCCCTCATTAAAAGCCGTAAGATAAAAATCCTCAGGTCGTTTTCTCTTCCAAATTATTTTATCTTTAGCTTTCATTGTAAGCTCCTCTCCATATGCAGAGCGAAATGAAACATCTGTTACTTTTTTCTTTCTAATATCCTCTATGTATTTTATATATTCCCTGAATATTTTTTGCGACGGAACTCCATGACAAATCAGCTCAACAGTATACAACGATTCATTCCCATCACAAGCATTCCTTGCAGCCTGACACTGGCATGGAGTGCCAATAAATAGTACATTATTGTTTTCCTCAATAGTCTTTTTTATTTCACGATATATTTTTTCCGGTTTAGCCTGTGCGTATTTACTTCCTTTAAATCCGGCAACATCCTCAAGCGAATTGCTGAGCTTTAATTTCGGAAGCAAATTTTCATCCAGATATGTACCGACAATGTACCATTTTTCAGCTATTGCTGCTTCATAAAGAGCTGCTGCTACACCGCCCGAGCTGCTCCCCTTCCGCTTATCCTTATTCTTACGCCATGCAGCATATGCTGCTTTGGGTTCAACAAGCTCATCACCATTTTTAGCCGGACATTTTTTGTGACATAATCCACAATCCACACATTTTTCTTCGTCAATTACCGGAATAAAATGACCTGTTATTTTCTTTTCCGATAAACTTATCGCAGATCTGTTGCAAAGAGAAACACATAGTCCACACCCCGTACATTTTTCCTCACTGCATATTAATTTCATTTTCACACCACTTATCTATTACACTATTAATCTGTTTTCTTTTATCATCCAATATATTATTTACTATTTTATAATCTATCCTGTCATCCCATTTTTCAACCGCATCCCTGTTTACATATCTACGATTTTTCAATCCAGTAATATTCAAAATATTATCCATTCGTGTACTAAATTCTTTCGGATAAACCACAGCCATCTGTTTATTAAAATTGATAGAAAATGCTGTTCCATGGAATGAATCCGTGACAATAAACTCTGCATTTTTAATTAATGCAAGAAATTCAAATACATCGGGCAATACAAGTTTTTTCCCAACCTTGATATCCGAATACGAATATGTCACTCTGATAATATCAAGATTTTTGTGTTTTGCGATTTTTTTTACCGCATCATCAAAAGATGCATCTGCATGTTCATTATGTAATTGATATACCAGCAAATATTTTTTGTTATTATCCATCCTTGGAATATATTTTTCCCAGCTTTCACCCCCCAGCATCAGAGTCGGATCCAAAACCAGAGATGACTCTATATCATATTTTTTCAGAAGGTCAACTGCTGACTGTTCTCTTAAAGTTATGAGATCGTACTTTCTAATATAAGGGATTACCTCTTTTGCTTCCTTTTCGCCAAATTCTGTTTTTCCTATACTGGTTGCATAGGCAATTCTTTTTTTATCTTCCGGAACATATTCCAGAAAGAAGCTTTTCTCAATTCCCTGATTCCAGCCACTGTTCCACATCTGGTCACTGCCTGTTACATATATGTCTGCTTTCGGGCAATCTGCTTTGAGTTCTTCAAAGGAAGAATACGTTTTGGGCGTAAGATTGATTTTTTGAGTTATAAATCCACGAAATACCTTTTCTGATGCTTTTATTGACTTTATTTCCAAAAAATCCCTAATGGGTTTCTTTAACCATTTCTTTAATGAATCCTTCTTATCCTTTTTAATATTTTCAATTCTGGCCTCTGTTTTCTGATCCTTTCGCCAGTAATCAACAAATTGAACCTCGAATCCTTTATCTGTAAAATACTTCTGTGTCGCAAATGTCTGTAACGCAGAACCATAATTTACAGTATTTAACACTGTTATAACACTTAGTTTTTTCATTTTTCTCCTTTAATAATCCAATGGGACCTTTATTCCTAATATTTTTTTTACACTTTTTGCATTTTTTCCAAGTATAAAAGATACTTTTCCTTTTAAAATAAAAAATATAAATAAACAATGATACAATTTGTATTTAATTCCAAACAGCAAAATAGCTTTCACAAAACTTCCGTAATCACTCTTTTTATTTTCCAGATACCTGTAAGTATCTTCTTTACTTATAACACTCAAAAATCTCTTATATCTTAAATTTAAACTATCTGTATTATCAGACCTTTTAACAAGCTTTGTAATTCTATAATATAGATTTACATTTTCCCATTCGAGTCTGAATTTCTCTTCAAGTCCATAATTTTTAAAATATTCATATAAGATGCCATAACGCTCTCTTTCTATTCTGTTATACTGTTCTTCATTTCTTTCTATTTTGTCAGTAAGACTGTCTGTCACCTTAGTGGCATAAACATATATTCCCTCCGGTTTATTTATTGCACACACATTGTGAACATAATTAAAATATTCCATATTAAACAGTAAATCCTCACACCACTCATATTGAGGTCTGAATCTGACTCCATTACGTTTTATGATGTCAGTTACATACATCTTATTCCATAAAACCCCAAAATAATATGTTCTTGGACACCCTGCAAACTTTTCAATCAAAGCTCTGCTATTATAAACCTGTTCACTGATTTCTTCGCCTGTGAAAATAGGCACTCTCGGAATTGGAATAAAATTACCTATTGCCAATTCTATATTTTTATTAAAAGCTTCTACAAGATATTCTGTAGAATTTAACGGTACCCTGTCATCCGCATCCACAAATCTTATCAGTTTACCGTGTGCATTATCAATTCCGATATTTCTGGCTTTTGATACGCCGCCATTCTTCACGGAAATAACCTTTATCCTGGCATCTTTTTTTGAAAAATCCTCAAGAATCTGTGGGCTTTCATCATTACTTCCATCATTTATCACTACTATTTCAAGATTCTGATATGTTTGGTTTATAACATCTGAAAGAAGCTTATTTAAATATTTTCCGGCATTATAAACCGGTATTATAATACTTATTAATATTTCATTTTCCATTTTTTACTCCAGCTAGTTGTTACCATACAGTTCATCTATCTGATTCAATAATTCCTCATTTGGGTTTGATTTTATATCAAGCCCTGACGCAGTATACAGACCATAATTCGGTTCATGCCATGTAAACCACGTAAAATTACAAGAATTATCTTTTAGCCACTCTAAAATATCATATGACATTTCATCAATATTACGCTCAGTCTGATACACATTTCTCGGAATTCCCACCTCTCCGTAAAAAACCGGCACATTATATTTTGTCTGAATATCACTGCAATCCATAATGTGTTCAACATAACTTTTATCTAAATGATATATAGTATCTGTACTATATTCCTTTACCGATACCTTCAGACTTGTTGATTTATCTATGCCATTATCTGTTTTTGTCATAAAAGAAACCGTATATTTTTTTCCCGGTTCTATGCTGACATATCTGAAATTACTATTATCACTAACGCTCACGTATTGAGTCGGTCCGGATATTCCAATAAAATCATTATCAGCTTTATAATCTAAAACACATTTATCACTCTTTGACCAGTATCTATATGTATCATCAATATTGTTTGTCAGATTGTAAATTTCTTTTCCATCACATTTTACCGACAAATCCTTTATTTCTATGTCGTTATTTTGTTTTAAATCAGAAATTTCAATAAGAACATATGCATTATTAGCATCTGCACCTGTAAATTCAAAGCTATGGTTACTCCACTCTGGCGAAATACCATCACTTGATTTTACAGATATAGAAGGCTTATCAATCTCCGTTGAACTATCGTTATCTCTGTAAGCAACAATATCTTCATTTCCATAATATAAAAATTCACTTGGTACTTCATCAAAATATCTGTCAACCAGCTTCATCTCTACATTCGGATATTTATGTACCTCCAATACCCAGTTAGTATCTTTTACATTTGGATATAGGTATTCACGATTCTCTCCGATAGTAGCTCTTTGAATAAAAAGAATATGATTATTGTCGTTTTGCCTTATCCCATCAATAATGTCAGATACCAGTTCATTCCATGCCATGTAATCTCCATTTTCAATATATGGTTCATTTAATATGCCATATGATAGGATTGTTTCATTATCACTATAACGCTCTGCAATAGCTTTCCACATTTCTATAAGCCGTTTTCTGTTTTCATTATCAGCTTCCCATATATTTTGATTCGCGCCTGTTTCAGGCACACCTCCCTGTGATAAATGACAATCCAATATAATATGGATTCCATACTTCTTTGCCCATTCAATATTTTCATCAAACCATTTCCAGCCTGACTCTTTATATACATACGGATTACTATCATCCTCGAGAATATCATAGTTAAACAAAAATCTGACTGTATTCAATCCAAGCTCCTTGATTTCCTGATAATCCTCTTCACTCATCATATTTGAATCAGCCTGTTTTGGACTTGATGCCACCGCATTGGATGCAACCACGCCATTAATAACATATTTTTCATTGCCAATATATATGTCCTGCCCGCTGGTGTGTGCAAATCCACTGTCAACTGCTTCATCCTTAGGCAAATCATATATTTTTCCTATAACATAATACTTTGAAAAGCTTTTATATATTCTCTGCCATCTTATTTTCTGGCCATCCTTTACAAACTTACTTACATCCGGCTCCTCAACAATATAATTATCCAGACCATCTTCACTATATTTATTAGATGAACTGGTACATATTTTACCGGTTCCGATTTTTTTACAAATAATATATGAGGCATTTTTACTTGAAATTGATGTATTATTTAAATAAAAATATGCCTTTGCCGGTCCTGCCAGCGGAATATCCTCATCTTCAATTTTTGTATTATTATCCAAAGCACAAAATATGCAGATAATTATAAGCAAAACAACAATTGCTGCCACCTGTAATCTTCGCGTTTTACATAACCTCATCATTATCACCTCTTACGTAATATATATTAACTATGGACGCTCTTCCAAATATTTATATACCCCAGTCTCTTTAAAGAACAACCATGGAAATACCGGGAAAATATCTAAAGCGGTAGATTCAGAAAGACCGAATAAAAATATAGCTGCCATAAGAATTAAATCCAGCTTTTTTCCATGATTATCTAAACTATACGATGTATATATTGCAATTATTCCTACCAATACTGAAGAAATTAATCCATATCGAATCAGCAGCATCCCCCAGAAATTATCTATATACAAAGTGAAATATCCAAGCTTGGGAAGAAAAATTTCTTCATTTATGATTTTGTGTCCGCAAAGATTTATTCCATACAAATCATATGCACCTGCGATCATTGTCAATCTTCCGTTCATAAAATCATCTATCTTCTTTAAAACTTCCAAACCGGGATTATTCAAATATGCCACTGCCAATACTAATACCATTGCCAGTCCAATTATAAAAAGGTTCTTACATATAAACCTGACTGCAAATGAACTTTGCAAATTAATTAATATATCAAACAGAATCACCAATACCAAAACTATAGCCACAGTTCTTGTATTTGGAAAAATATATATAAATGCACTACCACCAAGAAGTATTAAATACAATATTTTTTTATTGATACTCTTATAATACAGATAAAAAAACATCAGACAAATAAAAAGAAAATACAACGAAAACCCATTGGCATGATTGAAATAAAATGAATGTCTCATGCTTACAGTTCCATTTATCTCCCTTGTTTTTGTAACAACCGCATTTCCCAAAATAAAATTAATGCCATACCATACAATTGAAAATCCCATCAACGGGGCGGTTACCTTAAACAAGACGTCTATAATATCCCTGCATTCTATCTCCTTTGATGACAGAAGAATCAATATAATTGCAAGAATATTTGTTGACCCCGTAATCTTGTAACTAAAAAATCCATATGCAACAGCACATAATTCAATAATAATTAAAGGATTCCATTCAAATCTCATAATTATTGCCAAAACCCAGCAAAAAATAGCACCATACCATAAAAAGGTTAGTATCGGAATAGGAACCGGATATGAGGTATAACTGAAGAAGCTTCTAAACACATATAAAATTAATCCACAAAAAAACATATTTCTTTTATCTAAGAACAATTCCATGTATCTATCCTCTTCCCTTAATTCTCTTAAACAAAGGTTCTGAAACCTTAATTAATAAAATCTGTAAAAACATATTTCTTGAAATATATTTGCTGATTTTCAACAGCTTTGCTTTCTTAAGCAGACATACAACCCTGTTATATTGTTTACTGTACATTTCAACCGCATCATGATTTCTGAAAAGCATAAGCAGCAGCCAATAATATACCTTAATCTGATTAATCTCAGCCCAACGCAATAACTCCGGCTTTTCCTTTTTTATAAGCTCCAGCATATAATCCGCTACATCAAGTGTGTCAAACCATCTGTCATCGAATTTCCTGGTAGCAGATACCTCACGCTGTATATAATTATATTTTGACACATCATAAACTACATACTTTTCTGCCTTCATAAGGGCCTCGAATATAAAAAGCTTATCTTCATTAATTCTAATTGCCTTGTCATACTCTATCCCTTTAATTGTCTTTGCTTTAAAAAGCTTTGTCCAAACGCCAATATTCACATTGTTTCCTATCAGAAAAAACTTAATGGCTTCATCCCTGCTATATGTATATAATTTATTCGTGCCGAATTCTTCTCTGATAACCATGCCATCCTTTACAATGGCAGCTCCACACGAAACAATGTCGGCATCGGTTTCAATTGCCTTTTCGTACAAAACACTCAGCATATCCTTATCCATAAGGTCGTCAGCGTCTATAAAGATTAAATACTCTCCATGTGCATGTCTGATACCATTGTTTCTAGCAGCACTCACACCTGAATTTTCCTGATTTATAATGTGTATCCTGCTGTCATCGGACTGTAATTGTTTACATATTGACAACGAATCATCCGTTGAACCGTCATTCACAAGAATAATCTCTATATCTCTATAATCCTGCTCAATCACTGATTGAATTGCAGCCTTTAAATATTTTTCTGAATTGTATACCGGAATAATAACACTAATCATACTTTTTCCTGTTCTAACCATCTATTAAAGCCATATATTTTTCAATTTCTTTTTGATTGCCATATTCTCTCTTCTCAAGATTATGAACATATTGCATCCTAAGCTCCTCTGATTGCAGCATCTCAGTAATACCTCCTGCTATGCCCTCTGGACTCATATCCACAATCATTCCCTCTATCTTATTTGTGATCTGATCCTTCACTGTCGGATAATCAGTTACAACAATCGGTTTATTTAAAATCTTTGTTTCATCAATTACAACCGATTTTCCCTCATAACGTGAGGATTGTACAAATAAATCACAATTCTTTATATAAGCATATGGATTTTCCCTGGTTCCTAACAGAAAGAAACAATCACTGACATCATTCTCTTTGATAAGCGCCTCAAGCTTGTTTCTCAATTCTCCATCTCCGAGCACATACCACTTAAATTTCATATTATTGGATTTCAATATTGCCGCTGCTCTTACCGCCATATCAAACCCTTTTTGTTCATGCAATCTTCCGATAGATAAAATTTTAAAATCATCCTTCTTATACTCAGAAGGATAAAACTCTGACGCTTGTTTTTCCAGCGCAATTGAGCTTGTGATATTCTCCAGCATGTACATTTTGGATGCAAACTCCGGAAATTCATCCTTCAATATATCGACGCATTCATCTGATATTGATACGATTCCATCCATGTTGACAAGATGCTTATAATCATACTTTCTCGGATGCATAGCTTTTCTGTAATCATTATGAATCCATACAAGCTTTCTTTTTGCATTCACCTTTTCATCTACAAAATACAAAACCTCACCTGATATATATGCAATCGCAACATCATATTGTTTGTCCAGCTTCTTTATTGCAGGTCCATAAAAATACTTCCATCTGAAGCCTCTTTTTGCCCTGCTGTTATTGGTCACAAGATTTGCCACAACATTTCCCAAAAGTCTCCATCCCAGCAATATACCTGTCTTACTCACAGGTCCATACATTTTTCTGACATCATCAGGAGTTTCTATAACATTGAACTCCTCAGGAACCTGTTTCAGAAACATTCCACTTTTCTTAAACAACAAAATATCTATATTATATTTACCATGAGGCAATTCATTTAAAAAATTGACCAGACTTCTTTCAGCCCCTCCGTTATAAAGTGTGGGCATGACTATTAATATGTTTTTCATATGATATTATTCCTTTTCTATTTACTAATAAATTTTCTGATGCTTCTCTTTATATTCTGAGGCATATATCCTGCAACCTTATACTTAAGCCTTTCAGCAGGATATTTTCTTGAATAAAATTTTTCCAAACCTATATATCCATACTTGCGGTATACCTGCATGACTTCATTTCTATTATCCGGCATTTCTGCCGGATGTTTCAGCTGCTCGTTATATCTGCGTACCTCATCAAACGAACTCTCTTTTACATAAAAGCTGTCACTGCATTCATTAAAAAAAGCATCTCCCTTGTCACTATTAATTAAAATACAGGATATTCCCTTTGAAGTATCAAAGCCTTCTTCATAAGGATAAAAATTATTAAAGCCCCAAAAATCACCGATTGTTATATCTGCTGCTCTGTTTTCACCTGCAAAAGGACATGAATAACAGTTTTCTCTTAATGTTAACGATTTTGAAAACAAAAAAATGTATGCCATCTGCTGTCCCGGCTTAATGCATTCCTTATCCTTTCCATCATAAGATGTATAAACCGTTTTTGTCGTATAGCCCTGACCTTTTGACTTATCACGAAAGAAAAAACGACGGATATCACCTTTGAGTTTTATTTGGTAAAACGATATAAAATCCCTGAAAAGCTTTTCATTGGGTACCCCATGACAAATAATCTCGACAGAAATCAGATTTTCGTAATCTTTTTTCAGGAATTTCTTTAGGGCAGCATTTTGACATGGTGTTCCGGAAAATAAAACCTTTATTCCTGAATCCAGACGATTTTTTACCTCCTTAAATATCCCGGTGGTATCACTCTGAACGTATTTGGAACCCTGAAACTGCTCAAGCTCTTGGATTGCAGCAGCACATTTATGATGTACATGCAGCTTTTGTGTTGAAGGATTTTTCTCCATTACAGCTCCATATACGATACCACCATCATGAATCACTTTTTTTGCAAGACCATAAAACACACCACCGGATGCCGATTTCATAACATCTGTGTCACTTTTTAATGATGCCGCATATGCTCTTTTCACGCTTTTTATTTCTGCTTTATCCGAGATAATGCACACTTTCTCACAAGCTCCACAGTCAATACATCTATCCTTGTCAACCTTCGGATATATAAAGCCCAGCTCATCCTCAACCATATCAATTGCATTCACCGGACACGCCTGACTGCAGGCACCACATCCAACGCACTTATTTTTTTTCTGTCCAAATACTGTTTTATCTGTCATAATATATCCCTTATATCATTGATTTTAAAATGTCAATTGACCGTTTTCTTTCTAACTCCAAAACTTCATTTGCCTTGCTAAAATCAACTTTTTTGTCAAGTACATGAAAATCTTCAGCGTCTTTAGCAATTTGTCCTGTCAGCCCCGTAAGCTCCAAAAGACTTATATTTCTGGCACTCGTTCCTGTCTTTGGCATAAGCGTAACAAACGGTGTATTAAAATTGATTGCAAAAGCAGTTCCATGGAAAGAATCAGTTACAATGTATGCCGCATTATTTATATACGTCAGGAAATCACTAAGCTGTGGCACTGCAACAAATTTTCCTCCTTTAAAACACTGGTGAATCATTGCAGATACTCTTACAAGCGGCAGATTCATTTTTTTTGCAAATTTCTTTGCATAATCTGAAAGCTCTTTATTGTTATGTATCTGATAAATAAGGACATATTTGTTTTTATTTTTATTATCAGAATAATTTATAAGCTTTTTCCATTCCTGTGCATTAAAAAGCAGTGTTGGGTCTATTACCTGAACAGCATCAATATTCCATTCCTTTAATAATCCTACAGCTTGATTTTCTCTTACAGCTACATGATCATATCTGTTCAGTAAGCATTGCATTTTCCTAGCATCCTCACTGTCAATTTCCATCTTACCAAACGAAGCCGCGTAAGCAATTTTTTTTCTGCTATCCGGTACAAAATCCAAAAAATATGACCAATCATATCCACCATACAGGACAGGACCAAAAACCTGATCGCTTCCTGTCATATAGTAATCAGCGTCTTCAAGCTTATTTCTCAATTCCTCCTTTGTATGAATACACTCAGTCATAGGAAGAAGTTTTTTTCTCATTTTTTCAAATTTACGATTAATTATTACATTTT
>OGQZ01002211.1_pt1 | contig 13682 bp, 9 predicted proteins | sample 1553321 | NCBI WGS metagenome assembly OGQZ01 (sample SAMEA2579958, study PRJEB22360) | human gut metagenome | reverse complement strand
CTAAAAGCAAAATCCAAGCAAGCGCTAATGCCCGATTTGGGTTAAACAAAAAAAATCTCCAATTCCTCAACTCTTGACCATTACAACCGTCAATCCGGTTCGTGTCGTCAAGAATTCAAGAATCAGAGAATTCAGAATATCTTTTTTCCTCCTCAACCTGGCATCACCACCCTGCAAGAAATAAAGCCTACAGGCTAATACAGCTAAGGGAGGGAATATCAATCATCAGTCTTCGTATCCGTTAGGATTGTTCTTCTGCCAATTCCAACTGTCGCGACACATCTCCTCGATGCCATAGTGTGCCTCCCAGCCCAGCTCTGCCTTTGCCTTTGCAGGATTGCAGTAGCAGGTGGCGATGTCACCGGCACGACGTGGCTTGATAGAATACTTTATCTTGATGCCGTTGGCCTTCTCGAAGGCTTTCACCACGTCGAGCACCGAATATCCGTGACCTGTTCCGAGGTTATATACGGCAAGTCCGCAGTTGCGCTCGATAGCCTTCAGCGCACACACATGACCGGCAGCCAGGTCGCACACATGGATATAGTCGCGCACTCCCGTTCCGTCGGGTGTGTCGTAGTCGTTGCCAAACACGCCGAGCTCTTCTCTCTTGCCCACTGCCACTTGTGTGATGTAAGGCATGAGGTTGTTTGGAATACCGTTAGGGTCTTCGCCGATTTTGCCGCTCGGATGTGCACCGATAGGATTGAAATATCTCAGCAATACCACGTTCCATTCAGGATCGGCATGGTGTACGTCTTTAAGCACTTCCTCAAGCATCCACTTTGTCTGGCCGTAAGGATTTGTGCAGTAGCCCTTCGGACACTCCTCTGTGATTGGAATCATCGCCGGGTCGCCATACACAGTGGCTGAACTTGAGAAGATGATGTTCTTGCAGCCGTGCTTGCGCATCACGTCAACGAGGACAAACGTTGCCACCATATTGTTCTCATAATACTCCAATGGCTTTGCCACCGACTCTCCGACGGATTTCAGTCCGGCATAGTGGATAACGGCGTCGAACTGGTTCTCGCCGAAGATCTTCTCCATCGCGTCCCTGTCTCTCACATCGGCGTTATAGCATTTCACCTCCTTGCCGATAAGCTCTGATACTCTCTTGAGCGCCTCCGGCTTGGAGTTGAAGAAATTGTCCACTACTACTACGCTGTGACCAGCCTTGTCAAGTTCAATGATTGTGTGGGTGCCGATGAATCCGGCACCACCGCATAAAAGAATGTTCATAACTCTTTACCTATTAAAATCTTTCGACTCAATGTCTATAATATCTATTTGCAAAAGTAACGAATTTATGGCAATTACCGCCCCTTGCTCCCCTATTTCTGCTCATACATTGTTGATTTTAACATAATCCAAACATTCATTGCAACGTGGGATTCACATTATGCGTAAGAAATGTTTGCCGTTACAAAGAAAATAAGTAATTTTGCACGCATATCCATTTTTATAATTATAAAAAAGACATGATGCAGGCTATGATATTCGCCGCCGGACTCGGCACCCGACTCAAGCCGCTCACCGACCACATGCCAAAGGCTATGGTGAGCGTGGGAGGAGAACCGCTCATCAGGCACGTCATAGAGAAGCTGAAGGCAAGCGATGCGGAGCGCATCGTAGTGAACGTACACCACTTTGCCGAACAGATAACAGACTACCTAAAAGACAACAACAACTTCGGTGTTGACATCCGCATATCCGACGAATCGCAGAAGCTGCTCGACACGGGAGGCGGAATAAAGAAGGCTGCGCCACTCTTCCTCGGCGACAGGCCGATACTGATACACAATGTGGACATACTGAGCAACGTAGACCTGCAACGTTTTTATGCCGAAGCTGACCATGAGAGCGGTGTCGACGCACTGCTGCTCGTGAGTGAGAGAAAGACGAAACGCTATCTGCTCTTCAACGACGATATGAGGCTCGTGGGATGGACCAACATTGAGACGGGAGAGGTGAAATCCCCTCATGAAGGTCTCGATCCGGACAAATGCCACAAATACGCCTTCGCCGGCATACATGCATTTTCACCAAGGCTGTTCCCGCTGTTCAACGGGTTCGGCGACAAATTCGGCATCATTGACTTCTATCTCAAAGCATGTGCCGACCACAATATCCGGGGATATCTGAAAAAGGACCTCCGCCTGCTCGATGTAGGGAAGCTCGACACGCTGAAGGAGGCTGAGGATTTCATCTCCGGGTTATAAGGGATTTTAATGGATATAAAGTGACTCAGATACAAGAAACAATATCATCTAAACAATATAAGTAAATGCAACAGAAGATCATTATTTTAGACTTCGGCTCACAGACCACGCAGCTCATCGGACGCCGCGTGCGCGAGCTCGACACCTTCTGCGAGATTATGCCTTACAACAAGTTTCCGAAAGACGACGAGAGCGTCATTGGAGTGATACTCAGCGGAAGCCCCTACTCTGTTCACGACAAGGAGGCGTTTAAGGTTGACCTCAGCCAGTTCATCGGCAGAATCCCTGTTCTGGGCATCTGCTATGGAGCGCAATACATCTCCTATTCCAACGGTGGAAAGGTGGAGGCTGCCGACTCTCGCGAGTACGGAAGGGCATGTCTGGAGCAGTTCGACAAAGAGAACCCTCTCTTCAAAGGCTTCGTGGACAAATCGCAGGTGTGGATGAGCCACGGCGACACGATAACGGCGATACCGGAGGACTACAAGTGTATCGCATCGACAGCAAATGTGAAGTTTGCTGCCTACGCTTCTACAAAGCAGCCGGTATGGGCGGTGCAGTTCCATCCAGAGGTGTTCCACTCGCTGCAGGGCACTCAGTTGCTGAAGAACTTCGTGGTTGACATCTGCGGAAGCCGCCAGGACTGGAGCGCAGACTCCTTTGTGGAGACTACGGTGAAGGAACTGAAGGAGCAGCTGGGCGACGACAAGGTGATTCTCGGACTCTCCGGCGGCGTGGACTCAAGCGTTGCCGCCGTATTGCTCAACAAGGCAATCGGCAAGAACCTCACCTGTATCTTCGTAGACCATGGTATGCTGCGCAAGAACGAGTTCCGCGACGTGATGGAGGATTACAAGTGCTTGGGTCTGAACGTTATCGGTGTGGACGCAAGCGAGAAATTCTTCGCCGACCTGGCAGGAGTGACAGATCCTGAAAAGAAGCGCAAGATTATCGGAAGGGACTTCGTAGAGGTGTTCAATGCCGAGGCGAAGAAGCAGACGGGAGCAAAATGGCTGGCTCAGGGCACTATATACCCTGACCGCATCGAGAGCCTTAACATCACGGGCAAGGTGATAAAGAGCCACCACAACGTTGGCGGACTGCCAAAGGAGATGAACCTGCAGCTCTGCGAACCGCTGAAATGGCTGTTCAAAGACGAGGTGCGCCGCGTGGGCCGCTCGATGGGAATGCCTGAGCATCTCATCACCCGCCATCCGTTCCCGGGTCCGGGACTGGCAGTGCGTATCCTCGGCGACATCACTCCTGAGAAGGTTCGCATCCTACAGGATGCCGACGATATCTATATCCGCGGTCTGCGCAACTACAAGGTGCGTCTCTCCGGAGAGGATGCGCGTCGCGTGTTGGCTGCCGGCGTTCCTGCCGACATGCAGAACGGCGAGATTGAGGTGTCTCTCTACGACCAGATATGGCAGGCAGGCACGGTGCTCCTCTCCACAGTACGTTCTGTGGGTGTGATGGGCGACGAGCGCACTTACGAACATCCTGTTGCTCTTCGCGCCGTGACTTCTACCGATGCCATGACAGCCGACTGGGCTCATCTGCCCTACGATTTCATGGCCAAGGTGAGCAACGAGATAATAAACAAGGTACGTGGAGTAAACCGCGTATGCTACGACATCTCCTCAAAGCCACCAGCAACTATCGAGTGGGAATAGTCGGAATGCCGATAAACAGCCACTCAAATAAAGATGAATTAATTTAAACTCAATAAGTTAGGGGATTCGTTGACGTAAATCGCTGATTGTCAACAAATCCCCTTTCTTGTACATTTTATCCAAAACCGTCCCCGATTCCGTCCCTGCTTATCCCCGATAGGATAGCTATCCGATAGAGTTGAAATCCAATAGCTTGGCAATCTGTTCGGGGGTTGCCCTTACATATTTGTAGAACGTGCGTTCATTGGTATGACCTGTCAGCTGCATAATGGTATACATTTCACAAATGCCTTCCAAATGAATTTCTTTCCGTTGAGGGATGGAGTTATGTCTATATCAAATTTGTACATGTCACTTGCTTATTAGAACAATCCCCACTCGGCAAATTTCTCGAATCCGCCAATTCTCGTGATGTAGTTACGAGCGATTTCCACTATTTCACGATAAGGTTTACCATCTATCTCTGTGTCACCGATGGCACAAAACAACTCCACAGGCTTGCCTGTTTTTTGAGCTTTCAAGAAAGCGTAGATATTGACGGAAACATCTGCCTTGGAAAGGTCCTTTCCCATTAGACCGCCACCCGAAACTGATTGCGCCATATCACTGCCCAACTTTCTGTTTGTTGCACCCGAATCGACATCTGTTCCGCCACTCCAATCTCCAAGAGGATTAATGACAGCGGTAGGATAGAGCTTCTTTAAATCCTCAGTCTTGGCGTTACTTTGACAAATAATCAATTTATCGTCAGCTAATACATACTTGCCATCCGAAGGGTAACTCTCATAGATGTCATGGGCAATCTTGCTGAGTTCTTTCTCCTCGTCTGTCAATGGAATGCCCTTGAAAATACCATTGTCGCCACAGCGGATTTCTCCGTCTTGGTTGCTTGCAAGTATTGGGTCTTGAGCTACCATTACGAGAGATACTTTCAAGTCTCTACGCTTAGTGATACGGCTAACAATATCCTCAGCCTCAGCGTCTGAAATGTTCACACTACTCTCAATAATGAGATTAACAACACCATGTCCGAGCAGTACTTCAACTGCTATTTTCGGATTCTCTTCTTTCTTGTACGCAAGGTCTACAATAGCTCCTGCGATACGGTCTGCCACCTTATCCGGATGGCTTGGATTTACTTTTTCAATCATAATTTATTACTTTAAATTAATTGTTTTTATGTTGTCTAAAAGTTCTGTCAACGTAATTGCTTCGTCACCTTCTGCCTCCTTGAATAATTCTTGTTGCGTAAGGGCAAGAGTATGCGCACGGCTAAGGAAACTTCCAACTTGGGCATTGCCGTTTTTATGGCAATGTATGCACTTGTAGGATATTGATGTTGTGCCACTCAACGGACTACCTGCAAAGCTATATATGAAAGCCTTGTGCCCACATTCGCATTGATATGTAAGCCACTCGTTTTCATTCGCCCAAAGTCTTAACATCGTGCCAATACAGATAGGTTGACATACCATATATACTTTCAATGGTATTGTAGCCATTGCCCATTCCTTATGAGCAAGAATTTCATTTCGATGCTCATAAAGCAATTCGATGTTGTCTATATATGGACTCCATATCCTTTTTTCAGCCAAATTATGCTCTCTTTGTTTGACTAATGATGTAATTGTATCATGCACGTTTTTGAGCGTAAGATGTTCGTATTCACCTGCCGCCTTGCTGTATCGGCTACAGTGTTGCTTTAAGCGACTTAGCCTGTCGGAATTGTCTTTTTGAAAAAGAACATCTTTGATTACCTCCGATATGGTAGCCACTTGTGTAATACTTTCCAACCATTCCAATAAACCACCTAAAGTGTATATGAAATCTCTGTCTTGATATACAGGTATCAAAAACATACGGCTGTTATCGAAAATGAACTCTCTATGTTCGTAAAAGAAATCAGCATGTTCGCAAAAATACCTTATGGTATTCTTGTTACTGTGCTTTTGGCCGCCATAGAGCTTTAACTCCTTGCCACTCTTTATTTTGATTGTATTGCTAATTTTCATGCCACTATATGTAAGTTAGACATTGGTGTGTTATTGGTTGGGAACGTGAGGCGTTTGCCCATGATGTGAATGTCTTTTGACTCCAAAAGAGCGTAGTCTATTGGTGGCTCTACGCCTTGTATAAGACAATCACGGCAAATCATGAGAATCTTGCCTAAGTTGTTTTGACCGACAAACGTTCCGATGCCATTGACTTTGCAAGTCTCACTGTTTACAAAACGCTTCAAAGCAGCCTTGCTAATCTTTGGATTGTCCGACTTAGCCTGTCTTGTAACTTTCTTTTTAAGCTCAGCTCTTCTTATAGCCAACTCTGTATTGGTGCATCCCCAAACTTCTTTGGTGTCACTATGTTGTTTGGTCGTGTCCTCTATGATGATAGCGTCATGTGGCAGCTTTAAGAGTAAATTTGCAAAGTCGGCATTACCCTTGCACTTCTGCCATATAACGTAGAGCATCCATTGTATGCGGAAATCGGCAAAATCTTGGCGGATGAGGTTACTGTTTCTTTTCTTGATAAAACGTTTAGCAGCAAAGCCACTTGTCTGACGTTGCATATCCTCTTGTACCAACAGATGCTTTTCTGATGAGTCCGAAAACTCACCACATAGATAAAGCGTCTCACTATCATGCCAAGTCGCACCACCGAATGAAAATGGATAGCCACCTGCCATGTTAGAAAGACGCACGTTAATGCCATTCACCATGTCCGAAGCCTTGGCGAATGACAAACAATTAAAGTGCGAAGCGTTGATGTGCTCCACACGACCTAAGATGATTTCAAAAGTTTCTGTTTCTTGTGACATAACTTTTAATTTAATGATTATTACTAAATCCTTAAACCCGTATCATTTTTACCACCGTGGCTATGTCTGCTCGGTTGGTTCAGCACTTAAGCTGTCTCTTGATACTTATTCAAAAAGTAAAAGAACTACTCCCCATTTTGGAAAGTAAATGCAAAATTACGGTCTTTTTCTGAGAAAAACGAAAATATGACGTTAAAGATATTAAAAACAATTGCTCGTTTGACTAAATGGTGTTTGTCTTCACACAAACAAAATGTGAAGCTTGAATATGGGCAAAGAATAAATACCAACTACAAAGAGACTTGTCTCGCAGCCACACGACTGCCAACAAGTCTCTTTTGTTTTCCATCATGATCTTAAGACCTTTTCCAAGAGGAGGAATAAATTACTCCTACTATTGACTTCAGCCCCCACCTAACCTCCCCCGAAGGGGAGGGACAGATACAATTGATAGTATGATTGTCAAAGGATTATCCATAATCGGAGTAACCAGTTCCTTCCCTTGGGGAAGGTTAGGATGGGTTGTCCTACGGAGGAGAACGAGAGGGGCTGAAGTCGATCTGGTATTCAGATTATCAACTGTCTATCACGTTCCATAACCTACTACGCAAAAAATAATCGAAACCCCAAGTTCTTCACAGAGCCTGGGGTTTCTTGTCAAACAACGCATTTCTGAAAAACTGTTCTGAAATGCGCAAGCAAGTCAATCACTCTCACCATGAAGGTGAATCTTTCTGATAGCCTGCCCAATTGGAATTGGCAGACTCATCATATTCATTAGCATCGTCATCCCACAGTCCTTTCTTGTGAGATTTACTGTCCGCCCAGTTGTCGTGAGATCCAGCGAGCATCCTACCATAGGTCTGGACATTCACGACTCCTGTTGCCGGCTTGATATATTTATTCTTTTTCATAATTCATTCATTTTAAGTCGTTAATATTCAGTCAGTGCATCAGAATGAGGGCTATCTTACCACAACCTTCGTTCCATTCACCATGTAGATGCCGCTTGGCAATGCCACTGTGCGTGTCTCGCCGGCCTTGAGAGAGGTAGTGTCTATTGTCTGTCCGTTGATGTTGCGGATATTGGTGCGCAGGTCCTTCGTTGCCGTGATGGTCAGCTTGCCTGTCTCTGCCGAGAACATGAAGCCGGCGCTCGTCGTTGCAGTCTCCGTAGCATTGTCTATCCATGATGTCTCAGTGTTCGGCTCAAGCGAGATGTTGAGGTAGCGCACATTGTTCGCTCCGTTCTGACATGCGTAGTATGATCTGAATGGCAATACGTACACATCCTGGAATCTCTCGTCGAGGAGAAGTGATGAAATGAACTTGTCCTTGTTGAAATAGAATATTCCGTCAGTCTTCGGCACTTTCACTCCGCAGTATGATCCGTAGTTCACGAGGGTTGTTGCTTCGCCCTTGATCTTGCCCGTTGCAGTCTCACCCTGGATGAGAGGCTGTGTGAGCGTTGCCGGTGTAGCCTCGATAGTAGAACCGCTCTGGCGAACAACGAAGAGTACCTTGTCGCTGTTGGTTTCCTCCATCTGGTCGATGCTCACTACGTAAGCCTTGTTTGGCTGTGTAACGAACTGTCCTGTGAATGGCGAGAAGTGTGCGTCTGCCTCATAGATATATTCGCCTGTCTCCTGAGCGTTGCTGAATGTGTTGTCGGTATTCATCGTGTAGAACGTGAATGCGCAGTTGTCTTTGGTCTGCACATAGCTTCCTGTCTTTGTGTCCACTGCCACTGTGAATGGGAGCATCAGCGATACCCATTTCTTTGTTTCATTGTGGTTGAGCGTCACCTTTCTCTTGTATACCACCTCGTTGGCAGCATTGAGTCGGATGCTGTAAGGAGCGAAGAACGGCTGCTGGTCTACCAGTTCGATATCGTTTTCCGACACGAAATCGTCACCGGAGAGGGATTTCGTCACTACGTTCTTCAGGTTGGCTGTCACACCCTCCGGCATATAGAGCAGTGCGTTGTCGCCGAGCTTTGCCTTAAGGTCGGTGAGAGTTCCCCATGTAGGATCCGTATCACTGAAAAGCAGCGAGTTGATGTTGCTGGCATCGAAATAGAGGATGTGCTTGGTGTCTACAGGAGCGTTCTCCTTCTTGTTAGTGATGTCCTCAGCAATCTTGTCGATAATCTGCTTTGCGTATACATATCCTTGACCTGCTGCGATAGGCTTGTCGTCGGTGTCTTTCAGCGATACCTTCACGCCTACGTAATAGTTTGCGTCATAAGTGTTTGGCACTACGGCGTCTTTGTACACCTTGGTATAAGTCAGCTCCGGCACATAGGTTACTGTAGTCAACTTGAGTTCTGTTGAGTAGTATGCATAGAAGGCATGGCGTGGAGTAGTCGTAGGAGCGATGTTGTAGCGGGTCTCGTCGCAGACCACGAGATAACGCTTCACGTAGACGTCACCATTGTTCACGACCATCTCATTCCATGTTCCGCCCTGAGTATTGTATGCTGCATTTGAATAGCGGTTCTCTACATAATAGTATGTACCGTCACCTGTTGTTCCAGCCTTGAAGATGTCGGAATTGTTACACTTGAACGCCTGTGTTCCTGCCACCTTCACTTCAATCTTCTTGGTGTAGTCGTAGTCGGCAGCCTCTGAGCGATGAGCCTGGAGGTTCTCATTAATCAAATCGTAGTATTCAGACTTCACGAAGTGGTAGCGAGAGTGCTTGCCCACAACAGTAGGATCACCGTATGTCTCATCAGCATTCTTGTGGTGGAGTCCCTCGAAAGCGAAACGCAAACCAGTAGTATCGAAGTTTGTAGGCACTGCGAAATCCACCTTGCCGTTAGTACCGATGGTGAAGTCGTCGGCGAGATACTGGTTCTTGAGTTTCTTCTCTCCCGATGGCTCGGTACAAGAGATATCCATCTTGTCGATGTATGGGTTGAGAGCCTCAAGCTGTACCTGCAGGCAAACGTATGCCAACTGATCACCTGTAAGTCCTTCAATCTGGAACTTGATGGCGTCGTTGTTAAGTTTCTCAAGAACGATGTCGCCAGTTGGATTGTCTTTGTTTACTGCCACTTCTTGAGCTACATTGTTACCTGTCTTGTCAAACATCCTGACAGTGAATGAATTGTCAGAGCTTGTAACCGCTGAGTTAACAGCGATAGCATTAGACTGAGTAATGTTATAGGCGGCTTTACCATTACTATCATAAGAAATTATGTAAGAATTTGGACCGCTGCCATAGAAGAGGGTTGTACCATCGGTATTAAATGAAGAGGCTTGGTTAGACTTGGTCGTAGTTCCCAAAGAATAGGTTGTAAGACCAGACCAACTAGAATTTTCTATGTGACGTAAATAATAAACCGTTGAGTTTTCCGATTTCGTTGACAACTTTCCATCTTTAGCATAATTCCATTCCACTTTGGTTGGAGTGAACTTCAAGCTGGCATTCAAATACTTACCCTTACCGTCGGTGATATAGATTTTGTCACCTTTCTTGATGTTCTGAGCAACATTATTTGCGTAAACCAAGCGAGCACCCACAATACGATAGCCTACAGGGATATTGACACCACCCTGTGCTACGGCATCAGTTGGTGTTTCAAGCCAATAAGTATTGTTCTTGAGACCAATATAAGTATTGGTTCCATCGAAGTTTAATTTGGCAATTTTTCCATCACCAGCGGTTCCAGGTTTTGCTGTACCACCAACTATTCCAGAATTATCGTATAACAGGAAGTCTGCTTTAAGGTCCTTTACGTTATTGTAGTCATACTTATAAGATGTATAGCCTTTTACTGTTTCCTGTTTGATAGATCCAAGGTCTACTCTCTGTGTCTGGAAAGGCAAAGCAAGACAACTTACACCACTCGGCAAAGTGGTGACACCCGGTCTGAGGTTTTCATTGAACTTATCTGTACATTCGAAAGTGACTACAAAGGAAACTATATCAACCCATGATGAACCATTGTTAGCTTTCTGATGGTCCTGCTTAAAATACAAAATATTTCCCATGTCCGTATTGTTCATAGAAGTTCTCTGCATAGTAATGCCAGTACTTCCTGTCCTTTGTATGGTAACAGACTCCTTTGTGTCAGTAAACGTAGCGTCCATTTCCTTTAGTGTAGTAGAAACAACAGAGGTGTTATTCGAGTTAATTACCATCTTATAACTCGTAAAGCGATATCCCTTTGGTAATGAAAGGGACATATGATTACAAATTGAACCCGCTCCTGAAATAATGACAAGTTTACCGTCCTGTGCTGATACATTATTAGCATGAACACTCATCAAACCTGATTCTTTAAGGGTTGCTTCATCAGAAGTAATCAATGTCAATGGCAATTGGTTATGCACCCAAGCTCCACCAAAACCTTTTTGATGGGTTTCAGTTCCATAGCTCGACGCCGATATAACATTACCGGTCTTTGGACTAATACTAACGGTCTGCGCACAGAGACCACCGCAAATCATCGTCAAGATGAGAATTGCGGCAGCCCTGATTACGCTTCTGTAATTAGCGACATTTAAATTTGTAGTTTTACTTTTCATAATTTTTAGTTTTTGTGGCCGCCTCCCGAAGGAGGCTGTCCATGATTAAACTTACTTTTTTGTTAGCGACATTATCTGTTTTAAGATTCACAACATTATTAATTATTTTGCTTACTTATTTTATATATGGAGAACCTGCGACCATAAAGATTCAGCAGGTGTGTTGGCTTGTTTCCGATAAACCTGTCGGTCTAAGGTGGCGACCGTCGTGTCAGGGTCTTGTTTGTTGTAACGATGCAAAGTAAATGAAATAATTCCATACTTGCAATAATTTCATTTGACTCATTGTAGCAATACACTTTGTTTCATGTAACGCTACGCAGAATAATACAATTGTTACAAAACAACACGCTTTTTATAAAATTTGGATACAAAACAAAATAAACCAAACAGGATATTTTTTACAAAGTTACAAAATCAATGAATGTCGTAAATTATCGCATCAAGCTAAAACACAACGTTTTACAAAATTCGAATAGCATAATAACGCAATTTGTAACATTTGCAATCTACAAATTTTTGCGACATATCGCAAGAGAGGCTTGAAATGTAATTATTTTGCTATTATTAACAAAGAAAAGAAGTATGAATAAAAGAAAATAATTATATTTGCAGCGAATAAATAACGCGATTAATATATAATTGCATCGCAATTAAAGCTAAATCATTCAATACTAACCATACAAAGAAGACTTACCGAGAAACCTCCTGGGAAACAGCATCACTCCTTGACACTGAAGCAAGCAAGTGAAATATAACGACATATAAGGAAGTGGACCGATACCGACAACGGAAGTGGATGTTAAAGACGTGAAAGGAAAAGACAAATGGAGAAGAAACTAAACACTATATTGCTGATACTGGCAGTGACTATCGCCTTCATAGCTTGTTCACAGGATGAACAGGCAAAATCAACGGCTATAAAGAAGGCAAATTCCAAATACACCTTCGAATACGTTAGAGGCATCAGTCTGACTCAGCCCAAGCGCGCCCTGAAGATGATTGAGACCGGAAAGAAAGACGGTTCGATGACGAACATCGAGGCGAATTATCTCATGAGCATGGTTTACAACAACGCGCTGAGAAACTACAGCAAGGCGGCAAACTATGCCGTGGCAGCCCTCAACGACCCAGACATCAACAAATATCCGGAAAAGGAAAGGCAACTTTACAACATGGCTTCATCGCAGTTTTACAGCTGCGGCAACTATGTGGAAAGCCTTACCATGGCAGACAAGGGCATAAAGTTGGCTTACGAGCATAAGGACAGAAAGCTCATGTCACAGCTGCTGATGACCATCGGCGAATGTCATGGCGAAGTGGGAAACATGTGGTATGCCATAAATACCTTCGACCGCTGCATACAGATAATTACAGAACAACTGAAGAATACTCCCGACTGGGACACATATTTCGACCTCGCCACCGTGTACTCACTGAAAGCGAATTCGGCTATCGACATCAAGGAATACAAGCTGGTAATCGACATGCAGCCGAAATACAAGAAATGCCTGGACAAGCTGAACAAACTGAAGGAGGATGTGAGCGGTGCCAACGACGTGGCAAACGCCGGATACTACTCGCTATTGTCAATAGCATACGAGAAGAGCGGCAATCATGCAAAAGCAAGGGAATGCTTCGACAACCTGCTCTCCACACGTACTGCCCTCTTGCCCGACGGTGCATCATACGTAGTGCCTTATCTGCTGGAGACAAAGCAATACAAAGAGGCGTTGAAAAAATCAACGAAGAGGAGAAGACTTGGATGTCGCACGGAAGAGACACCGTGGACTACATTTACTCCAACACCATACTCATGAACAAAGCCCGTGTGCTGCAGGCTCTCGGAAGATATGAGGAGGCGATAAATACCGGAATGAGGGCATATAACCTGAGCGACTCGCTGACACGACGCATCAAGGAGCAGAACGCCACATGGCTATCGGAGAAGATGGGCAAGAAAGTGCTGAAGAGTTATATAGAAGACCAGGACAAGCAGCTGACGATAAACAGATGGGCAAACATCATCATGGGTGTATTGCTCTTCATCTGTATCACACTGATTGTCTTCGTCATTCGCGACAACAGGATAATGAAGAACAAGAACAGGGTGTCGTCATCGCTCATCTGGGAACTGTCTAAATACAAGACGGAACTTTTCGACAGGATGTCGGAACATCCAGACAAGGTGAATAATGCAGCATCAGCCAATGACAAGGCATCTGCAACAGATGACAAAGGAAAGGCTGTGAACTCCGGTGAGACAGTAAAGACGGAAAAGAAGACTGACAGCAAGGCTCACAACGAGGAGTATGAGCAATTCCTGAAGATTGAGAAGATGATATTCGAAAAGAACCTGTTCATCCGCACCAAACTATCGAGAACCGAAGTGGCAGGCGAAGCCGGGAAGTCGACAAACCCATTTTAATCCCGT
>OGQZ01002209.1_pt1 | contig 13682 bp, 7 predicted proteins | sample 1553321 | NCBI WGS metagenome assembly OGQZ01 (sample SAMEA2579958, study PRJEB22360) | human gut metagenome | reverse complement strand
TCTCCATAAAAATATACTAATTTTCAGGCGTTTTTTTAATTCCGCCAACAGGTATATTCCAACTTTTCAGTTTCTATCATGATGGTCGCACCACAGATGTTTCGGATTTCATCACCTATAATCGCTTTCTTACCTTGAATACGTTGAACATAAGCTACAACTCCAACAAGTTCTCCGTCTATAATACGCACCTTGTCACCCTTTTTGATAGGGTGGTTCTGTATCTCAGCCTTGCCAGTCATTACAATTCTGCGAAAATTGTCGAATATGGTATCAGGGATAGCATATGGAGCACTTTTGCCTGGTTCCGAAAGCATCTTATAGACATCGGACCGGAAGCGGATTTCATTAAGATTTTTGTCCTCAACTCTCACAAAGACAAAGGTGGTAAGAAAGACAGCCTCACGGATAACACGTTTACCTCGACTGTTTATCATGATACGTCTTTCCAAAGGTAGCCAAGTCTCCAAGGCGAATTTTCTATCCTTGAAGTTTTGTTCAATAAGAAGCTTGAATTTTTTCTCGTAGTTCACCCTTACACAAGCCACATACCAGTGCATCGGATCTGTTGCTACGAAACCATTTTCCGCTACATATCCTTCACTTTTTGCCATGGCTTCGCCGTCGTCCCCTGCAATAGTGGACGTAACCTGTGATTGTATATTTGTCTCTTTCATCATGCGAATCAAGTTCGTTTTTTGATGTCGATCATCTGAATCTCTATATAAGAGATACAGAAAAACCGAAAACTTTCGTTCAATCAACGACTTAGGAGATTGTGCACGAAAAGAATAGTAAAAATATGTTGATTTTCGTAGAATGATATTAATTTTTTAACACCCATAATTTGCTAGTTTCCAACAATTTTCGTATTTTTGCAGGGAGATTCTGTGTCTCTTATATAAAGATTCTGAAAAATTGGTTCATTTTGGTTCATTTTACAAAATCCCTCTTTTTATTCTTTTTTGTGGCTTATAGAGCTGTCAGTATCTTGGCGTTGGCATCATCCACTTCTGAGCTTTTGATGGAGCGGAGATAGATTTGTGTGGTGGTTTCGGAATGATGTCCCAATGCCTCGCTGATGACGGAGATAGAGATATGATTGTCTCTTGCCGTCGTTGCCCAGGAATGGCGGGCAACATAGAGGGTGAGTTTGCCCTTGATGCCTATCTTTGCACCTAACTTCCTGAGATGGTAGGAGATACGCGCTTCGGCATTGTGATATAAGCGCACCTCTTCCTGCTTTTTGTCAATAGTTTTATCCTGACTTTTGTTTCCATCATCAACCAGGAAAGGAAAGAGATAAGGTGAGGATGCGGTCTGCGCCTGATACTTTTCCAACAACTCCTGCATCTCATCCTCCCATCGGATGGTGAGGCGTTGCCTGGTCTTGCTTCGGGTGTAATGGAGATAACCGTCCTTGAGGTCGGATTTGCGGAGATGAGCCAGGTCAATGAATGAGATACCTCGCAGATAGAAACTCATTAGGAATGCATCTCTTGCCATCTCTTCTTTGGGAGTGAGATTCTTGACCGACTCCAAATGCTTGATCTGGCTGACAGATTCAGCAGGTATGGCTCTCTTGCGGGTTGGGGCAATGCCGGTATAGACATCAGTGAAGGGATGCTGCTGTGGCGTCAGTCCCTTTGCCACAGCTTTGTTGTAGGTGGAACGGAGGATGCGGAGATAGAAGGAACTGGTGTTTTTGCATACCCCTGCCGTATGATGCAGGTAAGCCTCATACGAACGCATCACTTCTGCATCTATCTCTCTTAGGGCAATATCCTTATTGTCCCGGTATCGCTTAAAGCTATTAAGGGTTGCCTTGTAATGCAACATGGTGCGGTATTGCCCGTTCTTCAGCAACAGGGCGATGAGGAGGTTCATGAACTGGAATAACGACTCTGATGTTTTCTTGTTTCTTGACATAATACGTATATATTTTTGATGTTTATAAAAAAAGATAGGGACACCTTTGTCTCTTTCAAAGAAACAAAGATGCCCCTATATATAGTAAGGTATCAGAATCGATAGTTTGCACATACTCGTTGTGGCGGCTGATGAGCTCTCTCGCGTTCATTCATAGGCAGTGTTGCTGCAGGGTTCGTCTCTTCCTTTTCTGGAGCCAGCTGCGGTGGTGCCAGTTCCAGTTGTATCTTCCTATCCAATGCAGCCAGTTCTGTCTTCAGACTTTTCAGTTCTTCTTCTCTCTTCCAGACCTTGGAAGCAATTTCCTGCAGTTGCGGTATCTCCTTCTCCAGTGTCCTGCATCTTGAATCATACTGTTCAATGTACCCTTGTATCTTCTGCAGGGCATTCACAAAGTTGTTTGCCGCAGCTATCGGGTCCGACTTGGCGAGATGTCCGTTGTTGTACTGATACTTGTAATGCCCCTCAACAACAAAGCGGTTATCAACGAAGGGAAGACCGCTCTCAAAGCTTGTCTCGCTCACGACCTTGATAGGGAATCCATAAATTGCACCTATTTCCTTGTATTCCCCATCTGTCCTTTCCGTTTTTGCCATCCTTTGAAGCTGTTTGCCTATCACTTCCAGATTATTAGACTCGAGACCGTTAAGGCTGATGAGATTGAGTATATTCCCGTCCTTGTCCTTCTTCGCCTGATACATAAACTTGTCGTAGTCCGCTGTCATGCCTTTGAGTATAGCCCGATTGCCATCCAGTTCTTCTGACTTTGATTTCAGTTTCAGTTCCGAATCACGTTTGCCCCTGTTGAATGATTTGCGCTCACCCTCCAGAGAAGCTATCTTCTTCTCCAACTTCGCCTTGTCAAGCAAGTCGGTATTTCCGGAGAGAATAGCCATATACTCTGAAAAATTCATGCCCGATTTCTCGTCCATCGCTCCCTCGTCAATGGTTCTCGCTCCCAAGGCTCCGCTTTTCAACTGCGAGATAAAAGTCTGCTTGCAGTGCAGGAGGTTGAACTTGTACGAGTCAAGCGACTTTTCCACCGCATAGATGATGACATCAACCTTGTTGTCGGCATACAGCTTGGCAATCTCGTTGCCGGCACGCACACCTCGACCGTCACGCTGTGCCAAGTCTGACGGCCGCCACGGTGTATCTAAATGATGGATAGCCACACACCGTTTTTGTGCGTTTACACCTGTACCCAACATGGATGTGGAGCCGAACAATACTCGTACCGAACTCTCGTTCATAGCTGCTATCACCGCCTTTCTTGCCCTCTCGTTCTTGCACTCCTGAATGAAGCGGATTTCAGACGACGGTATGCCGTAATCCTCTATCAGCTTGCGCTTGATTTCAGAATACACGTTGAATTCCCCAGGTCTGTATGTGCCAAGATCTGAGAATACGAACTGCGTCCCCTTGTCATTGTCATAGCGTTTGTAATAGTCCGCTATCATCTTCGCACAATGGCTTGCCTTGTTGTCTGGATGGTCCTCACAAGTTGGGTCTATCATGCGCATATCGAGAGCCATCTTTCGGGCATAGTCCGTGGCTATGAGCATCTTTGCCTTCTCTTCCGTTTCCGACAGAGGCGGTCTTCCGAGGATGGTGGCATCACCCGTCTTGGCAAACTCCATCAGCTTTTGGATGAAGTCCTCCTGCTCGGGTGTCGGTGGTATATTATGAAGGATCTCGTTCTTCTCCGGTCTGTCCACGCCAACCGCCTCCGCTGTGCGATAGTCGGTTATCTCGTTGTAGAAGGCTGCAAGCTCCGGCACCTTGATGAAGTATCGGAAACGCTCCTTCTGTACGATGTTGTTGGTGACGTTAAACTCGAAGTCGGTAGTCTTCTTGGCGAAGATGGCCGCCCACGCATCGAAACAGCGGATGTCCTGACGCTCCAGTTCCTTGGGGCGCAGATACTTGAAGAGCAGATACAACTCAGTCAGTGAGTTACTGATAGTTGTTCCCGACAGGAATGTCGCTCCCAGATCTCTGCCTGTCCGCTCCTGTATGGTACGGATAGCAAAGAGCATGTTGAGTGCCTTCTGGCTTCCCTCGCTGTTGCCGAGTCCTGCCACACGGTCGTGACGGGTGTTGAACATGAGGTTCTTGAACTGGTGGCTCTCGTCCACAAACAAGTGGTCGATGCCCATCATGCGGAAGTCCACCACATCATCGGTACGTTGCTCGATGCTGTAGGCTATCTTCTGCAACTTCACCTCCAGATTCTGCTTTCGCTTTTCCAAGCCTTTGAGCATTCCCCGTGACACGTCCTTGCCCTGCGTGCGTATCACCTCCAAGTTTTCCTCCACGGTATCAAGCTCCGCCTGCAATATCTGCCGCTGGAGTTCTGGCGATTGCGGTATCTTCCCAAACTGGTCATGCGACATGATTACACAGTCATAGTCGTTGTTCTTGATGTTGTTGAAGAAACTGACACGGTTCTTGGTGGAAAAGTCCTTCTCCGAGGCATAGAGTATCCTCGCATTGGGATAAGCTGTCTGATAGGTGGCAGCTATCTCCGCGACATTGGCTTTCAGCCCGATAATCATCGGCTTGTGAGCCATACCGAGGCGTTTCATCTCATGCGCAGCCATGCACATGATGAGGGTTTTGCCAGTTCCCACCTCATGGTCACATATCCCGCCTCCGTTCTGCAAAAGCATCCATACACAATCCTTCTGACTTGGATACACACTCTTGACTCCATACTTTCCGCCAAGGGCTTTCAGATCCAAACCGGGGAAGGTCTGGTGAGAACCGTCATACTTCGGACGCACGAAGCAGTTGAACTTCCGGTTATACATTGTGGTCAAGCGTTCCTTAAAGGAGTCAGACTGCTCCTCCAGCCATTCAGTGAACCCGTTGCGGATTTCGTCAATCTTGGCATTGGCAAGCTGTATGCCCTCGCTGTCACGCACCTTGATGTCGTTGCCGTTCTCGTCCTCACCGATGCTCTTCATCATGTCGGGACAAGTGTTATGCAGGGCATGTTTCAGAAGACTCATACCGTCATAGTGGCGGTAATATCCCTTCACCATATACTCATCCGTGATGGCCATGGTCTTCATACTGCATTTTGCCGAATATTCGTCCATGCTGTCGGAATAGACGATGCTGACCTGTGTATTGAAGAGGTGGCTCATGTAAGCGGAATACACACCTGTAGGAATCCAACGTTCACCGAAGTTGAAGTCCAGATCCTCAAAGGCTATCGGTTCGGGAATGCTTGCCTTCAAGGCTTCCAACGACTCCCTCACAATTGCATGGTCTGGATTTTCCTTCAGCCATTCTTCTATACGCTCCGCTTTCTCTATTACATTGCCAGCTAGGGTGTCCAGTTCCATGTTCTCGTTTTTGATTATGTTTTAGCAACTTAGCACACTGTAAATCAGTAAATTAAGCACAAAATATAAGACAAATTTAACTGTCAAAAAGTCTGATGTAGATTCGCACAAGATTATAGTTTATTTAGCGAATGATTATCAATGACTTAGATGGTTATTACATTGTTTTTGATACTAAAAACTGGAACACAGAACTGGACACCCTAATTGCCAGCAATGAAGCGGTCGGCTATCTCGTAGCCGTCTATGAGCGGATTGTAATAGATGCGTCCTTTAAGCGCTTCCGGCAGTTCCAGTTCCGGCATATCCGATAATTCAGTCATATACGGCAAGTCGATACGGCCGAACTTGTTGAGCGAGGCGGTGAGCGCTTCCTCTGGAGAATCCACATGACTGACCTCATCAAGCGAAAAAGAGACCGGGTGGTCGAAGATGTCTGACTTTGTGAACTGTCCGTTTTCCACCCGTTCCAACGACAGCATGTCGCGCCCTGAGGCATCCATGAGGATGAACTTCACGTTCTGCTTGGCATTGAGGTTGCCGAAGCGGATGAAGAAAGCGTCATAATAGACATTCAGACTCTCACGCATCTGCTTGTTTTCCGTCTGTTCTTCCGCTTCATAGGTGTAAAGTTTCTGATAGGCATCACGGAGGCCGATATACAGGACAGCCTTTTCTTTCTGCTCCATATTCAGATCCAACGGCATGAAGGTAGCACCATACTTGGTAAGGTCTTTCAATACACCGATGTTTCTGGCAGAGTCGAGCACCATAGAACCCTCACGATGAAAACTTTCCTGTTTCTCATCAAACGGACGGGGCTTCATAGCATCCTCTTTCTTCCTTGCCTGCTCTTCACGCTTTCTTTCTTGCTCTTTTTGTTGTTCCCGCTCATGATTTGTTTCTTTCAATGTGCTCTGAGTCTTGGAATCTTCTTTTGCCTCATTCCCTTTCGACTGTCCATGCCCGATTTGAACTTTGAGAACTTCTATCGGTTCCATCGGCGGCTTGAACTTCGGATCAAGCGTATCTTCAACGCCCAGAGCCTTGAGTTGTTCCTGACGGTGCATTTCCGCCTTTTGGCGCAGCAGCACCCTGTCTTCAGGAGCCATGGTCATCATCATCTCAAAAAAACCGTTGATTGGCGGATTCTCTTCCCAAGAGATGTTTGCGTATGGCTCATCACCAGGCAGAATGGGCTTCGTCTCTTGTGCCGTCTTGTTTCCCTGCGTCGTCTCGTATCCCAGCGCCACCTCGTGCCCCTTTACCATCATGTGCTCCTGTTTCGTTTCGTGCATCTGTACAGTCTCATTCCCCTTTGCCATTATCTGCTCCAGTTCAACTGAGTCCCTTGGTGCCGTTTTGTGTTCCAGTTCCACCTCGTCCCTTGTGACCGTCTTGAGTTTCTGTGCCGTCTCATGCCCCTTTGCTTCTGCCAACAAAGGCTTTTCTTCTTTTTCCACAGGCTTTGTCACAACTTCAAAAGTCGGATTGACATTTTTCACCAGCGGGCTTGCTTTCTTTCTAGGCATTTTCTTGGCTGCAGCACTCCCTGTGGCGGCTGCACCCACAGAGGCTGCTGTTTTCTTCTTCGTCGCATGACCCTTTAGGCGGTTATCTTCTTCCATGCCCCAAAGGTCAAACAGAGTCATTTGAACTGGCGGCTGCTGATGAGATTGCCCTGTTGGCGGTACTGATTCACTTTGCCCCGGTTTTGATTGCCCTTGTTCTAACCCTGGTTCTGGTTGCTCTGGTTTTGAATGCCCCAGTTTTGTTTGCCCCGATTGTGATTGCTCCTGCCCCCGTTCCACCTTATTCCATAAGGTGTTATGCCCTGTAGCCAGTACTGGTTCACTGTGCCCATGTTCTATTTGCCCTTGTTCTGCCCCCTGTTCTGATTGCGCCTGTTCTGGTTGCCCCGGCCACCGTTCCACCTCATTCCATGAGGTGGTATGCCCTGTAGCCAGTGCTGGTTCACTGTGCTCCAGTTCTGGTTGCACCTGTTCTAGCCCCTGTTCTGATTGCGCCTGTTCTGGTTGCTCCGGCCACCGTTCCACCTTATTCCATAAGGTGGTATGCCCTGTAGCCAGTGCTGGTTCACTGTGCTCCATTTCTAGTTGCCCTTGTTCTGCCCCCAGTTTTGTTTGCTCCGGTGCTGGTTCTATTTGCCCCTGTTCTGATTGCGCCTGTTCTGATTGCCGTGGTTCTGGTTGCCCCAATTCAGGTTGCCCCAGTTTTGTTTGCCCCACCTCCGGCCACCGTTCCACCTCATTCCATGAGGTGGTATGCCCTGTAGCCGATGCAGGTTCACTGTGCCCATGTTCTATTTGCCCCAGTTCTGGCTCCATTTCTGGTTGCTCCGGTGCAGGTTGTTCCAGTTTTGTCTGCCCTACCTCTTGCCACCGTTCCCACTTATTCCATAAGGGGTTTTGCTCTGTAACCGGTGCAGATTCTCTGTATCCCGGTGCAGGTTGCCCCTGTTTCTGCCCCCGTTCCACCTTATTCCATAAGGCGGTTTGCTCTTCCCCCAAATATCTGCTCAAATGAAAATTTCTTCCGAAATCTTCATTGAGCATTTTTCTTAATTCCTCTGCAATGCCTTCCACACCATCCTCATGCGTGTATATCATTGCAGGTTTGCCGAATGGGTCGGTATCCAACTTTGCTGTTGTATGAATAATGCGTTCCGGATGCTCCAGAAAGTAGTTGTTTGTCGGAATGCGGTTCTCGTCATTATAGACAGTGTCAAGCAGGTTGTCGTCTCCTCGCAGCGACTCCTTTTGGGTATTTTTCTGCAGAATGATGAGGTCACTGCCCACTTCCGTATTGGCATTTTCCGTGAACAGGTTGTTGGGAAGACGAATCGCTGACACGAGATCTGCATGATAGAGCATCATAAAACGCGCGGCACTGTTGTTTTTGGCATTCAATACGCCTTGTGAGGTGATGAAGGCAACCAACCCACCATCCCTTACCGTATCAAGAGCCTTGACAAAGAAGTAGTTGTGTATGCGTCTGGTGACAAGTGCCCTCATGCCTTTCATGGCTGTATAGGACGGATCAAATACGGCAACATCGCCAAAGGGAATATTTGAGATGGCGAGGTCGAAGTAGTCATTGAAAGGCTTTTCTATCTTCTCGAATCCCTCTATGCGCACTTTCTGCTCCGGGTGCAGATGGCGGAGTATCTTTCCCGTAAGCAGGTCTTTTTCAAATGCCATAATGTCTGCCTTGGGATTGTTATCCAAGACGGAATCGACAAAGGCACCGATGCCTGCCGAGGGTTCAAGCACCTTTTCGGGGATGATATGATGCTCTTTCAACACATCCGTCAGAGCCTCTGTAACGGCTGACGGTGTGTAGAATGCCGTGAGGACAGACTGTTTCAGACTGTCCATCAACTGTTTGTACTCGCTTTCATTCTTGCTGTTTTCACGGATAAGTCTATGCAGCTCCACTGTTGGAGCAAACAATTCAAGGTCTGACTTTGCCCAATGGACGGCATCCGCCAGTTCCCTGGCAGGGTTCAGGATGCACTTCAATCCTCCGAATCCGCAGTAACGCTCCAGAAGGAGACGCTCACGGGCAGTCGGCGTGCGCTGTTCCCTGTCAAGGATGAATGCTGTCTCTATCGCCTTGATGTTGTCGTTCAGCCGTTGTTTTCTATTGTACGCCATTTGACTCTATGAAAATGGCTACGGCTCCAGTCAACTCAGTGTAGAGCTGGTCGTAGTCCGGTGACTGGGCAAAATCGTCATCGGTGAGGTCGTAAATGGAATACACGTTATCAACCAAAGGCAGGAGGTGCATGACAAACGCTTCCTGGTCTTCTACTGCTACCTCCAGGGGAAACTCACTGTCAACAACATCATACAGGATGCTGTACTTGGAAAAGCGGAGACCTTTCAGCAATGCTGCCATGGCAAGCTCTTGTGCCGCATCGGCAAAGAGGGCATCACGCCGTGCCTGCTCATATACTTCTGCGGCATGGTCTGCACGTTCGCGGATAAAGTCCGCATCGCTGGCTTGTGGAAAACGGTTCTCTCTGAGGTGGTTCAAGAGGTACAGTCCGTAATAGGACAGCTCTGTCTGTGCCTGTTTCTTTCTGTTCATTTGTCAGTTGAATGGATTAAGTGGTGAATAATAAACCGTGGATGGCGGTTGGTGTTTGTGTGAAAGCAAGAAAAGGCACTCGGTATCCCTCCGAGTGCCGCCACTTAATCCACAGTAAATAAAAGCATCTAATAAAGATAGTGCAAGGCGAACGCAATAAAGCTTGCTTTAATTGCTGAGCCGAAGCCTATCTTCGCAGTGAAACTGCAAAGACACCATTTATGAACCATGTTTCGGTGGCAAAGGTACAAACTATTTCTTGTATCTCTTCACATTTCCTCGCTTTTCTGCTGTTTTGCGCTCTGCAAAGACGAATTTCGTGTTGAAATTCTCGTCAAAGGCAATGGCTGCGGAGAATGATTTGCCTTGCTTGCTGGTGAAACCATTGAGCGTTCTGGTCTTGCCCTTGGTGAGCAAGTCGGTGATGTCGGCATCAGTGAGCAACTTTCCTGCTACCTGCTTGAACACTGGCATACCGCACTCCTTGTTGCTGCATCTTACTACCTTTCCGAAGAACTGCATGGTACCTTGCTTGCATTTAGGACACTGGCAGCCGGAATCCTTGTGGCTGAAAAGTCTGTCACAACCTAACAATTCCGCAGTGATTTCACGGGTATAGCCTTCGATACTATGGGTGAACCCGTCTGCACTTGCTTCACCTCGTTCAATCTTGGCAAGTTCCGCCTCCCATTTGCCCGTCATCTCCACATTGGCAATCGCCATGTTCTTCACCACGGAATGCAGGGCGAGTCCTTTTTCCGTCGGCACAAGTTTCTTCTGCTGGCGCACCATATACTCTCGTTTGAGCAGGGTTTCGATGATGGCGGCACGTGTGGCAGGTGTGCCAATACCGCTGTCCTTCATTGCCTGGCGCATCGTATCATCTTCTATCTCTTTGCCTGCGGTCTCCATTGCTGCAAGCAATGTGGATTCCGTATGCAAAGGCTTAGGTTTGGTCTTGCCCTCCGTGATGGTGCAGCCAGAAAGAGTGATATGCTGTCCTTCTTGCCAGTTGGGAATGACTTGATCCTTGACCTCATTGTCTGTTGCGTCTGCATCCTTGTCCTGCCTTTTGTTCTTTTCCTTGAGCGGCAACGCTCGCCAGCCAGTCTGTCGGATGATGGAGCCACTGATGCCAAACTCAACTTCATGATCCACTTGCGCCGATACTGATGTGATGTCCTTGATGCAGTCTGCCGAGAACGCTTCAATCATCCGGCACAATATCATGTCATAAACGATCTTCTCGTCCTTGAAAAGACCAATGGCTGCATTTTCTGTGATGAGCAGGGCATGGTGATCGGTCACTTTGGCTGCATTCACGCTGTTCTTGCTGTAGTCCTCACTGCCAGGCAAGAGTTTCACTTTTTCTCCATATTCCGAATGATTCTCCAAATTCTTGAAGAGTTTGGGGAGGGTGGCAAATACATCATCCGAGATATATCGACTTGATGTTCTTGGATAGGTGATGAACTTTGCCTCGTAGAGTTTCTGGGCGATGGATAGTGTATGCTCTGCCGTGAAGCCATGCTGGGAGTTGGCTTCTTTCTGCAAGGTGGTGAGGTCGTAAAGGAGCGGTGCCTTCTCCACCTTTCGCTTGGTTGCGACCTTTGTGATGATGGCAGAACCAGTATCTTTCACCTTATTATATATGTCGGTTGCGGTGGCTTCGTCTGTCCATCGGTTGGCAGATGTGAACTTCAGTATATTGCCACTGTCTGCATCAACCACACCGAAGTGTACCTGCCAGAACGGTTTCGGCTCGAAACGCTTGTGTTCCCAATAGCGTTCGCACACCATGCCAAGGGTCGGAGTCTGCACACGACCTACGGAATAGGTGCCACGTCCTGCGGCTATAGTAAGGGCTTGTGTGCCGTTGATGCCGACGAGCCAGTCTGCTTCGCTTCTTGCCTTGGCTGCATGATAGAGATTGTCATACTCCTTGCCATCCCTGAGGTTCAGAAGTCCCTCACGGATGGCGGTGTCCGTAAGCGAACTGATCCAGAGACGGTCGAAAGGCTTCCTGCAACCGAGATACGCATAGAGGTATCGGAAAATCAACTCTCCCTCACGTCCGACATCGGTTGCTACGATAATGCGCTCACTGCTGTCAAACAGCTTGCCGATAATTTTAATCTGGGCAAGCACACCTGCATCTGGTTTGTAGCCGTTCTCTGTCTTGACTTGTCGGGGAACAAGAACGAACGGGTCGGGAATCACAGGCAGATTCTCCGCATGGAATCCCTTCATGCCGTAGGTTTCCGGCATGGCAGGCTGCACTAAATGTCCGAATGCCCATGTCACATAATAGCCATTGCCCTGCATATAGCCTTCCTCACGCTTGTCAGCTCCCACAATGTGGGCGATTTCCTTGGCTACGCTTGGCTTCTCTGCGATGATTGTCTTCATTTTCTGATGTCTTTTTGTGACACCCGCAACCGTGGGATAGACGGTCGCAGATGTCGGTTGTTATGATGGATGATTAACTCTGTGGATCAAGTGGCGGCAACTACATCTTCACGCTTCTTGCCTTTCTCTTTGGCTTCTGTTCCTCGGCGTTCTGTTCCTTCTGCTGCTTTTCGTTCTTTGGCGCAGACTGTCCCGGACTCAGCGGATCCTTGGTGTGCTTGGTCGCCTCATGGGTCTTGCCCTGCTCGTTGACGACGACTTGTACCTTGTTCTCATTGGTCGGAATCTGTTCCTTTGCCTGTTTGAGGTCTGGATTGTTGCGGTAGGAACGTGGCTGCATTTTGTCGAAATCGAACTTCACATAGGCGGTATAGGTACCGCTGCCGTTCTTGTTCGGCACTTCCTTGATCTCGATGGTCTTGCCTGCCACATAGTCGTCCTTCTGCTGCTCGGTCAGTTCCTTCTTGAAATAGGTGTTGAGTCGGCGGATGGTCCCATCCTCATTGAGCCAGTGGTTGGGATCTTGCTGCTTCTTCTGACCGCCCGCATCACCTTCTGCCTTCTGCTCCTGCTTGTCAGCGGTCTGCTTCTTGTCTCCATTCTGTTTCTGACCTTGCGCCTGTCTTGTGCTGCCAGGCACGAACTCCACGCCACGCTGTTCTACATTCACCTGCAACAGCGGTGTAAACTTGCGCCCGTTGGCAAGCTCAATCTCCTTGCGAAGCGGAATACCTGAGTAGAGCACCCTCTTGTCGTCCTTGGTAATAGGTGTCTTGCCGATGGTATCGGGTATGCGCACCTTGTTGGTAGGGATGTCAACAATCTCATTGGTGAGACGGTCGATACTGATGAAATGAGGACGCAGCTCACCTGTATTCTTGTCGGGGAAATCCACTACCTTTCCGAGGTTGCCGTTCTGCAATAGGTTCTTCTTGTCCTCTGGAGTGAAGGTATAGCCTTTGTAAGCGACATCGAGTTTAGGCTCGTTGCGCACGAAATGCGGCACGAGTTGCAACTGGTCATTATCGTCCTTGCGGAATGACAGACGGACCTGTATCTCTATCTGTTCACCGCCGAAGGTCGGCTTCACAATCACAAGCCCCGTCTTGCCGTAGTTGAGCAGGGCTTTCATATCCTTCTCATTCATATTGTTGAAGTCTATGCCATATTTGGCACCAAGTTCCTGCAAGTTCACATCGTTACCACTAATGAGGTTCTGCTTTGCATCCGAAGCGGTCTGCGACTTCTGCCCGGTTGCGGTCTGTTCTGGTTTCTGTTCCATGTCGTTCTTTTTTTCGTTGGTTTGTTCAGATGATACATTCTCTTTTTCTGTGTTAGCTTGCTTCTTGGACGCATCGTCCGATGATGCGGTTTCTTTCGCCTGACCTTCCGATTGCTTTGCCTCTTTCTCATAATTGGAGGTGTCAACCTTGTGGGCGGAAAGAATCTCCTTGTTAGCCTCCGGATCTTTCAGCAACTCCTTCATCACGCCAAGCAGGTTTTCCACCTGGTCTGCCGCTATGCGGTAGAATCCGAATCGGCTTGGCTCCTTGCACTGGCGGAAGAAGTTTCTAAAGAAACTGTCCATCAAGTCACTGTTGCGGTCAAAACGCAGGAAGTCGGACGTGTTCTCCGCCTTGGCGGGCGCTCGCTTTGGTGTGCCGTCTCTGCTGAGTCCGGCGACGACGCTGATCTCGCCCGTCTTCTCGTCACGGACTACCAGCACGTCCTGTTCATCACTCTTTTTCTTTTGTACCATAATTGTAAATTTTTAATGGTGAATACTGTTGTTATTTGAATTTCTGATGAATGCGAGTCAAGTAATGTGACAGTATCGGCGAATCGGTACCACTATAGCGCATGAATCGGTACCATCAT
>OGQZ01002208.1_pt1 | contig 13687 bp, 9 predicted proteins | sample 1553321 | NCBI WGS metagenome assembly OGQZ01 (sample SAMEA2579958, study PRJEB22360) | human gut metagenome | reverse complement strand
CATAGACAAGGGTGATCACGCCCTCCACGCCGGGTTCGAAGCTGCCGTCCCAGCGCGTGATGTGCACGGGGTTATTGGGCGCGTCCTGCTTGTTGATCCACTCGATATATGTGCCTCTGTTCTCATTCAGCACGTTCACCAGCACATCGTCGCCCACCTTATACACGGTCTTGCCGTCCTCGGTGGTGGCGGTGATTTCCTGTTCAGCTCCACTGTTGACATACTTAGCCGTCTCCTTGCCGTTCAGCTTGCAGAGGTAGTAGCTGTTGGCCCCCTTGCGGTTACTGATGCCGTAGGCACTGCCTTCCGCGCCGGTCACGTCACCCAGGTTGTAGCTGTTGGCCACGTTGCCATTGCCCGAAATGCCGCCCGTCACATATTTATTCTTATCGGTTGCACCAGTGACCCTCCCGTTGTTATAGCAGTTTGTTGCAGCTCCGTATCCGACAATCCCGCCGGTATATATGTTTTTCTTGGTCGTTCCAGAAGCGTTTCCACTGCCGGTATTCCAGCAGAGATTTGCTGCACTGCCGACATATCCGGCTACGCCACCAATGTAACACTTATTCTTAATGTTATCTACGGTTATCGTTCCTTCTTTTAAGCAGTTGGAAATCGCACCTTGAACTTTACCCGCCACACCGCCGTATGCCATGCCGTTGGTGGTGCTGTTTGCCGCATCGACTTTAACATCAATATTACTGCGGCAAAAACGGATTTCACTTCCGGCTGCAGTCGTACCGACAATTCCGCCCACATTATTTATCTTGCCGTCTGCCTTCACTGATCCCGATACGGCAAGGCTCAATATTTTGCCAGTCGAATCCAGTTTTTCAAACATTCCCGCAGTCTTTGAATTTGAGTCATCATCTGTGTAGTTTACATTCAAGCCTTTGATCTCATGGCTCATGCCATTAAATTCACCCGCGAAACTTGGGATAGGCTTCCATTCGCTATTTTCCAGATCAATGCTATTACCCAACGACAGAGTCCATCCATCAAAATTCTTGGATTCGCCATCAATACTTCCATTGGCCAGCAGGCAGAAACCCATCAATTCGTCAGCACTCTTGAGAACGTAGTTTTTTTCCTTCCCAGCGCTTTCATACCAGCGAATGTCGGCCTTGACCAGTGAATAGGTATACTCCACATTACTGCCGGTTATACGAAGACAGTAGTCTGTTCCTCCCACTTGTGTTGCCGCAGGAGCAAATACGATTTGATATCCTGTCGGCGCGGTGAATGTGACCGGCACATCAGATACGCCGTTGGGGTAGCCGCTTGCAGCATAGTAGTATTGGTTTCCGGCGGCATCGGTCAGCGTCTTTTTGTCGCTGTCATTGCCGAGTGTGACCACTACACCTTCGGGCTGATTATCCGGCTTAGTCAGCTTTAACTCGTTTGCCACCGCCATTGTCCCGGAACTGCGTCCCAACTGCGGCATCTTTTCTGCCTTATTAGTCGTATCATACACCCAAACGTAAGAAGATCCCCCCAGTTCATACGCCACACGGCCCAGCTGGAACTCCTCCGCTGTACGTGCGCCGATGTCATCGGCAGTGCCTTTCTTATCAAAGGTAGAAGTCTCCGCCAAATAGAAGCAGTTGGTCACCGTGCCGCTGCCGCCCACAGCAGGCACGTTGATGCTATCAGCGTTGTAGTAATAGCTGCTGGACACCGTCGCATTGGTTTCGGCCATGCCCACCAGTCCGCCGACTGCGGCATTTTCATCGCTGCTATCCACCTTAGCCGTGGACATGCAGTTCTCCACCTTGCCGGACTTCAGCTCGCCCACCAACCGACCTTTGCCGCCGCTGATGGTCACATTGCCGCTGCCGTTGCAGCCGCCGCCGATGCCAGCGCCTAAATAACCGCCGGTTGCATTGATCTCGCCGCCGGTGATCTCTACCGTACCGGTGCCGTAGGAACCACTGCCAATGCCTGCGCCCCAATCGTCACTGGTGGCCGTGATATTGCCGCCAGTGATTTTCACCTGAGCGTCATTGCTGCCAGCGCTGCCGATGCCAGCGCCTTTGAATCCACCGGCAGCCTCCAGACTGCCGTTATTATCTTTGTCCTGAATGGTCAGTTCGCCGCTGGTGTCAGTCTTGTTGTGCTCCAACCCGGCATGGCCAGCGCCGCTCTTCAGCTCGTTGTCGCCATCCAGCTCAATGGTGGTGTCACCTTTGCCGGTAACACTCACAGCGGCTTCGCTCCGGCTGCTGGCGTCAATATTCACATCCTTGAGCGTGACCTCAACCTTATCGTCCTTATCTTTGGCCTCGATGGTCACGGTGTTCTTGTCTGATTTGCCGGTGATGACGGTGCCGGTGTCCACCACATCCTTATTCGTACCCTGTGAGACCTTGTTTGTCCCTTCGTCGCCTGCTTTCACGATGATGTCACCATTTTCGATGGACCATGTCCCTGCAAAGGCCGGGGCGGTAAAGGTGGTGAGCATTGCGGCGGTCAGGATAAACGCTGCTGCCCGCTGAGAGGCCGGACGGGGCGAATTGATACCCCCCCCGTATGGAGAGGCCGACCCAGAACACGCATGGCAAGCTTACGATAAGAGAGCATACAAAAACCTCCTTTGGATGTTGAAAAAATATGGACGTTCGATTGATACAATTATAGCACTTCTGGGGAAGTGAGCAAGCAAACCTGCGTGAAATGCTGCTTTTCGTGCGTGAATGACAAAAAAACTATGAAAAACGCCGGGTTTTGCTTTTCTGCAGAAGGCATGGTATACTGGAAAAGAAAAATCCGCCAACCCGGCGGGAAAAAGGAGAAACGGAAACATGAAAACGAAATTTGGCATCGTGGGCTGTGGTTTCCTCGGCAATATCGTGGCCGATGCGTGGAAGAAGGGCCTGCTGGAAGACTACGAGCTGGTGGGTGTCACCAGCCGCACCTTCGCTTCGGCAGAGAAGACGGCGGCAAGCGTGGGTTGTGCGGCCTGCGCGGACGTGGATGCTCTGCTGGCGCTGGAACCGGAGTACATCGTGGAAGCCGCTTCGGTGGATGCGGTGCGCGCAATGGCCGTTCCGGTGCTGCGCCGGGGCGTGAACCTCGTGGTGCTGTCCATCGGTGCATTCGCCGACCTCGCGTTTTATGAAGAGGTCAAGCAGGCGGCCCGGGAGGGCGGCGCAAAGGTGCATCTGGCCAGCGGTGCCATCGGCGGCTTCGATGTGCTGCAGACCGTCACTCTCATGGCCGAGGCCCTGAAGCTGGACGAGAAGGCCGGCATCGAGACTCACACCGGTGCGAAGGGCTTCCGCAACACCCCCGTCTGGGCCGATCATCTGCTGACCGACACCGAGAAGACTACCGTCTTCACCGGCAGCGCCAAGGAAGCCATCGCAACCTTCCCGCGCCGGGTCAACGTCGCTGTGGCCACCTCGCTGGCCACCACCGGCCCCGACATCACCGGCGTGACCATGCACTCTGTACCCGGCTGGGTGGGCGACGACCACTGCATCACTGCCGAGATCGAGGGCGTGAAGGCCGTGGTGGACATCTGCTCGTCCACCAGCGCCATCGCCGGTTGGAGCGCCGTGGCGCTTCTGCGCAACCTCGCCTCGCCGATCTGCTTCTATTAAAAAGGAGGGAGTCTCATGTTCAAGAAACTGGTGGCTATCGAGCCGGTCAGCCTCATCCCCACAGCAGAGGAAGCACTGCATCAGTACGCCGAGCAGGTCGAGCTTTACCGCGATATTCCCGCCGACGACGAAGAGATCGTTCGCCGCATCGGAGACGCCGACGCGGCGCTGTTGAGCTATACCTCCCGCATGGGCAAAAACGTCATCGAGCGCTGTCCGAACCTGCGCTACATCGGGATGTGCTGCAGCCTCTACTCGGAGGAAAGCGCCAATGTGGACATCGCCTTTGCCCGGGAAAAGGGCATCAAGGTGCTGGGCATCCGGGACTACGGCGACCGCGGCGTGGTGGAGTACGTCCTCCACGAGCTGACCGGCCTGCTCCACGGCTTCGGGATGCCGATGCTCCACGACGAGCCCGTGGAAATTTACGGCCTCAAGGTGGGTATCGTGGGTCTGGGCGTTTCGGGCCGGATGATCGCCGATGCACTGACCTTCCTCGGCGCGGACATCTCCTACTACAGCCGCAGCCATAAGCCCGACGCCGAGGCCGCAGGCATGAAGTATAAGCCGTTGGACGCTCTGCTCCGGGAGAGCGAAGTGGTCTTTACCTGTTTGAACAAGAATGTTCTACTCTTGGGCGAGCCGGAGTTTGAGGCGCTGGGGGAGGGGAAAGTCCTTTTCAATACCTCCATCGGCCCCGGCTTTGACTCCGCCGCGCTGGAAAAGTGGCTGGATAAGCCCGGCACCCACTTCTTCTGTGATACCTACGCCGCCGCAGGCCCCGTCAGCGAGGGCTTCTTCCATCGGCCCAATGTCCACAGCCCGGGTGTCTCGGCAGGCCGCACCAAGCAGGCTTTCGTTCTACTGAGCAAGAAGGTGCTGGCAAACATCGAGACGGCGCTGGGAGAATAAGCTATAACTTTTGAAAACTTTTGAAAAGCCGCTGCATGGGAGACTGTGCGGCGGCAGACGACAACCCCATGAAGCTCATGAGCATTGCCATGAAGCCCCTGTGCTCTCCGCCGTTCCCGCTGGACTACATCGAGAAAATGACTGCCTTGATGGGCGGCGATGGAAGGATGCGATAAGCCGCAGCCAAAAACGAAAAGGTCGCTGTGCCGGAGAAGTGCTCTGCAGCACAGATGGAAAACTGGAAGAAACTGTGCCGGAGAAGGTATGAAAAAGTACAAAGATAGGGGAGAGTGCTTCGATGGACTATATCAGAGTTACCAAAGAAAACATCGACAGGGAACACATCTGTTGTGCCATGTCCGGCAAACAGAGCCTTGCCAAGAAAGAATGGCTCAAGCAGCGCTTTGAGGAGGGACTTGTTTTTTACCGCAGTGCAGAGCGCGGCAAATGCTTTATCGAGTACATCCCGGCAGAAAACGCATGGGTACCCATTGATGCAGCAGGTTGGCTTTATATCAACTGTCTGTGGGTCTCCGGTTCCTTGAAAGGTCACGGCTATTCCAGCGATCTGCTGGAAGAATGTCTTCGGGATGCCAAGGCGCAGGGCAAAAACGGCGTTTGCATTCTGTGTGCCGAGGGACGCAAACGGGAATTTCTCGCCGACCCCAAGTTTTTGACCCATAAGGGCTTCAAGGTCTCAGACATCTCCGATTGCGGCATCAACCTCATGTATCTGCCCCTTGCAGAGAATGCCCCGCCGCCAAAATTCAAAGACTGTGCCAAGCATCCCAAGGTGGAGGAAAACGGCTTTGTCCTCTACTATACCGACCAGTGTCCCTACACCTATTATTGGGTGCCAAAGGTGCAGGAGGCTGCAAAGGAACATGGAATCCCGTTCAAAGCCGTTCACATCACCGAAAAAGAGACGGCCCAGAATGTGCCTGCACCGGTCACAACATACGCATTGTTCCGGGATGGGAAGTTTGTGACCCAGAGCATCCAGTCGGACAAGAAATTTTTGAAATTGGCGGCAGAATAATTGAATCAGGCCAGACGCCAGACGCTCAGACGCAGTGCAGCCCATAGAATTGGGGTGCGCTGCGTTTTTTGGAGGATTTTATATGGAAGAAATTGTTGTATATGTTCACGGAAAGGGCGGTTCGGCACAAGAGGCCGAGCATTATAAAGCCCTATTCCCTAATTGTGAAGTAATTGGTTTCGACTACCACGCACAATCTCCATGGGAAGCCACGGAGGAATTTTCCGGATTTTTTACGGCAGTGCGGAAACGCTGCGGGAAGCTCACACTGGTGGCAAATAGCATTGGTGCGTTTTTATCTTTGTCCTCGTTGAATGAGAAATTGGTGGATACCGCTTATTTTATTTCTCCAGTAGTCGATATGGAGCAACTGATTTGCAACATGATGCAATGGGCTGACGTCTCCGAAGCAGAACTTGCAGAGAAACTGGAAATTTCCACAACATTTGGAGAAACGCTGTCGTGGAAATATCTCTGCTATGTCCGAGAGCATCCGGTTTCATGGAAAATCCCTACCCGCATCTTGTATGGGGAAAAGGATGCTCTGACCTCCATGGAAACCATAAAAGCCTTTACGGAAAAGAACAACGCAGAGCTGACCGTTATGCCGGGCGGAGAGCATTGGTTTCATACGAAAGAGCAGATGCAATTTTTAGATTACTGGATAAAGAATGGGAGACCCTGCAATGAAACAGAAAATAAGGACGGCTTCGATTCTCCTGCTTATAGTTCTGGGAACCGGGCTGGTGCTGATGGCTTGCGGCACCAAAAGTCTTGCTGACAGCAGCACAGGAGGCTCGGATCCTTACGGACTGAATGTTGAAAGCATGACAGGAACAGACAGCTGCCAGATGGAACTGCAGGAGAGTGAAGTGCTGCTATCCGTGCCCATCTACCTGTGGCTGCGAAAGCAAGGCGTTGCCCGTTTTTCGGCTTTGTAATGGCAGCATTATAGGAGCTCCGATGTGCGATATTGCGCCAGCTTCCCATTATGGGAGGCTGGTATTTTTGCGCTTTTGCTGTATCAACCTACGATGGTGCAGAAATTTCCACTCAAAAGGGGCATAAAAGCGATGCGCTTGCCCTGCTTGCTACAATTGTGTTGGTTCTGAGAAGTTCACAGCCAGTGAGCTATACAGATGCCCAAACCTAAGCTACAATGAAGATGTGCTGAGAGAACGAAGCATTGCTTGAGCTGAACGCTCGTACGCGCAAACTGTTCTCCGCCATCTCCATTGCAGCGTTCGATTGACGCAGGTTGAGTTATCGGCAGATAGAAATGTTGCCGTACATTCGTGTCACAAAGCAAGCTGAATCGGTAATGGGCATAGGCGGAACCGGCATTAAAGGAGGTCAGAAAAATGGAAGCTGCTGTTATTACCGCCGTCGGTATCGATGTGTCTAAGAGCAAAAGCACAGTTGCGGTACGGAGACCCGGAGGCGAAATCGTACTTCGGCCTTTCGAGGTCCACCACACGAACAGTGACTTGAAAAAGCTGGCATCCACACTCAAAAAACTGGGAGGTGATATCCGTATTGTAATGGAACATACCAGTACGTACTGGAGACCGATCACACTGACATTGAAGGAAGCGGGCTTTTTTGTTTCCGTTGTCAATGCGATGCTGATTCACAATTTGATATTGACAATATCATTTCGTAAGAGATCAGCTTACTGTTTGTGTTGTAGTTGGTTCATTGCAGTTTCAGCTTACAACAAAAAATGAGATAGACAACCCCTCTCGGGGAAGTCTATCTCATTTTTTTCGTTGGGGCTATTTTGCAATGGCCCCTTCATTTTTGCTTGTTTCCGGTGAAAGCTGCGGCGCGGGAATGTTCCATTCAGCGGGCCTTCTTGGGGCCGCTTTCGTCCGGAGTGCTGCCGCTGCCGGAGTTCAGGATCGCCACGAACTGCTGCAGCTGCTTGAGGGAGCTGACACCCAGTTTGTCGTAGATGTTCTTGTTGTGGAAGCGCAGGGTGCTGTCCTTGATGTCCAGTTGCTGCGCGATCTCCCGGGTACGCAGCCCGGCGGCGTAGCCGTCAAAGATGCGGCGTTCGGTCTTGGTCAGGGTGGGGATGCCCGCAACAAAGGTCTGGAAGGCATCGGGCACCGACTCGTTGCGGCACACGTCCGCCAGCCGGGACAGCTCAGTCTGCATCTGCTGGCGTTCCAGCTGCAGCTCGTCCATCCGCCGCCGGGACTCCCGCCGGTCCTCCTCGAACTGCCGGAACGCCGGCGAGAGGATGCGCCGGTGGAAGTTCATGCAGCAGAACACCACGAAAAAGGCGATGAACAGGCCGATGAGCAGCATCTGCAGATTGCCGGAAAAGACCAGTCTCCGGTAGTCTGCCATGGGGATGCACACCGCCAGCCGGTAGGACTGGCTCTCGCTCAGGCGGCACAGCTGGGAGATGCCCGCATAGGCGCTGTCGGGGCCGGTCAACTGGGTCAGCCCGCCGCCCATGCTGCGCAGCATCAGTGTGTTCCGGGGGGCATGGTAGTAGCCGCTGGTGGTGCCGCTGCTGAGGGCGGCATCGGCGGCAAGGCCGTCCCCCGCCGGGGCCAGCAGGCAGCTCAGCCGGTCAAAGCCGGTGGGCTGGGCAAAGTTCTGCTTGAAGTAGCTCTCGCTGATCTCAAAGCCGCACAGCCCGTACATCGTGCCGTCCCGCCCCCGCAGGGGCAGCAAAAACAACTGCACCTCCTCCGAAGTGCCGGGCAGCTCGAACCGCTCGGTCAGCGTGTAAGACTGGTACAGCGGGGCGCTGCCGGGGGTCATCCAGCGGTCGTAGTCCGGGAACTGGTCGGTCTGGAACTCCATGCGCCACTTGCGGTGGGGCATCACGCTGTGGGCCTTGCCCACCTCCGCACTGCCCCGGTACAGCAGCAGGGGCACGGTGGGGGTGTCGGCACCGCTTTTCTGCACATACAGCCCGGCGCGGGAATGCTCTGCTCCCTCCATGCGGGTGTTGACGGTGGCATCCAGCAGCACAAAAGCGCCGGAACAGCCGGTCTGGCGCAGACGGCGGCACAGCGGCTCGATCATTTTCTCCTCCAGCGCGTTCAGCACCTCGGGGGAGTCGTTCAGCTGGGCAAAGGACATCTGCCGCAGAGCAAGCTCCTTGTCCACCTCTGCGCTCATGTCCTCGGACAGGTTCACGCCCATGACCGCCAGCTGGTCAAAATAGCGCTCCATATCGTTCTGGAACACCGAAAACTGGATCTGCAGACTGCGGCTGATGTCCTTTTTGGTGTTGTGCAGGCTGGCAAACAGGAACAGTGCCGCACCAAAGGTCAACACCAGCAGCACCACCAGCAGCAGGCAGGCCCACAGCAGCCGGCTGCTCATGGGGCTCTGGCGGATCTTTTCACGGTGTCGGTCAACAAAGTGCATCAAAGTCCCTCCTTTCCGGCTGAGCGGCAGGCTCAGGCATTGTCACACAGCAGCTGCCATGTTTCCTCGGCAAGGGCTTCCAGCGTTTCGCCGTCCGCAAGGCGCTGGGGGTAGTCCTTCTGGCGCTGGCGCAGGCTGTCGTACAAGGTTTTGGCCTTGGCATGGTACCCCACGATGCCCGGTTCGGACAGGGGGGTGTTCTGGATGCGCATTTCGTTGTAGACGTCGTACAGCCGCTGATAGCTCTGCTGCTCAAAGGGATAGTCCGCAATGGCGTCAAAGGCGGCGCTGGACACCGGCATGTAGCCGGTATCGGCGGCAAATTCCAGATTGCGCTGCTGTTCGGTGAGCCAGCGCAGGAACACGGCGGCGGCTTCGGCTTTCTGGTCGGGGGTCTTAAAGGCGCACAGGCCCACACCGGCCTGCGGCATCAGGGGCGTGGCGGTGCCTGCGGCGTGGGGCAGGGGAGCCAGCAGCAGGTCGGTGGGCTCGGTGGTGTTGTCCGGGTAGGTGACGAAATCATTGTAGTAAAGGATGGCCGCAGAGCTGCCAAGACCCGCCAGCGTCTCGCCGGTCATCACCTGCGTGTTGGAGTACAGGTCCGAGATCAGAATATCGCCCTGCACCAGCGCCCGGGCAAACTCCATCCACGAAGCGCGGAAGGTCTCGTTGGTCAGATCGTACCAGATGCCCTTGTACAGCTCGCCGCTGCCCTGCTCCAGCGCGTTCAGCTCCACCAGACGCAGGGGGTAATCCAGCGCGCAGAAGGGCTTGCCCTGCGACCACTGCCGGTAGGCACCCGCCATTTCAAAAAAGCCGTCCCATGTGGCAAGGGTGGAAAGCTGCGCCCCGGTGTCCGCCGCAAACCGGGCGTACTGAGAGCCGTTCAAAAAGATGAGCTGGGTGGATTTGGACACCGGGAACACCACCTGCTTCCCCTCAATGATGCCGTCCTGCACAAAGCCGGGCACATAGGCCGCCATGTCCTCGGCGGTGAACCAGTCGTTCCAGTCCACAAGGTTCTCAATGCCCAGAGCGCTGGCGTCCGCGGAGTGGGCCGAGAACAGGTCCGGCAGGTCCAGCGCGCCGGGCTTGCCGGCCTTGGCGTCCTGCAGCTGGCCGCCGATGGCGGCGCTGTTGGTCATGTTGGTCACGTTGAGCAGGATGCCCTTCTCTCTGCCCACCGTGTCGTTGAACTCGGTCAGCAGGCGGTTCATGGGCGAGTCTGCCTGTTCGCCGTACACATGCCAGATGCTGAGCATGGTGGGGTCCTTGGGCGAGAGCAGGGTCTTGCTGCCGCCGCAGCCCGCAAGCGCCAGACCGGGGACGAGAGCCGCAAGCTTCAAAAATGTCCTTCGTTCCATTTTTCATGATTCCTTTCCACACATTGCAGCCAGAGGGGGAAAACCGGCACAGGCAGGGCTGCAGCTGCCTGTTTTGGTGGGAAAACACCCTAAAATCCCCCCAATTTTGGGCTTTTTGGGGGGATTTTTTGAGGGGGAAGCCCCAAAGCCCCAAAAATTTTTTTGGAATTGCCCCCCAAAAACGGCTTTTCTGAGGGGGCAATTTTTTTCCGGGTATGGTACAGTACAACCAGAAAAAGTCCTGCGCCGGTGCAGAAAGCCTGTCACTGTGTACAAAACGTGTCAACGGGCAACTGCGGATTCTATTCATAAGGATAGCATAAGATGGAGCGGACTGCAAGTGCAGAGAATACCAAAACCAGAGCCCCCTAAAAAGCAGAGGGACAAACAGAAAGGAGCACCCCATGAAAGAGATGAACCGACGCGAATTCCTCACCCTTACCGGCGCAGCCGTTGTGGCGCTCTCGCTGGCAGGCTGCGGCGGCGGGTCCTCCGCCCCCGCAGCACCCACCAGCAAGGAAGCCGAGCTGGTGGCAGCCATCAACAAGGTCTGGAAGAAAAAGTTTGATGCAAAGGAGGTTCTCCATGAGCAGCTGACCCTCAATCAGGATGGGGTGGACGTCATAAGTGCTTACGGGCATGTTTTTGAACAGGCCAACGAGACACCGCATATAACGACAAAAGATGACGTTACTATGATTTCGGAGGGATCCGATAAGTTTGCGAAGAAAATGAAAAAGTATGGCAATAACTGTTTCGCAGGTATGGCCGGCGTCTTCCCACGGTTTCCCGCTAAGGAGATAGCTCTGGAGGATGCGTATTCTTGCGAGGATACTGCCGTTCAGGCTTTTGTAGAGAAACTGCTGACCAGCCTTGCTAATAGCTCCAAGGCAGAGTACATCAGCATTTATCTCCCGGTGGTTAAGAATGTGACCTACATGACCGCTGCTATATTCCTGAACAACAAGCCATAAGATAACCAGACTTCCCCCTTTTGCCCCGGGCACACTCCCCCTGTGTCCGGGGCTTTATAGAAAGGAGCACCCCCATGAAACACAAATGTTTTGCTGCTGTGGTTCTGGCGGCGGCTCTCTGGCTGACCGGCTGCGGCGGCGCAGCTGCCCCCGCTGCCCCCGCAGGCTCCGGCGCAGCTTCCCAAAGCGCCGCAGCCGCAGCGGTGCAGACAGCCCAGAAGGAGCGCATCACCGACCAGTACACGCTGGAAAAGAACGTTTCGGGCGTGTGGGAGGCGGACACGGGGCAGTACATTTCCGTCCATGTGTCCGTCCATGTGCCGCAGCTGGAATGCGACAGCCCGGATGCCGCCTCCATCAACGATGAACTGAACGACATCTATGCGGCACATTTTCGGGAATATGAGGCCTACGAGGAGGCCGGACAGCCGGGCAGTGAGTACCCGCAGATCGGTGTGAACTGGGATGCCTACTGGTACGGCGATTGCGTCAGTCTGGTGATGCGCGACCGCTATGGCGGCACCGCCCCGTGGTTTTACAGCGGCTGGTGCTTCGATTTTGCCCCCGGCCAGCAGATCACCACAGCCGAGATGCTGCAGCGGATGGGTCTGGACCCGGACACCGTGCAGCAGCAGATGCAGCGGCAGGCCATGCAGACCTTTGACCGGGAGATGGCGCAGGGCGCATATTACGAGAGTTGGCGTCTCGACGGAGAACTGTCGCAAATGCGGATGGACACGCTGGAATACAATGAACTGGAAAACCTTTGCCTGCTTTTGCCGGAGCAAAATCAGCTGGTGATTCGGGGCAGATACAGCTCCGCGTCCGAGGAGAGATGGCAGCAGCTGGATATGGAGATCCCGCTGCAGACCGCTGCCCAGCCGCAGGCGCAGCCGGTGCTGACTGACACCTTCGACGGCGTGCAGGTGCAGCTGAAGGGAACGCAGGGAACCATCACCCTGAGCCCTGCACCCAAGACCGCCATCTGGGACACCGAGCTCAACCTCCGGCTGGAGCAGGCGCGCACCTACCCGATCCTTGGCTCTTACAATGAATATGTGGACGTGTGCATCGGTCAGCAGACCGACTCGGTCTTCCACCCGGTGGTCTATCTGCTGACCAAAGACGGCGTGGTGGAGTATGTAGATGTGCTGCGCTGCCTTCTGTTCGGAAACGCCATGATCTGTCAGGACCCCATCTACATTGCCAACAACGGCGTGTCGCTGGAGCGCAGCGGCAATAGCAAGGTGAACCTGCGCCGGAAGGATGGCTCTGTGCTGGAGCTGGCTGACCTGTCGTCAGAGTGGAGCGTGCAGGATATCCCTTATTCCATCACCGGCTCCTTCAACTGCACCAACGGAAACTGGCTGGAGCTTAGCAGCGACGGCAGCGTTCAGCTGGGCGTGCAGAACAACAGCCGCATCAATCAGGGCGACGCAGCGTATCTGGGCGTGGTGCCGGAGGGCATGGTGCTGGCCATCTTTACCGACACGGGGCTCGACTTTGTGGCGGCGTTCAAGATGGACCTGTACGACAACCTGACCATGACCATGCTCGACGGGCAGAACCCCTTTGCCGAGGGGGAGACCCAGCTGCAAATGACCCGCAGCTACGACTGAGAATACAGGAGAACGACCATGAAACACAAACGCCTTACCGCGCTGGTGCTGGCTACCGCGCTGGTGTTGGCCGGGTGTGGCGGCACAAAAAGCAGCTCCGGCTCCGCTGCCGCCAGCCAGAGCACCGGCAGCAGCCAGAATGCCCCGGCGCTTGCCGTTCAAAAGGAACGTATCACGGAGCAATTCACGCTGGAAAAAACCGTCCGGAGCGAGTGGGGCAGCGCACAGAAGCTGACCATCCATGTGCCGCAGCTTGTGTGCGACAGCCCGGATGCTGAATCTATCAATAATGAGCTTGCCGCCAGGTATGCGGAGGAATATCGGGATTATGAAAGCTACCCGCAGGCTGAGGTGTCGCAGGACGAATGGTGCCCGCAGACCTACATCGATTGGGACGCCTACTGGTACGGCGACTGCGTAAGCCTTGTGGTGAGAAGCTACTACGGCGGTACAGACCCCATCTATTCTCAGGGCTGGTGCTTCGATTTTGCCGCCGGGCACAAGCTTTCGGTCACCGAGCTGCTCATGCGCATGGGACTGGACCCGGACGAGACGCAGCTTGCAGTGTACCGCGCCGCCATACAGACCTTTGACCGCAACATGGTGCAGCAGGAATATTATGATTCCCTGCGGGAAAGCGGCATGCTTTCCGGGATGCGCGCCGATACCCTGCGGGACAACGGGCTGGAAAACCTGACCGTGCTGCTGAAAAACGAAAATACCGTCACCCTTGTTGCCGGATACCACACTCCCGCCGGCAGCGGCTGGCGGCCACTGGAGGTGG
>OGQZ01002184.1_pt1 | contig 13801 bp, 9 predicted proteins | sample 1553321 | NCBI WGS metagenome assembly OGQZ01 (sample SAMEA2579958, study PRJEB22360) | human gut metagenome | reverse complement strand
AAGCTGACATTGGAAGACGTAGTGGCTTATGCTAAGCAGAATGGTGAGCCCAAGCAAGTAAGCGGTAAACAGGAATTGTACGAAGCCATCGTCAATATGTATTGCTGATCCGGCCGGGCGGTATTGCACAAGTTTTACCCTTGCAGACCTTTTTTAAATAAGGAGGGCTGTGCAATGAAGTCTGAATGAATTCTGCTAACGGATTATTAAAGAATAAACGGCTGTACACCGTCAGGTGGCAGCCGTTTTTATATTTGTTAGAGGGATATTTTATGAAATAATACTCGCCTATATCGAAAATAATATCTACCTTTGCGGCTGCTAAATTACTAAGTTTATTGAATTTATATGATAAAAAAACTATTATCCGTACTGGTCTTAGTTTTTGCCCTCTCGGGTTCTGTGCTTGCACAGCAATCTATGAGTGACCAACAGGTGTTGGAATATGTGAAGACGGGCATGCAACAAGGAAAAGACCAACGTCAGATTGCTACAGAGTTAGCCCGTAGAGGAGTGACACAAGAACAGGCTAAGCGTGTAAAGAAACTTTATGAACAGCAAAATGGGTCTGCTGATAAAGATGCAAATGCAACGATGCAAAATCGGAACCGTTTGCGTGAAAAGACAAAGACGCAGGAAGATATCTATGTAACAGAGAATTTTACTTTCGACCAACGTCCGGCTGCGGGCAGAGTGGTAGGGAAGAACTTGTCGGACAGTGTTTCTGCCAATCGTTATTACGAGGGGATGGGCATGGGTGATATGGAAGATATGCAGAAGGATAAGGTGTATGGACGGGACATTTTTGAAACCAGAAACCTTACATTCGAGCCGAGTGTGAATCTGGCTACTCCTCCTAATTATCGTCTGGGGCCGGGTGATGAGGTAATCATTGATATCTGGGGTACAAACCAGGCTACCATCCGCGATAATGTATCTCCGGACGGATCTATCACGATCCCCGATTTGGGATTAATTTATCTGAACGGTATGACTATTGCCGAAGCCAACCAATATTTGCGTAAAGAACTGAATAAGATTTATGCAGGGCTTGATAATGAACAGAACCCGTCCTCACAAATCAAGGTTACTTTGGGAAACAGCCGGACGATCCAGGTGAACGTGATGGGGGAAGTGTTCCAACCGGGAACTTATGCATTGTCTTCTTTCTCTACCGTGTTTCATGCACTGTACCGTGCCGGTGGCGTGAGCGATATCGGTAGCTTGCGCAATATACAAGTAGTGCGCGGAGGACAGAAGATCGCTACCGTAGATGTGTACGATTTTATTATGAAAGGTAAAATCAATGATGATATCCGTCTGCAGGAAGGCGATGTGATCATTGTTCCTCCATACGAGGCGTTGGTTAGCATAGAGGGTAATGTGAAACGCCCCATGAAATACGAGATGAAAAACAACGAAAGTGTTGCCACATTGTTGAAGTATGCCGGTGGATTCTCGGGGGATGCCTATACCCGTTCTCTCCGCATGATTCGTCAAAATGGAAAGGAGTATCAGATTTATACGATTGATGATATTGATTATTCCGTATTCCAGGTAAAAGATGGTGATGCGCTGACTGCTGAAGCTATTCTGGATCGTTTTGAGAATAAACTTGAAATCAAGGGTGCTGTCTATCGTCCGGGCATTTATCAGTTCGGAGGAACTTTGAATACAGTCCGCCAACTGGTGGAAAAGGCTGAAGGTCTTATGGGTGATGCCTTTACAGGACGTGCAGTGTTGCATCGCGAGCGTGAGAATTTGAAGAAAGAGGTTATTCAAGTAGATATAAAAGGCATCATGGACGGTACTGCACCCGATGTACCTTTGCAGCGTAATGATGTGCTTTATATTCCCAGTATTCATGACTTGGAGGATGTGGGAACTATCATGGTGTATGGTGAGGTTGCCCGTCCGGGTGAGTTCGCTTTTGCCGACAATACGACTTTGGAGGATATTATAATCCAGGCTGGCGGGTTGAAAGAATCGGCTTCTACCGTCCGTGTGGATGTTTCCCGCCGTATCAAGGATAGCAAAGGTACGGAAGCGGTTTCCACCATAGGACAAATGTACTCGTTTTCTCTGAAAGACGGTTTTGTGATAGACGGAGAACCGGGTTTTGTGTTGCAACCGTACGATCAAGTATATGTGCGTAAGAGTCCTGCTTATCAGGAACAGGTGAATGTGCAAGTGACCGGTGAGGTTTTATATGAAGGTGATTATGCGCTGACAGAGAAGAGTGAACGTCTTTCCGATTTGATCAAGAAGGCAGGTGGAGTGACTCCGTTTGCTTATATCAAAGGGGCCCGTTTAAGCCGTCGTATCAATGACGATGAACGCAAACGTATGGAAACGGTTCTGGATATGGCCAAGACAGGAAAGGACTCCATTGATGTCAACCGGCTGGACTTGGGAGATATCTATTATGTGGGTATCGATCTGGAAAGAGCGATGCTTAAACCCGGCTCCAGTGCGGATATCGTATTGCGTGAGGGGGATGTGATTGAAATTCCTGAATACAACAATACGGTACGTATCAGTGGGGCTGTGATGTATCCCAATACCGTTTCATTTGAAGATGGCAAGACGTTGAAATATTATATCGAGCAGGCCGGAGGTTACGGTTTCCGTGCGAAGAAGAGCAAGGCGTATATTGTATATATGAACGGTCAGGTGAAGAGAGCGAAGAAAGGTAGCCGTGAGCTGATCCAGCCGGGATGTGAGGTGATTGTTCCGGTGAAGGAAAAGAGCAACTGGTCTTTGCAGAACACCTTGTCCATAGCAACCACCAGTGCGTCATTGGCTACTATGATTGCATCTATTGCTAATATCTTAAAATAGAAACAGTATGGCGGAAGATAAGAATTATACGAATAATACGGAAAGACCACGGGAAGACGAGGAGTTGGAAATTGATTTGATGGAGTATGTCCGTAAGTTGTGGGCTGCCCGAAAGATGCTGCTGAAGGTTGCCGGAATAGGTGCTATTGTAGGGGTGATTATCGCTCTGAGTATTCCTAAGCAATATACGGTGGAAGTGACATTGTCTCCCGAATCCGGTAAAAGCGGAGGGGGGAGCTTGTCGGGAATGGCTGCCATGCTGGGGATCGGAGGCATGAGTCTGGGCAGTGAGGCGGATGCGTTGAACGTATCTCTTTTCCCGGATATAGTAGCGTCTACTCCTTTCATTCTGGAACTGTTTAATGCACATGTCACCACGTTGGACGGTGAGGTGGATACTACTTTTGTAGCTTATCTCGACGAGCAGAAAGCTCCGTGGTGGGGTGCTGTGATGGGATTGCCCGGGGCGGCTATAGGCGGGGTGAAATCTCTCTTCTCCGATAAGGAAGAGGAAGAAGGGAACAGGCTGGATCCTTTCCACCTGACAGAAGATCAGGCGAAGAAAGTGGAAGCCATGCGTAAGGCGATTACTGCTGATGTGGATAAGAAAACCGGCATCACCACAGTGACGGTGACTTTGCAGGACCCGATGGTTACGGCCGCCATTACAGATACGGTAGTGGTGAAACTTCAAGAGTATATCACAGCGTACAGGGTCTCTAAAGCCCAGCAGGATTGTGCTTATCTGGAACAATTGTATAAGGAACGCCAGCAGGAGTATTATGTAGCCCAGCAGAATTATGCCAATTACATGGATGCTAACAAGGGGGTTGTTCTTCAAAGTGCTTTGACGGAGAGAGAACGATTGCAGAATGATATGAATCTGGCATATCAGGTGTATAGCCAGGTGGCTACCCAATTGCAGGTGGCACGGGCTAAAGTACAGGAGGCCAAACCTGTATTTGCCGTTGTGGAACCTGCCAGTGTGCCGTTGCTGCCTTCGGGAACCAGCAAGAAGGTGATTCTTGTCGGATTTATTTTCCTGGCAGTGGCGGGCGCTTCCGCATGGATCTTGTTCGGACGTGAATTCTTTGAAAATCTGAAGGCAGGACTTAATGCTCCTCAGGAGGGGATGGAGAAGAAGTGATATAAAGATATTGACCTATAAAAACAGGGTGTATCTCTCATAGGAGATACACCCTGTTTTTATAGGTCAATCTTCGAAAATGTTGTCCTGAACGTTACGATAGTCCTGTGTGCAGTTTTCGGTTTTTTTAATTTCACTGGCAAAAACCAAACAAACGCAGAATCAAAACTGCCTTTAATATAAACTTTGATTAAAGTCGAAATCCGTTTGATAGTCTTTCAATCTCGGATGTTTCTTGTCCTTGTCGGACAAAATAACCTTGTCGGCCGGAAGTCGCCAGTCTATGCCTAGATCGGGGTCGTCCCATGCGATTCCTCCTTCGCTTTGCGGAGCATAATAATGGTCACATTTGTATTGGAACAACACTTCGTCACTTAGTACCGCAAAGCCGTGTGCGAATCCGCGGGGGATAAAAAACTGCCGGTGATTCTCTCCGGTCAATTCTACAGCCACATGCTTTCCGAAAGTAGGAGAACCTTTCCGGATATCTACAGCCACATCCAGTACCGCTCCCTTGATTACACGCACCAGTTTGCTTTGTGTGAAAGGAGGTTTCTGGAAATGCAGGCCGCGTAATACACCATAAGTGGAGAAACTCTCATTATCCTGTACAAATGTAGTCCTGCATACTTTTTCTTCAAATTCACGTCCCGAGAAGCTTTCAAAGAAATACCCTCTTGCATCATTAAAAATACGGGGTTCCAAAATGAAAACCCCGTCTATTGCTGTTTTTATAACTTCCATTATTCTAATCCCAGTTCTTTTATAACTTTCAGTAAATATTGTCCGTATTGGTTTTTAAGCATCGGCTGAGCCAGTTCCTGCATCTTTTCCGGGGTAATCCAGCCTTTTCTCAAAGCTATGCCCTCAAGGCACGCCACTTTCAGCCCCTGGCGCTTTTCAATGACTTCGATGTAGGTACTTGCCTCGGCCAGCGAGTCGTGAGTACCGGTATCCAGCCATGCGAAACCTCTGCCCAATGTTTGTACTTTCAATTCCTTGTCCTGAAGAAATTGCTGGTTTACGGTGGTGATTTCCAGTTCTCCCCGTGCCGAAGGCTTGATATTCTTGGCTACTTCCACTACCTTGTTGGGGTAGAAATAGAGTCCCACCACGGCATAGTTGGACTTAGGTTGGGCAGGTTTTTCTTCAATAGAGAGACAATTGCCATCCTTGTCGAATTCCGCTACGCCATATCTTTCGGGATCACTGACCCAATAGCCGAATACCGTTGCTTTCTTGTCCTCTTCGGCAGCACGTACGGATTCTCTCAACATGGCGGACAGACCGTTACCGTGGAATATGTTATCACCCAGTACAAGGCAGACGGAATCATTTCCGATGAATTTCTCGCCGATGATGAAAGCCTGAGCCAGTCCGTCGGGCGAAGGCTGTTCCGCATATTCAAAGCGTACTCCGAAATCGCTTCCGTCTCCTAACAGTCTTTTGAAGCTCGGTAAGTCGTATGGGGTGGAGATAATGAGTATTTCCCGTATGCCGGCCAGCATAAGTACCGATATAGGATAATAAATCATGGGTTTGTCGAAGACAGGGAGCAACTGTTTGGATACTCCTTTGGTAATAGGATAGAGGCGCGTGCCCGAACCTCCGGCTAGTACAATACCTTTCATATCTTTTTATTTTTTATATGTCCCTACGATTTGGATTAATAGGCGTTTTTCTCGCCCCGGAACATGTTGGTTACTGTTTTTATCATGATGCGGATGTCGAGCAGGAAAGTCCAGTTCTCAATATACCACAGGTCTCTTCTTACCCTGCCTTCCATTTGGGAAAGTTCTTTGGTTTCTCCCCGGTAGCCGGTGACTTGCGCCCATCCGGTGATTCCGGGTTTGACAAGGTGGCGCATCATGTATTTGTTAATCAGTTGGGAATATTCCTCTGTATGTTTCAGCATATGGGGTCTGGGACCTACAATGGACATCTCTCCTTTGAATACATTAATGAATTGCGGCAGTTCGTCCAGATTGCTTTTACGCAGGAAGTTGCCGAACTTGGTCTTGCGGGGATCATTCTTGGTAGCCTGCAATGAATCGGACAATGCGTTCACTTTCATGGAACGGAACTTATAGCATTTAAAGATTTTCCCGTTTTCCCCGTTTCTCTCCTGTTTGAAGAATATGGGACCAGGTGAGGTAATTTTAATAATAAGACCTACAAATAGGTATATAAATGGAAAAATTGTAAGTAAAAACAGAGAGGAAAATGTCAAATCAAATAACCGTTTTGCCAGTCTGTTTACCGGGTTCTGCAACGGCTCGGTACGGATGGACAATACAGGAACTTCACCCAATAATTCCAGTTGCAGCTGACGCTTTATGTAATTACGTACATGAGGTACGCTATAGAAGCGGATCAGATTGTTCTCGCAATAGTTCATGATGGCCAGAATATCATCCTTTCTGCTGGATGGCAGACCACAGTACAGTTCGTGCACGGTATTATGGGATAACCATTCAAATAATTGGTTTACAGGACCTTTAAAGGGAATTCCTTCGGGGTAATTAGAGTCCTTCTCATCATAGAAAATGCCTAAAACCCTGTATCCGTAAGTCAAATCGTTCAACGTATGGTACAGCTCCACCATATTGTCCCCGTCGCCTATCAGTACAGTGGTGTGCAGGTTCCTGCCACTGCGGCGGAACATTTTCACAAAGAACCGCAATGTCAGTCGCCATCCTATAGCTAAAGGTATGAAAGACAGATAGAAAGCAAGCAGATAGATGCGTGAGAAGTTATCTACCTTAATAATGGCCAGCACCGTGAGGAAGATGACTACATGCAAGCTGATTGTTCCTAACAGACGGCCTACAATCTGTTCCGGACGCACTATGCGGTTGTGCAGTATGACCCCAAAGATGGATATGCATGGAATATAGCACAGGTTGGAAGTCAGCAGGTAGGTTTTCAATGAAATATGGGCTATGGCCTGTGAATCTATTCCTTTCAGAATAAAAAACACAAGTATCATAGAAAGGTTCAACAAGGCAAAATCACCTAATATCGCTACTAGTTTAATTATATCAGAGTTTTCAGTTGTCGGTTGTTTCATGACAAAAAAAATGTTAGTCGTATGCAAATATAGAACATATAAATTAAAACGCAATACTTTTTTTAAAAAATAATACTTATCTTTGCGGTCATACAACGTAAAAAATGAATCATATGAACATCAAGAATAATCACCTCGTTATAATGGCCGGAGGTGTTGGAAGCCGTTTCTGGCCGATGAGTACTCCTGATTATCCTAAGCAATTTATTGATGTACTGGGTTGCGGCCGTACATTGATCCAACTTACGGCTGACCGTTTCCAGGGGATCTGTCCTCCGGAAAATATTTGGGTGGTGACATCAGAGAAGTATGCGGATACTGTAAAGGAGCAGTTGCCCGATATTGCTGATGATCATATCCTGCGTGAGCCTTGCCGTCGCAATACGGCTCCTTGTATAGCATACGTCAGTTGGAAAATAAAGGCACGTAATCCTAAGGCCAATATGGTGGTGACCCCCAGCGACCACATTGTGATGAATATTGCGGAGTTTCAGCGGGTGATTAATTCGGCGATGAATTTTACGGCCGATTCGGACGCTATCCTTACCCTGGGCATGAAACCTACCCGTCCTGAGACGGGCTACGGTTACATTGAAGCTGATCTCAGTGTACCTTCTACCGCCAATAAGGAGGTATTCCGGGTGTATTCTTTTAAAGAGAAACCTGATCTGGAAACAGCCCGGCGCTATATTCAAAAAAATAATTTCTTCTGGAATGCCGGTATTTTTGTGTGGAATGTAAATACGGTGGTGAATGCCCTGCGCGTATATCAGCCTGCCATTTCGAAGGTGTTCGAGCGTTTGCTTCCTTATTATTATACGGACAAGGAGCAGGAAATGATTAACCAGAATTTCCCTTTGTGCGAGAACATTTCGGTGGATTATGCCATTATGGAGAAGGCGGATGAGATTTTTGTCCTTCCTGCTAGCTTTGGATGGAGTGATTTGGGTACTTGGGGATCGTTGCACGAGAATTTGCCGAAAGATGCCCATAATAATACGCAGATAGGTGAGAATATAAAGTTGTATGAAACCCGTAACTGTGTGATTCACACTACACAGGAAAAGAGGGTGGTGGTACAGGGACTGGACGGATATATCGTTGCTGAGAAGAATAACACATTGTTGATCTGCCGGTTGAGCGAGGAACAGCGCATCAAAGAATTCTCGGCGGGGGAAGTATTCTTTCTTGTATATATTTTATTTCTGCATACATGGAGTGTATGCTGTCTGTTATCTGCCGTTCTGTTTGGTCATTTTGTCCTTTGTCATGCCGAAAGGCAGATAGCGGTAGATAGCTATGTGATATGAAATAACTTAGAGGGCTTGCATAAGGCCATTTACAATAAACGAAATGAAAAAAGTTGCTTTAATTTCAGGTATTACAGGTCAGGACGGTTCATTCCTGGCAGAGTTTTTGATTGAAAAGGGATATGAGGTTCACGGTATTCTGCGCCGTTCTTCTTCATTCAACACAGGTCGTATAGAACATCTTTATCTGGACGAGTGGGTTCGTGATATGCAAAAGACCCGTCTGGTGAACCTGCATTGGGGGGATATGACCGACAGTAGTTCGCTGATACGTATCATTCAGGCTGTACAGCCCGATGAAATCTATAATCTGGCTGCTCAGAGCCATGTGAAAGTAAGTTTCGATGTGCCCGAGTACACTGCGGAAGCGGATGCGGTAGGCACGCTGCGTATGTTGGAAGCTGTCCGGATCCTGGGTTTGGAAAAAAAGACCAAGATTTATCAGGCATCTACCTCCGAGTTGTTCGGACTGGTGCAGGAAGTCCCTCAGAAGGAAACGACTCCTTTCTATCCCCGTTCTCCGTATGGGGTGGCCAAGCAGTATGGTTTCTGGATTACCAAGAATTATCGTGAAAGTTACGGTATGTTTGCCGTGAACGGCATCCTGTTCAACCATGAGAGCGAACGTCGTGGTGAAAACTTTGTAACACGCAAGATTACTTTGGCTGCCGCACGTATAGCCCAGGGATATCAGGACAAACTGTATCTGGGAAATCTGGATTCTTTGCGTGACTGGGGTTATGCCAAAGATTATGTGGAGTGTATGTGGATGATTCTTCAGCACGATACTCCCGAAGATTTTGTTATTGCGACCGGCGAGTACCATACGGTGCGCGAGTTCTGTACCTTGGCCTTCAAGGAAGTGGGCATTGAATTGCGCTGGGAAGGCAAAGGGGTGGATGAAAGAGGTATCGATGTGGCGACGGGCAAGGAACTGGTTGCCGTCGATCCTAAGTATTTCCGTCCCGCCGAAGTGGAGCAGTTGTTGGGTGATCCCACTAAAGCCAAAACCTTATTGGGCTGGAATCCCCGTAAGACTTCTTTCCCCGAACTGGTGAAAATCATGGTGAAGCATGATATGAAGTTCGTGAAGAAACTGTATTTAAAGGCTCAAATAGCAGAATAATGGAAAAAACAGCCAAGATATATGTAGCAGGCCACCACGGACTGGTGGGGTCTGCTATATGGAATAATTTGCAGCAAAAGGGATATACCAATCTGGTAGGCCGTTCTCACAAAGAACTGGATCTGCTGGACGGGCAGGCTGTGAAGGAGTTCTTTGATGAAGAGCAGCCCCGGTATGTCATTTTAGCGGCGGCACATGTGGGCGGTATCATGGCGAACAGTCTTTACCGTGCCGATTTTATTTATCAGAACTTGCAGATTCAGCAGAATGTGATAGGAGAGAGCTTCCGTCACAATGTAAAGAAACTCTTGTTTTTGGGAAGCACTTGCATTTACCCTCGTGATGCCGGACAACCCATGAAGGAAGAGGTGTTGCTGACTTCACCGTTGGAGTACACCAACGAACCATACGCTATTGCGAAGATTGCGGGATTGAAGATGTGCGAAAGTTTTAACCTGCAATATGGAACCAATTACATAGCCGTGATGCCCACGAACCTTTACGGACCCAATGATAATTTCCATTTGGAGAACAGCCATGTGCTGCCTGCCATGATTCGTAAGATTCATTTGGGAAAATGCCTGAATGAAGGAGATTGGGATGCGGTGCGTAAAGATATGAATCTCCGCCCTGTGGAGGGAGTAAGCGGTTTGAATACGGATGAGGAAATTCTGGCTGTATTGAAAAAATACGGCATCTCCGGACAGGAAGTGACCTTATGGGGTACAGGCAAGCCGTTGCGTGAATTCTTATGGAGTGAGGAAATGGCCGATGCCAGTGTCTATATCATGGAGCATGTGGACTTTAAGGATACATACACACCCGGTTCCAAGGATATCCGTAACTGCCATATCAATATCGGTACGGGAAAAGAAATCACCATCGCTCAATTGGCGGATAAGATTGTCAAAGAAGTGGGCTATCAAGGCAAACTGACTTTTGACGCTACGAAGCCCGACGGCACTATGCGCAAGCTGACGGATGTAAGCAAATTGCATAGTCTGGGATGGCAGCATAAGATTGATATAGAAGAGGGAGTACACCGAATGTACCAATGGTACTTGTCTAAAGGATGAAGATGTAAGATTATAGATCTTGCGGGCATAAGATTATAAATCTTTCACATGCAAGATTATAGATCTTTCAAGCATGACATATAAAAATTTCCGGCATAACTTTCAAGAAGCTATGCCGGAAACTGCCCTAAAAACTATGTGGATAGATTGTAAAAATCTTCTGCCGTTTTCTTTATTCCTTCGGGAGCTTTTTATTTTACTGCTTTCAACGCAGCTTCATAATCCGGTTCCTGGGTTATTTCGGGAACAAGTTCGGTATAAACCACTTTTCCTTCCGGGTCAACCACTACTACCGAACGTGCCAATAATCCCGCCAAAGGACCGTCGGTCATCAGAACACCATATTTTTCAGCAAAATCGGAAGTATAGCGATAATCAGACAAAGGAATAACGTTGGTGATGCCTTCAGTAGTGCAGAAGCGTCCCTGGGCGAATGGCAGGTCTTTAGAGATTGCCAACACCACCGTATTGGGCTGGTTTGCAGCCAGCTGGTTGAACTTGCGTACGGAAGTAGCGCATACACCTGTATCCAGACTGGGAAAAATGTTCAGAATCAGGTACTTGCCTTTACCGTCCTTTAATGTATAATTGCTTAAGTCTCCTTTTACCAATGTAAATTCCGGAGCTGAAGTTCCTGCTTTCACAAATTCTCCGGCTAGTGTTACCGGTGTTCCTTTAAATGCTGTTTTTGCCATAATTTTATTATATTTTAGTTCGATACTGTAATGATAACAAATTTAAATGGAAAAAAGTTCATTCTTTTTTATTTTCTTCCTTTGTAAATCAAGAAACCTACCACTAAAACACCGATAGCAATGAAGCAATATCCTAACTCGTGACTGTATTCGGTTACGGTACTCAATAACTGCTCTTCGGGAACCACTGATTGCAGATAGTAACCGATGGCTGCCAGGATGGCATTCCAGATACCTGCTCCCAGCGTTGTGTACAGCAGGAAAGTGGATAATTTCATCTTGGCCAGACCGGCAGGAATGGAGATAAGCTGGCGGACGGCAGGAATAAGACGTCCGATAAAGGTGGAGAGTGCCCCGTGCTTGTCAAAGTAGTGTTCCGCGTTCTGAACCTTGGCTTCATCAATCAGGCACATGTGTCCGAAGCGGCTGTTCGCAAATTTATAAACCAGCGGACGGCCTACGAAATAGGCTATATAATAATTGATGATGGCTCCTATATTGGCTCCGATGGTCGCAAATATAACTACCAGAAATACATTCAGGTCACTGTTTCCTCCGGCAGCCTTATAGGCGGCGGGCGGCACTACCACTTCCGAGGGGAAAGGGATAAAAGAGCTTTCGATGGCCATTAATAACGTTATTGTCCAATAATTCAAGTGGTCCAGACACCACTGGATAAATGCAACTGATTCCATAAAATTATTATAAATATTTGTTTAAGTTTAGCTTGCCTTTGCTGATATCGTCCTTGATTACGCGTATCGCTTCGTTGAATAACTTGTCGGGCAACTGTGCGTTTTCATCAACTCCCAGAGCTGCATACGTATCAGGAAGTTCTTTATTGATTTTAGCCAGATAGTGTATGAACGGACCTGGTTGCTGTAAATAAAGATAGCCATAAATCAGAAAGAAATAAGTGCTATGGGCGTTGTGGGGGAATTCTTTGTTTATTTGCTCAAAATACCGGTTGGCATATTCAAAGAGATGTTCATCGAAGTATTTGGAGCCGATTTTGAACAAAATATCCATCCGTTCCTCTTTCGGGGTGAATTCCAGGGCGAGGTTGAATTGTTCCTCCGCCTTGTCGATATTGTTCTTTCTTTCCTCCTCGCTGATGTCCTTGCTGCCTGCCATTATCGTGAAAAACTGTCCGGCATAGATACGTGTTTCCGCATCGTTCCCGTTCTGCTTCAGCACTTGGTCCAGATACATATATCCCTCTTCAGGATGCCCCAGGGCTACATGACAGAGGGCTGCGATGCTATATATATCGGTTAGCTCGAATGCAGTAATCTCCTGTTTCTGTTTTAACAGCTTTTGTGTATACTTCATGGCGGTTTCGTAATCCTTCATCTCGAAGTGGAGACCGGCCAATGCCATATAAACGGGAGGTTTCTTCTCTGTCGCCTTTTCCAGACGGAGATAATAGTTGATAGATTCCTTGATATTTGCTGTCTGGCTGTAAAGGAATGCTTTCAAGGTCAATGTCTCTGTGTTGTTTTCATCAATGGCTAATGCGAAATCAAAAGCTTCGTGCGCCTTTTCGTATTGCTCTTGTTGCAGATAGCATTTACCCAGTTCGTTCCAATGCTGAACGGAATAGGGAAACTCGTTCAGAGTCATGTTCAGGTAAGGGATAGCCAAGTCCGGTTTGTTGAAAGTACTGTAATAATCGCACAGCACGTCGCGAAGACGTTGGTTGGTTTCCGGCAGGGTTTGCATGTCGAAATGGGCAAACAGGCAGTCGATCCACTTCTTGGCGTATTCTTTCTGGTTGACGTCAACGTAGTCCAGAATGATGTCTAGCAGCGTATCCAGTTCATACTCCTCCTCCATGGCTAGTTGTTGTAATATCTTATCGGCCTCTTCCATGTGTTCCTCCTCTATCAGCAGGTCGGCTTGCAGGAATCTGAATTCACGGTCGGCAGGGTTGTTGATGAGCTGCATCACCATTTGGGCTTCTTCTTTTTTTCCTAGCAGCATCAAGGAACGTGCCCGGAAAATCAGGGCGTCCGTGTTATCGGGGTGCAATTGGATTGCAAGGTCTATGGCCTTGTCAGCGTCTTTATGTCTTCCTTTTGAGGCGTAATATTCGGCGATATCGGTCAGTTCATCAGCTTCAAAATAAGCGGGGGTATGGTTTTCCACCATACCCTCGTATCTTGCTAATGCTTCTTTAAATTCCGGGTCTTCAAAGTAAGAAGACATGTCATAGTTCATAAGCTTGTTTTTATTTATTGATTTTGCTCCAGGTATCTTTTAAAGATACGGTGCGGTTGAACACCAGATTTTCTGGTGTAGAGTCTTTGTCCACATTGAAATAACCGATGCGTTGGAACTGTAAGTAATCCAGCGGTTTGGCATCGGCCAGATATTTCTCTACATAGCAGTTGGTTAATACATTCAACGAATCGGGGTTGATCATTTCTTTCATGGCTTCCAGTGCGTCGCAGTTCTTTGCTTCGCGGATGGCGGCCATCTCATCACGCGGGTTCTCCACTTTCCACAGGCGGTCGTACAGGCGTACTTCGGCAGG
>OGQZ01002166.1_pt1 | contig 13885 bp, 10 predicted proteins | sample 1553321 | NCBI WGS metagenome assembly OGQZ01 (sample SAMEA2579958, study PRJEB22360) | human gut metagenome | reverse complement strand
CTTTGAAGCGGCAGAATTTTCCTCCTATGGAATCGTAGGGTTTATGGGTTCCGCAGATGATCTTCTGAAAGAAACCGACAAAAAACAGCCGGTATGGCCATGGGCAGCCGGTGCAGGTGCGGCACTGCTCCTTGCAGTGATCCTGGGTGGCGTACAGCTGGCAGGTTCCCGCAAAGCAAAAGCAGATTCCGGAAAAAAGAAAGATAAGAGTGAAAAATAGTATATGAACGAAAAAAGAGATACCTTTTCCTCCTTTCACCCGGTGATCAGTTTTTTATTTTACGCAGGGGCGTTTATTCTGGGGATGATGCTGATACATCCGGCATTTCTCCTTCTTTCCGCGGTGATGGCGGCATCTTATTACCTCACCGTAAAAGGCAGGCGCGGAATCCGCTTTCTGGCAGGGATGGTTCCCATGTTTGTGGCGCTGTCACTGATCAATCCGCTGTTCAACACGTACGGAAACCGGGTGCTCTTTACCTGGATGGGCGGCCGCCCGTACACCGTGGAAGCGCTGTGCTACGGCATGGCACTGGCTGCCATGGTGGTGACGATCCTTCTGTGGTTTGCATCCTACAGCCAGGTGATGACCAGCGACAAATTCCTGTATCTGTTCGGCAGGATCGCCCCGTCCGTCACCCTGATCCTGACCATGATCCTGCGTCTGATCCCCAATTATGAGAAACGGATCAGTCAGATCAGCGGCGCACGTAGGGGAATCGGAATGGCTGCAGATACAGGGGATAACCGGGAAAAAATATCTCACGGCATGACCATCGTGTCAGCAATGACTTCCTGGGCCCTGGAAGGCGGGATCGTCATGGCAGACAGCATGCGCAGCCGGGGATACGGAACCGGAAAACGCACAACATTTTCAGTTTACCGCTTTGAAGGCCGGGATAAGGGACTTCTGATCCTGATGTCCGTTCTTCTGGCAACAGTTATTTTCTGCTGCGTCATGGGTGGCAGCAGTGCCTCGTATACACCGGAGTTTTCCATAAATACGGGGATCTACACAGTTCTGGGCGCTGTGGCCTACGGGATCTTTCTGGCCATTCCCACAGCTGTGAATATTACGGAGGATATCATATGGCACATTTTGAGATCAAAGATCTGAGTTTTTACTATCCTACAGAGAAGAAAAAACCAGCTCTTTCACATATCAATCTGAAAATCGAAAGGGGCCAGTACGTAACGGTCTGCGGCAGAAGCGGAAGCGGCAAGACCACGTTACTCAAACATCTGAAAACTGTACTGGCACCACATGGAAAAAAAGAAGGCGAGATCTTTTTTGAGGGAAAACCGCTGAAAGATTCCGACCTCCGGACGCAGTCATCCCGGATCGGCTATGTTATGCAGAATCCGGACAACCAGATCGTCACGGACAAGGTATGGCATGAACTGGCATTTGGTCTTGAGAGCCTTGGCATGGATCAGAAGACCATCCGTCTCCGTGTGGCGGAAATGGCCAGCTATTTCGGCATCCAGGGCTGGTTCCACAAGAATGTGACAGAGCTTTCCGGTGGTCAGAAACAGCTTCTGAACCTGGCTTCCATCATGGCCATGCAGCCAAGCGTACTGATCCTGGACGAGCCCACCAGCCAGCTGGACCCTATCGCGGCAACGGATTTCCTGAACACAGTCCGCAAGATCAACCGGGAGCTGCGGACCACCATCATCATTACCGAGCACAGGCTGGAAGACATTTTTTATGCCTCAGATAAAGTCGTTGTGATCGAAGATGGAAAAGTGATCGCGGACGATGAACCACGTAAGATCGGAGAATTTCTCCGTGAGGGCAATAACCGGATGTTTGCCGCAATGCCCACACCTGTACAGATCTTTTACGGGGTAAAAAATTCTTACATCAGCGAGGACGGGACCACAGTACCGGAATTTCAGAAATGTCCGCTGACAGTCCGTGAAGGCGGCGACTGGCTCAGCAGGATTTTTAAAGACAAAACACCGGAATATACCACAGTACCTGAAAAGATCACCACAGATCCGGACAATGTAAAAGACCCTGCCGTTCTGGTAAAAGAAGTCTGGTTCCGCTATGAGAAGGACACCCCGGATGTTCTCAAAGGGATCACATTCCAGGTTCCGGAAAACACGCTGTTCGCCATTGTAGGCGGTAACGGAACCGGTAAATCTACCACTCTGAAGGCGATTTCCAACATCTGTAAACCATACCGTGGAAAGATCTGTATCCAGGGAAAACCGGTAAACAAATATAAATCCGGAGAGCTTTTTGACGGTCTGCTGGCTATGCTGCCACAGGATCCCCAGAGCCTTTTCGTAAAGAAAACCGTGAGGGAAGATCTGGAAGAAATGCTCCACGGAAAAGAAGAGGAAAAAAAGAAAAAGATCGAAGAAGTTGCAGAAATCTGCGATATTTCCGGGCTTCTGGAACATCATCCCTACGACCTTTCCGGTGGTGAGCAGCAGAGGGCGGCCCTTGCAAAAGTACTTCTCACCAACCCGAAGATCCTGCTTCTGGATGAGCCCACCAAAGGAATCGACAATTTCTTCAAGCTGGAATTTGCCCGGATCCTGGACCGGCTGAAAAGCCAGGGCGTGACGATCATCATGGTTTCCCATGACGTGGAGTTCTGTGCCAGATATGCAGATCTTGTGAGCATGTTTTTTGACGGAAGCATTATTACAACCAATACGCCGAACCGCTTTTTCTCACAGAACAGCTTTTACACAACGGCAGCCAACCGCATGAGCCGCCATGTATTTGAAAATGCCATTACAAACGAGGATGTGATCGAATTATGCAAAAAGAATCTGTAAAATATTTCAGCGCAAAAAGAATTATAAGTTATTTAATGATCCTGATCCTGATACCGGCCACCCTGATCTTGTTCTGGCATTTCGGGGACCGGAAATATTATCTCTGCAGCCTGCTTCTGATCATTTATTCCATGATCCCGTTTTTCTTAAGCTTTGAGAAGCGGAAGCCACAGGCCAGAGAGCTTGTTTCCATTGCGGTGATGTGTGCCATTGCAGTTGTTTCCAGGGCCGCATTTATGATGCTGCCACATTTTAAGCCCATGCTTGGGATCATTATGATAACAGGAATGGCATTCGGGGCAGAAGCCGGTTTCCTTACCGGTGCCCTGGGCGCTTTTGTCAGCAACTTTCTGTTCGGACAGGGTCCGTGGACTCCATGGCAGATGTTCGGATACGGCATCGGCGGACTTCTGGCAGGACTGCTTGCCCGCAAAGGGATCATGACAGAGAAAAAACGCGTCCGTACAGCAGTGATCGGTTTTCTGATCATTCTCTGCATTGTGGGACCGATTCTGGATACCTGCACCGTATTCACCATGAACAGTGTGATCACGGCGGCATCCGCAGGGGCGATCTATCTGTCAGGACTTCCGGTAAACATTGTCCACGGGACAGCGACAGCACTGACTCTTTTAATCTTATGCAAACCACTTATGGAGAAGCTGGAGCGTATCCGTATCAAATATGGAATGATGGGTGAGGACGAAGATGAGATTTGACAGTTACCATCCGGTGATAAACCTGATATATTTTGTGTCGGCCATTGCATTTACCATATGGTTCCACCATCCGGTGTTCCTGGTGATCTCCTATGTGTCGGCATTCCTGTATTCTGTGAAGCTTAACGGCAAAAAAGCTCTGATCTTTAACCTGTGCCTGATTCCGCTGGCCGTATTGTTTGCCCTGTATTACGCTTCTTATCATCATTTCGGTATCACCAATCTGAGAAAGAATTTCATTGGAAATGAGATCACCCTGGAATCGCTGGTGTATGGACTGATGCTTGGTGTAACTGTGGCAGCGGTGATCATGTTTTTTTCCTGCATGTTTGCGGTGGTTTCTTCAGATAAAGTTGTATATCTTTTTGGAAGAATCTCACCGAGGCTTTCACTGTTTCTGTCGATTCTCCTGCGCAGCGTGCCAAGGATCAAAGAGAGAGGACGCAAGATTGAAATTTCCAGAGAAGGGATCGGCAAAGGCGTGCGCCAGGGAAATATCCTGCAGAGATTTTTACACGGGATCAGCCTGATCTCCATTGTGATCACCTGGACTCTGGAAGATTTTGTGGACAGCAGCGTTTCCATGAAAAGCCGCGGATATTCGCTGAAAGGCCGAACTGCTTTTTCCATTTACAGATTTGACAACAGGGACCGGAGTTTCGTTGTGATGATCTTTCTCTGCCTGACTGTGGTAGCCTGTGGGATACTGCTGGATCAGACAGAGATCATATATAATCCGGAGATCATCATGAACCGTATCACACCGCTTTCGGCAGTGTTCTATGGGGCTTATGGAGTATTGCTTCTGCTTCCCATGGGACTGCAGGTTGCAGGAGAGATCCGCTTTCGCAGACGGTAAAAGTACAGTAAAAGTTTCCCGCAAAGGTTGACGGGTTGTGATAATGATGTTAAAATCAGAACAAGAGGTTTTGAACTGAATACTTTTTGTTGCTGTTCACCGGTAATGAAGTGAACAGTAACTGCTTTTTTGGAAATCCTTATAGGAGACAGGCGGAATTCCTGTACAGGTAGATGCACTTTCGTATTGTCGAAACGCGGGGGATTTTTGCAGAAGGTAGATTTTGTTTTTGCATATCGGACGTCTATCAGGTAACAGCTTATTTACTGTTCGGACATGAATTGTTTTTAAGACAGCAATTTATGGCCGGAGGGGAGATTTGCTGTTGCCTTTTTTGTGTACTTTTTTAGAAAAAAAGGACCGTGAAGACCATTTTTTCAGTGATTCAGGGCAATGAAAAAAGGTCATTCAGTCGGACCTCGAAAAAGGAAAAGGAGGAAAGATATGAAAGCAAACAAGAATCTACAGAGACTTCTCAGTATTCTTCTCAGTGGTGCGATGATCGCTTCTGCTCCGATGTCAGCATGGGCAGACGATTTCACAGACGCTGCCGCACAGGTTGAGTCTGTACAGACAGAAGAGAATACGCAGGATGAAGTACAGCAGGATGCAGCAGATGCAGACGCAGCAGATGCGGTTGCTGATACTGCAGAAGATGTGTCTTCGTCAGAAGATGCCGCATTGCAGGAAGACACGCAGGACGATTTACAGGAGGAGACTCCGGAAGAACTGGAGACTCCGGAGGATCAGAGCCAGGCAGAGGAACCTGGAGATGATTCCGCAGCTGGATTTACAGATGGAGACCAGGCAGCCCTGAGTGCCGGTGATACCACAGAAGGAACTACAGATAATAATGAGAAACCGGCGTTTAAGACAATAAAATTCGCCTGGAAGACAAACATGGAGAGCGAAACGTATATTCCGATCGAGCCGGTTGTAAACGGTGATAAAGAATATACGATCACTGTACCGGATCAGGTATATGGATATTATATATACGTAGAGCTTAACAATGACAATTATGTAGCAAAGCACAATACAATTTCCTGGGGTAAAGAAGTTGCAGAGGAAGTTCCGAATGGTAAATGGAAGTATATCCTTGCATCAGGAGGAGCACAGTCAACACCTTCTGATACTGTTTTTGTTGCAGGTACAAGTAAGGAATATAAGCATGAAGACGATGTAAACTATACAGTACATGTTGTTCGTTCTACATCTCTTGATGATATCAGTGTTGCGGTAGACGGAGAAGCGAATGATACCTTACGTCCGGCGTTTACCCCTGGAACACATGATTACAGAGTATCTGTTCCATATGATGCCCAGAAAATAGCTGTTACAACTGGCCCAAGTTCTATTCGCAAAAATTATAAAATAGAAGTAAATGGGACACAGGTAGAGACAAAATATGAGAACCGTAAGTATCGTGGAACAGCAGAGCTTCCGATTAAATGGGATTCTAATGATCAGATGAAGATCACATTAAAATCCATTGAGCCGGATGAATCCAAAAAGGCCGTAAGTGAAGAATATACTTTAACACTGCTTCGTCAGACTAAGGGCGATACTCCTCGAATCGGACTGCAGCCGGATAATGTCACTGCATTTGATACACAGACAAGAAAACTGTCTGTCCGTGCAACTGCGGGAGGAACTCTCAGCTACCAGTGGTACAAGAACACAGAGAATAAGAACGAAGGCGGAACTCCGGTAGAGAACGGTACTGAGGCTACACTGGAGATGAACGGTCTTGTAGAAGATCAGGAAGTTGCTTATTACTACTGTGTTGTTACCAATACTACTGCAGATGGAACCAAGAATTCTGTAATCAGTGATACAGCCAAGGTTACTGTAAATGTAGATCCTACACCAACAGTTTCTCTGTCTCTTGCAGATGGATCACCAATTCCGGCAGCTGGCTATAATTATGACTCAGATTCCAAGGATCTCGCTACATTTAAAGCAACAGCTACCAGCAGAGCTAAAGATGTAACATATGAGTACCTGTGGAGGTATGGTACTGAGGCAGATACTCCTGATTCAGATTTGGATATAATGCCAGGTGATTGTCAGTCTGATACTTTTACACCAATTCTGAAAGATGGAATGTATTATGTTACCTGTGAAGTTAGCTGTACAACACCGGATAATGAGTATACAACATATGATGGATATGCATCTCAGAGAATTCCGGTAAAGATTACTGCAACAAGGGCTGAACAGCTTATAATAAAAAAACAGCCTGTAAATCTGGAATGTCCTGTAGGAGGCTCTTTTGAGTGGGGAGCATTAAAGGTTTCATTAGAAAATGGTCAGATAGAAGGAAATGTTGCCTATCAGTGGTATGAGAGTGCTGAAAAAGACGGAACATATACACCTGTTGATGGTGAAACAAGCAGTATGTTCTATGGTCTTTCCCAATATACCAAGGAAGCCGGAACAAGATGGCTGTACTGTGATGTTACCAATACGGTAGAAAGTAGCAGTGGAAAAACTTATACAGCAGTCACAAAGAGTGATGTTATTTCCGTAACTGTTTATGAGGGTAAAAAGCTGGAAGGCCTGGAAGGAACGGGAACAGAGAGTGAGCCATACCTTCTCGGAACAACAGAGAACCTTGCTACTGTAGCTGATTATGTAAATAACAAAAAAGAACATTTTGATAATTCTTTCTTCAAATTCACAGCAGATGTTACACTTCCGGAGAACTGGGCACCGATCGGAACTTCAGAATCCGGATTTAACGGAATCATTGATGGAGATGGACATCTTCTTACTGTTCCGAAAGGTGAGAAATGTCTCTTAGGCGTTACTCATGGAGCAACTCTGAAGAACCTGAACATTTATGGAGAGCAGATCGCATCTGCAGGTGTTGTAGAGCATTATGATATTGGAACAACCATCAGCTGTGACCGTGTAACACTGAAGAGCGGAACACAGACACTGGAATCCGGATTCCTGGGCGGATATGCATCAGGAAGAGATGAGATCAGCCTGACTAACTGTACAGTAGAGTCTGGTGTTATCATCGGATATGATAAGAAACAGTCCAATATCGGTTCCTTTGGCGGTGAGTACAACGGAACTATGCTGAACTGTGTAAGCCATGCAACTGTTTACGGTGTAAACTATGTAGGCGGTATCTGCGGTAATAAAGGTCAGACTATGGGACATTACAATCTTCTGTACTGTATCTTCGACGGAACAGTTGAGGCAAGCGGAAACTATGCAGGTGGTATTTCCGGCGGTGGTTATGGTGGAACCAGATTTGGTCTGGATAGTGCACCGAATACACCGGCAGTAACTATTAAGAACTGTTATGCATCCGGAACAGTTACCGGTAAGAATTATGTAGGCGGTATCCTTGGAGCAGAGCCTGGTATCGTACAGTGCTGGTCAAACGGTATCGGATACATCCAGTATAACAAGTTTACAGGAACTGTAACAGCAACAGATGGTACTTATGTAGGCGGCATCGTAGGTTATATCCACGGCCTGGACAAGTACATGTACATTAACGATAACCTTTATGACTGCAACGCTGCAAAGGGAATCGGATTTATCAAGTATATCGACACAAGCTGCGAGAACCCGACAGAGATCGAAGGAATCGGATACTACAGCACAAAGGGTGGCATTCCGGAAAAACTGCCGCAGGGCATTGCAGGTGTTGAGCGTGCAGACCACAACCGTACAGATGACCCGATGGGTGCAGATGCAGACAAGCTTGCGAAATCTGCAACAAAAGATGAGATCGGTGAGGCTCCGATCGGCCAGAGAGTGATCATGGATCTGGAGCTTTCCGGCGATTACAAGACAACCTTCTATCTTGGACATGACCTGGATCTTACAGGAATGAAGATCACTGCGAAATACAATGACGGTACAACAGAAGATGTTCCACTTGATAAAGTAGAGATCACAGGATATGACAAGAACGTTCGTGGAACACAGGAGCTGAAGCTCGAGTACAACAAATTTGTCAAGACTCTTAATGTAAAAGTTCTTAAGAGAACAGATGGAAAGATCAGCGTTACTTTCTCATTACTTGGAGACAGTATCCATGACAGTGATGAGGATAACACCTATCATACACTTCATGCAGGAAACCTGGATACCTGGATCGAAGCAAAAACTTATGAAGTAGATGCAAACGCAACAGTTTATGATGTATTCCGCCAGGTTCTGACAGAGAATGAATACACCTGGAGAAACACAGCTGGAAACTATGTTGAGGGAATCACTCCTAAGGGATCTGATAAAGAGCTTGCAGAGTTTACAAACGGTAAGTTCAGTGGCTGGATGTACACTCTGAATGGCGTTCATCCGGATCTCAGTGTAATTCAGCAGTATCTGGAAGATAACGATGTGATCGTATTCCACTATACAGATTATTATCCGGCAGAGCATGAGCATAAACCGGCAGCTGCCTGGTCCAGCGATGCGACTGGCCACTGGCATGAGTGCCTGGACAACTGGTGCCCGGCAGTAGACAACACAGAGAAAGACAGCTATGCAGAGCATACTTTCGATGAAGGAAAGATCACCAAGAAAGCTACTTACAAAGCAGATGGTGTTAAGACTTACACATGTACAGTATGCGGTTATGAGAAGACAGAGTCTGTTCCGAAACTGAAATGCACAAAACATACTTACACATGGAAGACAACAACCAAAGCGACAGTATTTAAGCCGGCAGTACAGACAGGAACCTGCTCCAAGTGCGGTGCCAAGACAACAAGAAGCTACGGCAAGAAACTGACACCAACCCTGAAGCTGAACACAACTAAATTTACTCTCAAAGTAAAACAGTCCACTTCAAAGGTGAAAGTAACCGGCCTTGCAAATGGTGATTCCGTAAAATCCTGGACATCCAGCAACAAGAGCGTAGCAGCAGTCAACAGTAAGGGCGTGATCACAGCTGGTTCCAGGACAGGAAAAGCAAAGATCACTGTAACTCTGAAGAGCGGAAAGAAAGGCTACATCACAGTAACCGTTCAGAAATCTGTCGTAAAGACTGTTAAGATCACAGGAGTAAAATCCGCACTTACCCTTACAAAAGGTAAGAGCACAACCCTGAAACCTGTACTCAGCCCGTTCACAGCAGGAGAGAAGATCACTTACGCTTCTTCCAACAAGAACGTAGCAGCAGTCAACAGCAAAGGTGTGATCACAGCAAAGAAAAAAGGAACCGCAGTCATCACAGTTAAGAGCGGAACCAAGAAAGTAACCTGCAAAGTTACTGTAAAATAAAACTTACAAAAAACTTTACAGAAAAACTTACACAAAAAAACAGGGTCTGTCAGGAATGACAGCCCTGTTTTTTTGTGCCATGAAAATTACTTCGTAATGTTTCAATGACATAAAAGTGTGATCAGAGGATACGGAAGGTATACTCTGAGACGTCCGCATAAAGCGGAGATCATGCCGGATTGATGACAATCCGGTTTCGTCTGGCCAGTGCAATGGCGATATGGAAGCCCTCCGCTATGGCGCAGGCTTTATCGGCAATGCTGATGATCCAGGCTTCTTTGTTACGTGGAAGAGGCCCCAGAGGGAACATATGTGAGAGGATTGCATCCAGTTCTCTGTCCGTCATGTCAAAGTGAGTGGCACTGTTTTCTGCGGCAGCCTTCGGGTGATAAAACGCCTGATGCTCACCGGTTGGTGTCTCTGCCTTGAAATCATAAGGGCAGAAATCATGAAGAAGTCCTGCCCTTGCGGCAGCCTTCTCATCACACCCCAGTTTCCTGGCAATAAACCAGGAAAGATAGGAAACATTAATACTGTGCATGAGCCGTGTGGTCCACTGGTGGTGGGTGTACAGGCTCAGCTTCAGGAACTCTCTGTTGCAGAGGATGTTCTTCACAAGCTCATGATATTCCCGTGAGACCTCATCCGACACCGTGATATCCATCGGCAATCACCTTCTTTCTTTTGTTTATAATTTCATTATGACGCTTATTGCGAAAAATGCAATAATGTTTAGAATTTTTTAATAAATTAGCTGGTGTGAACTTTTTTCGGGGTACTGTTACAGGATGCCGGATAAAGAAAGAATGCAGAAGCGGGATGTACTGTCTGTTTTGTCCGGAAGAAATGTGATATAGTAAAGACATGGACACAGAGAAGACAGGAATGATAATGTTGTGTTTATATTACGAAAGACGGAGGAATGTAAACAGATATGAAACCAGAAAAACTGATCGAAGTACTTTCGATTGCAGAGAGATTAAAGGATGCGGTGCGTCATTGTTATACATCCGGCGGCAGGCATGAGAGTGTTGCGGAACATTCCTGGAGGATTACATTGATGGCATATTTTGTCAGTGATGAATTTCCGGAGGCGGATCTTCTGAAGATTATGAAAATGTGCCTGATCCACGACCTGGGAGAAGCTTTTACCGGAGACATTCCGGCCTTTGAAAAGACAGAGAGAGATTCGGAAAAAGAGGCAGATGTGCTGGATGAGTGGGTAAAGACTCTGCCGGAACCCTTTGATAAAGAAATGGCAGAACTCTATCGGGAAATGGAAGAACAGCAGACTCTGGAAGCCAGAATTTATAAGGCACTGGACAAGCTTGAGGCACTGATCCAGCACAATGAATCCGATATTAAAACCTGGATCCCGCTGGAATATGACCTGCAGCTGACCTACGGAAATGAGCAGGTGAAATTTTCAGAATATCTGACAGAACTTCGCGAAAAGGTTCGTGAGGACAGTGTACAGAAAATTCAGAAACAAGGTTGTTGATTGCAGCAACTTCTATTATACTATAGGTACAAAATAAGTCTGAAATACTTATAAAAGTAAAAGGGGGAAAAGGAATGAAAAAAACAGTAAAAAGACTTCTGGTGTTATTTCTGGCACTTACATTTATCGTGACAGATCTTGTAGCAGCACCGGTCACAACACAGGCAGCAGGTGCGCTTCGATTTCAAAAGACAATTACACTTATGAAGAATGATCAGGTAGGATATGGAATCATAAATTCTGTCAGATCTGATCAGGTTGTGGGTCTGAAATCCAGTAATACCAGTGTGGTGTCAGTAAAGAGAGAAAGATTTCTGGCTGATTATACTATTACGCTGAAAGCCAAAAAAGCAGGTACTTCTACTGTATCCTTCAAAGTAAAAAGAAAGAATGGAAAAACATATTCTTTTACATCTAAAGTTACAGTATATAATTATACAAATCCGTTAAGCGTGTGCAAATTTGGAAAAAAAGACTACAGGAAATCTTTTGATAAAAAGACCATGGTTTTCACTACAGCAGGTTATCCCAAAAAAGCGAAAGTATGTATCGGCGCAAAGAAGGGCTACAAGATAACTGCAATATATTACAGTGAACACGGAACCGGAAAACAGAGAAAGATTAAAAACGGAAGTACAATCACTCTGGACGGTTCGCATTACCTGCAGATAATGTATAAGAATACCAGCAAAAATTATGTATCAGCGGTATATCTGGATGGATATAGTGTGAAAGAAAGTAGAAGTAAGCCACAGAGTGGCGCACTTGAATAAGCTGTCTAAGGCAGGCAACTTTTTGAAGTGTTATAGAGTTAAAAAATTGGATTAAGAAGCTAATGGCTCATCAGGAGGAAGGAGTCCCTCCCGCTGCAACAGTTTCTTAGCCTGCTTGATAGCTTTTGCCTTTTGTTTTTCAACAAGAGCTACAGGCATATCGATTTTATAAAGGTCGCTCGGATTCCACTGCTCGCCAGTAGACAGCATCTGGTAGATGGCGGTAAGAATCATACGGGCAATCGCGATAATGGCTCTTTTCTTGCCACGACGTTTAACAAGAGATTCATATTTCTTTTTGTAGTAAGGAGATTTGTCAGATTTTACGGCTGCATGAGCACACTGTACTAATGCAGGTTTGAGGTAGACTCCGGCACGTGTAATCCGAACAGATTTCTTCTTACCAGCAGATTCATTGCTGCCAGGTGTTAAACCAGCCCAGCAACATAAACGTTTGGAACTTGAGAACTGAGACATATCCGTACCGGTTTCGGAGATGATAGTGATTGCACTATCACGTTTGACACCCGGAATGGTACAGAGGAACTGGACAGCATTTTCAAAATCAGGATTAGAAGAAATCATATTTTCTATCATTTTATCAACATCGTTGATTTCGGCTGTGATATAATCCATATGTGCGCGGACAAGACGCATACGGTATTTTTGGGCATCAGTCATCTGATATCCTTCGACGGATTCTATAACAGCATCTTCTTTGGATTTGAGGCTCCGAAGAAGTTTAGATGCGATTTCTTCGTGGTTAATGGATGTACCTGATTGTTCAAGCAGATAGTCGATAATGGATGTGGATGACTTTCCAAAGATATCGGAAACAACAGAATCTAAAGCAACATTACAAACAGTAAGAGCATTCTGATATCTATTCTTTTCACTTGAACGGCAGGAAACGAGCTTGTAACGATAGCGAGTGTATTCCCTGAGAATACGGACTTTCTTACAAGGGATATAGCTGCCTTTGACAAGTCCAAGACGGAACAAATCCCCAATCCATTTAGAATCTTTGGCATCATCTTTGTTGCCTTTCACAGCCTTTACCCATTTGGGATTGGCAATGACAACATTGATTTTATCTTCCAGAAGATTAAAGACAGGAACCCAGTATTTACCAGTGGATTCCATACAGACATCATGGCAATCATTGTCGAGAAGCCATTGCTTGAATTCAAGAATTGAATTGTTAAAGGTGGAAAAGCGTTTCTTTTGGTAAGAGGGTTCAATGCCACCAGTAGTTTTTACAATTGTGGCAACGAGAAAAGATTTATGAACATCGACACCACAACAGGTTTGATAAGTAACTTTCATAGACGGACTCCTTTCACAAATGATAAGAAGCCATTGACTGAACTGCCACACAATTAAACCAAGGTGCTTAAACAATTCTTAGTGTACGGATTCATAATACCACTTATTTGTGCTTGAAAAGGCAGAACTTACACTGATTAGTATGCTGTCTAAAACGAAGAAAGTTGTTACAACTTATCCTCCCGTGCTTTGTAGTGTAGCTTCTTACAAACTATTTTAAAGCACAACGTAAAGAGTTAAAACACTTTCATTACTATTTGTGCCGCCGGCTGAAGGCGGCGGAATGGAGATTAGTATAGAGTTCCTCACGAAACTCTGCCGTGATAGGATTGCATACATCCTTATAAATCACGCTGTTTTTCTCATCACGCTCATTGGAACGGTATCTTGGCATTGATACAAAAAGCTCTCCCTTTTCCTTATTTTCAAGGATTGCGATATTGGTAATCTTGAATGAATCACCAAATACCACGGTCGCAAAACCCTTGATATTGCTGCCATCTCTTGCTCTTACCTCGTTTACCTTAATTGAATACTTCATACGCTGTTCCTCTCTTTCTTATACTTCTGAATTATCATTGTTTTCTGGTATGATAAGCCCACACCAAAGCTGTTCTATCTGTTCACAAGACAATCTGCCATTTAACCAGTTGCC
>OGQZ01002163.1_pt1 | contig 13899 bp, 10 predicted proteins | sample 1553321 | NCBI WGS metagenome assembly OGQZ01 (sample SAMEA2579958, study PRJEB22360) | human gut metagenome | reverse complement strand
TGAAGTTGGTGGTATGGAAACCGCACTTCCGGAAGAAGTTGCCGATAAAATGAAAGCTCTGCTGACAGAGTACAACGGAAAAGAAGAAAAGACTTTTGAGGATATTCTGGAATCCGTAAAAGAGCAGTTTGCAAAAGAACTGAGTAAAGATGTGATCGAGGCGAAGCTGAATGATCTGGTAAGCCTGGAAAAAAATCCCATCCTGCGTCTGGTTCCTCTGGAGATCAAAACGCCGTTCCTTCTTGCAGGGACAACTCTTGGAGGAAGGTCGATTACGGCAATCTATTCCAATGTTGGAATTATCCGGATGCCGGAGGAATACCGGAAATACATTCAGAGATTCGGGCTTTTTGCAAGTACGGACAGCCTGCAGCTGTGCTCCTGTTCTTTTGGGGATGAGATGGTTTTAAGTTTTTCGTCCAAGATTCCCAATGGAAATATTGAGCGGAATTTTGTGGAGAAGCTGAAAAAAGAGCAGGTGTCCTGTGAGATCCGGGAGAATGATTTTCCGGGGCAGAAAGAGGAACGGAAATCTCCGGCGAAGCTTTTTGAGAGCTTTACGTTTCTGTGTATTGTTCTGGCTGTGGTATGCAATCTGATCGATTATCTGGTGGACGGCCATATGGGATGGGCCTGGTTTGTGACTGCAGGAGCGTTCTGCACCTGGCTGATGGTTTCGGTGGCGTATGTGAAGCGGCGGAATCTATTGAAGAATGAAATGTGGCAGCTGGTGATCGTAACGGTAGCAGGTGTGCTCTGGGATGTGTTTACCGGCTGGCGGGGCTGGTCTGTGGACTATCTTCTTCCTCTTGCGGCCCTTGCTGTGATCTGTTCCATGTGGGCGATCACAGCGGCACAGAGGCTGGAAGTTGCGGAATATATGATCTACCTTCTGGAAGCAGGAGCTTTCGGAGGAGTGATCCCTGTGATCCTGTTGGCTGCCGGTGTGGTAACGGTGCTGTATCCGTCGCTGATCTGTATATGCGTCAGCTTTCTGATGCTGGTTTGGCTGTTTCTGTTTAAGCGGAAAGATATGGTCCGGGAGATGCAGAAGAAGTTCCGGGTGTAGAGAATAAAAAGAACCGTCGGTTTACAGAAGATTTTTTTGAAAATCTGTCTGCAGACCGGCGGTTTTTTATAATGCTGTTCGGATATCAGAAACCAAAGTCCTCATAATCCTCCGGTGTGAACTTATGATAGATCATATGCTCACCTTCCAGGGACAGGCAGTACCGATAGTCGTCCGGGATTCCGTCTTCGAAATATACGAGATAATCAAATCCGGTGCCGGTTGTTTTTTCCATATGCACATGGTCGGAATAAGCATGAAAAACGTCCATCACTTCATCCAGCTCAAGGGATACCAGAAGTACTGCCTTGCCGGCGTCACGCTGGGCTACAAGCTGCTTGTGAATGTACTCGATTGCGCCTACGTCAAGGCCTCGGGTGGGCTGATGCCTGTGGCGGCAGAGTGATGCAGAAACGTTCGTTTTTGGAAGAAGCTTTTACTTTTCCAAGGCGATCACAGGCATAATCGGAGAATTCTTCCATTGCGTGCTGCATTTCTTCTTCCGTAAGCTCAGTACCGAGAAGACGGTTCAGAGACTGCAGCGGATAATAAAAACGGGTAACTCCGCTCATATATCCGATCTTTACCTGCTGTTCCTGGATCATATCCAGGAGATTATTTTCCAGTTTTTTAAAATTCATAATGTTGTCCTTTCCGGGGTCTGAATGTCCGTTTTATTGTACTTTACATATCGCATATCAGATCCCATTTTTTTCACATATATCATTAAGACAGCAGCGGTCACAGTAAGGCTTTGTCCGTGCTGTACAGACTTCTCTTCCGTGGTTTACAAGGCGGTGGCAGAGATCGTTGCCTTCTTCCGGAGGAATGATCTTCCAGAGTGCCATTTCCACCTTTTTCGGATCTTTTGTGTCATGGACAAGACCGATGCGGTTGGAAAGACGGATGCAGTGGGTATCTGTCACAATGGCAGGCTTGCCAAATACGTCACCCATGATCAGGTTTGCGCTTTTGCGGCCCACACCCGGAAGTTTCAGAAGTGCGTTAAAGTCTTCTGGAACTTTGTCGTGATACTGTTCGTGGAGGATACGCATGCAGGCGCTGATGTCCCGGGCTTTGCTTTTTCCAAGGCCGCAGGGACGTACAATGGCCTCGATATCTTCCGGTTTTGCAGCTGCCAGGGCTGCCACGTCCGGATATTTTGCGTAGAGATCCTGAACCACCACATTCACTCTGGCATCGGTGCACTGAGCTGCCAGGCGGACACTTACAAGAAGTTTCCAGGCATCATCATAATCCAGAGTACAGTCTGCGTCCGGATACTCTTTTTTTAAACGGCTGATGACTTCATAAGCCAGTTCCTGTGTTGTCATTTGTATATAAACCATCCTTTCGATTTCGATGTGTTGAGATTTTTATTGTTGCCCCGATGCAGCGAATGCAGATCGCCAGTATCCGCTTAACTTTCAGGGATCATTACTGAATTACTACAGGTAGGATGATACCACAGCATCTGGAGAATTACAACGGCAATCCCCCCCAGGGGCTTGTTAAAACCCTGACAATTTGGTACATTAAACATAACCTATGGGGGTATGGAAAAAGTTAGGAAAACCTTATCAGATCAGGCCCCCACATAAATAAAAAAGCGCGGAGGAATCAACGTGGAAAAACTTCTCGACGAAATCGAATCTTACTGGAGCACCCGTACAGAAGGGTACTCCGAAGTGAATCATAAAGAGCTTGCAGGAACGCAGAAAAACGCATGGCTTAAGGTGCTGACCAGCCAGTTTCCAGACAAGCCAAAGGAAGAGATCCGTATCCTGGATATCGGAACAGGCCCCGGATTTTTTCCAGTGATCCTGGCAGAAGCCGGATATCACGTGGATGCTGTGGATTACACCGAAGGAATGCTGGAAAAGGCAAAGGAAAATGCGGGAGAACTTTGCCGGAACATTCATTTCCAGCGGATGGATGCACAGAAACTGGAATTTGAAGACAATACCTTTGATGTGGTTATTTCCCGAAATCTTACCTGGAATCTGGAGCATCCGGATGTTGCCTACAGAGAGTGGGTCCGTGTGCTGAAAGTGGGCGGAAAACTTCTGAATTTTGACGCCAACTGGTACGGCTATCTCTATGAGGAAGAGCAGCGGAAAGCCTACGAAAACGACCGGAAAAATGTGGAGAACAACAGTCTGGACGATCATTATCTCTGTACGGATATTGAGCGTATGGAGCGGATCGCCCTTCAGGTACCGCTGTCAAAGATCCGCCGGCCTGAGTGGGATGTAAAAACTCTCCGGGAAGCAGGACTTCTTGGAATCCACACTGATACGGAAATCTGGAAAACAGTCTGGAGTGAGGAGGAGAGACTGAATTATCAGTCCACCCCAATGTTTATGGTAACCGGCGTAAAACCGGATCATTTCCTGAATCTTCCGGTTGTGGAAGGAGAAAAAACCGAAGGATTCCTGGAGATTGGAGACGGAGAATTTACTCTTCCGGCAACCATTATCCGTGGAAAAAATCCGGGAAAAACCGTCCTTGTCACAGCTGGACTTCATGCAGGAGAATATGTGGGGATCCAGACCCTGATCGAGCTGTCAAAAAAACTGAATCCGGAAAAAGTTAACGGACAGCTGGTTCTGGTAAAAGTGCTGAACAGGCAAGACTTTGAGAAGCGAGCAGGCAGCATCAGCTGGGAAGACGGAAAAAATCTGAACCGTGTTTTCCCTGGCAAAAAAGATGGCACAAGAATGGAGCGCCTGGCAGCAGCCATCACAGAATCCCTGATCAAAAAAGCAGATTATTATATCGACCTTCACGGCGGTGACGATTACGAGGAACTGACTCCGTATGTATATTTTGCAGGCGTTGCAAAACCGGAGATCGTGGAAGCATCCCGGAAAATGGCAGAACAGGTAGATGTCCCATATATGGTACAGTCAAATGTAAGCACAGGCGGCGCCTACAATTACGCGGCAAGTACCTGTGACATTCCGGCAGTCCTTCTGGAACGTGGCTGCATGGGAACCTGGGAGCGTGAAGAAGTAGACTCCATGCGCCGCGATGTGCGAAACATTCTCTGCAGCATCGGAGCTTACAACGGAATCCGTTCTCACAGTACCTACTATCCGCTGAAAATGGATGATGTGCGTTATCAGTGCGCCAGTGTCAACGGTCTCTGGTACCCGGTGAAGAAACCAGGCGATATCGTTCATCAGGATGAGTATCTTGGAGAGATCCGTGATTATGAGGGAAATGTACAGGAAATCTGTCGTGCAGACATGGATGGTGTGATCCTTTATCAGGTATCAAGCCTTCAGGTTGTGGAAGGCGGCCCTGTGATCACCTACGGAAATATCGTAAGAGAAAAAGACGAGCGGAAAACAAGGATCGCCCAGTACTGGACCAGGCGCAGCGACAGCTTTCTGGAACAGAGAAGAGCAGAGCTTCACAGTGCACTTGCAGGCAGATGGATGACCGAGCTTAAGAAACACCTGCCAAAGAAAAAGAATCTCAGGATCCTGGATGTTGGATGCGGGACTGGATTTTTTACCATTCTTCTTGCAAAAGAAGGCCATCAGGTAACCGGTATCGACCTGACACCGGATATGATCACCCATGCAAAAAAGCTGGCAGAGGAAGAAAAAGCAGACTGCCAGTTTGCGGTCATGGATGCGGAAAATCCGGATTTTCCGGATGAGGAATTTGATGTGATCGTATCCCGAAACCTTACCTGGACACTGCCGGATGCGGAACACGCTTACCAGGAATGGTTCCGTGTGCTGAAACCTGGCGGAGTGATGATCAACCTGGACGCTAACTATGGAGCAGCAGATTTTGCGGATACTGCAGATCTTCCGGAAAATCATGCCCATCATCAGATCCAGGATGAGCTGATGCAGGAATGCGAGGATATCAAGCGGCAGCTGCCCATCAGTTCTTTTCTGCGTCCGGCATGGGATCTGGAAACGCTGGGCCGTATAGGTGTGGAAGAATTTTCCTTTGACCTTGGTATCAGCAAACGTATTTATACAGAAAAAGACGAGTTTTACAATCCGACCCCGATGTTTTTGATCTTTGCGAAGAAATAGAGGTAGGATTATGCTGAATATAAAACAGATACAGTATTTTGCGGCCTGTGCCAAAACAGGCTCCTTCAGCCAGGCAGCAGAGCTGCTTTTTACCACGCAGTCAAATGTAAGCAAGGTGATCCGTTCCATGGAAGACGATATGCGTACCCAGCTGTTTGTCCGTCATGCAAAGGGCATAGAGCTGACACTGGAAGGAGAGCGTGCATATATCCATGTGCAGAGGATCCTGGAAAATATAGATGAATTGGAAATGCAGGCACAGCCACTTGCAAAAAGCAGTCTGTGTGTATGCTTTCATCCCAGCTCCTGGTTTGCGGATATCTTCGTAACGTATTATGAAGCACATAAGTGCGATGATCTTCATTATCAGGTTTACGCAGCAGATACCCATGAGATCATAAAACGTGTGAAAGGCAGACAGGATGATATGGGATTCGTCTATGTGATGCAGAATCAGCTGGCGGCGTTCCAGTATTTTCTTTCCCGGAATTACCTGGAATTTGAGCTGCTGACGGAAACCGAGGTAAATATTTATACCGGGAAAGGGAAAGCAGATACAGCAGATGAGGGAGATTTTAAAATGTCCCAGCTCAGGCTGATCCAGAGATTTCCCGATGAATTTTCCCCGGATAATTACCGGAACCTTGTAGAGGAAAACGGTCATTCCGCAGTGGAGGCAGAGACCGTAGTCGTAACAAACAGTGATTATATCGTGGAACGTCTTCTTGGGTCCGGAGAGCTGTGTAATATCAGTGGTGCGGATCTTTCCGGCCGTGATCCGGGATATTCCTCCGTGAAATATACATTTCCGGGAGAAGGACAGAGACTTGTTTACGGGTGCATCTGCCGGAGAGGTGAAGAGCTCAGTGAACAGGGAAAGGATTTTCTGGGATTCGTGAAGGAAAGACTTCAGATTTCCGGAAAGTGATAAAAGAATAAAGCAAAAGACCAGGCGGGATTTTTCTGCACGGGACACAGGTTCCTGATACAGAAAAGTCCTGTTTTTTATATGGAATACACATCCATGCTAAAACCGACTGTCCAATATCCCCATACCGGGGTTGTCCGAAAGCTGTTAAATGATAAAATAATATCAGCAGCACACTCCGCGTGCTGAATATAAAAACACTGTGATGCACATAACCTCCGCGCACTCCTATTTGTGCATACAAATGTTTTGTCGAATAATAACACGACCCTTTCAAAAGCAGTTATGGTTTTGGATGCCATAACTGCTTTTGAAATATGAACACAAATCGTTCCACGATTTGTGTTCATGAGCATGCAGCAGAGCGGAATGCGAATGTCTGCCTTACTGTCTTACATGTAAGTAAAGGGAAGTGGGAAAGGAAAATTATGAACAAAGAAAATAAACTCGTCATCCGGATCCTGAAGCGGATCCTTCTGCTTGCTGTGGTTATGTTTCTGCTGTCTGTGGTGGTGTTCTGGCTGGCGAGACTGGCACCGGGAGATCCCCTGCAGTCCTTTTACGGAGATTCCCTGGAAATGATGACCAGCGATGAAGTGGCTGCGGCCAGAACGAGACTAGGACTGGATCAGGGAATCGGGGTACAGTATGTAAGGTGGTTTACCAATGTAGTCCATGGTGATTTCGGATTGTCGCTGAAATACAGGCAGCCGGTTATGAATGTGATCAAACCGCTGATCGGAAATACTCTGGTGCTGGGAGGAATTGCTTATATTGTGATCTTTATACTGGCAGTTCTGATCGCCATATTCTGTACGCTCCATGAGGATCAGTGGATCGACCGGCTGATCTGCAAGATCGGAACAGCAGCCTATTATGTGCCGGCTTTCTGGCTTGGTGTGGTACTAATCCTGATCTTCAGTGTAAATCTTGGATGGTTCCCAAGCAGCGGGGCCTATGATGTGGGAATGGCAGATAGTATCGGCAATCGTATGAAGCATATGATCCTTCCGCTGGTAGTAATGATCTTCAGCCATCTCTGGTATTACGCATATATGATACGTAACAAATTTCTGGATGAGGTGCGGAAGGATTATGTACTTCTTGCCAGATCCAAGGGACTTTCCAAAAGAAAGATCCTGTGGAAGCATTGTCTTCGAAATGTATTGCCGACGATCGTGAGTATCATGGCAGTTTCGGTACCCCATGTAACCGGTGGGACTGTAACTGTGGAAGCTGTTTTCAATTATGCGGGAATTGGAAACCTTGCAGTGGAATCTGCAAAATATCACGATTATAACCTGCTGATGATCGATGTGCTGATCACGGGATTTATCGTATTTTTAAGCAGCTTTGTTGCACAGACTGTCAATGAAGAGATCGATCCAAGAATGAAGGATTCGGAGGTGAGGGTATGGTAGCTGATCGGAAGCTTTTAGAAGCTGAGCTTTTTCAGGTAGTTGGTGCCGGGTGGAAGCAGCATGAATCTGAAAAACGAAAAAAAACATTTCGGGAAAAGCTGAAGGGGAAACCGGTATTTTCCATGGTCCTGCTTTTTCTGATCGTTTTGGGCTGTATATTTGCAAATGTTGTTGCAAATCATGATCCCTCAGGTTTTTATCTCCAGAATCTGAATACACCGCCGGGAAAGGAATTTATCTTTGGAACGGATTCGCTTGGAAGAGATATTTATTCACTGATCTGGTATGGCGGACGGGTTTCTCTGGTGATCGGGCTTCTGGGAGCTGCGATCATTACTGTGATCGGTGTTACCTACGGATGCATCAGCGGAACAGCAGGTCTAAAGGTGGATTCAGTTCTGATGCGGTTTACGGAAATGTGCGGAAGTATTCCGACCCTTCTGCTGATCCTGATCCTGTCTGCGGTCCTTCAGGCCAATGATGTGATCAGCATATCTGTGATCATCGGTATTACCGGGTGGTTTGCACTGGCACGTATTGTCAGAAGTGAAGTGCGGCAGATAAGGAACAGTGATTATGTGATGTATGCAAGACTCTGCGGAGGAAGTTTTGGATATGTGATGTATCACCATCTGATACCGAATTTTGTTTCGGCGATCATGTTTGTGGTGATCTCTTCGATAAGCAGCTGTATTACCATGGAATCTACATTAAGCTTTCTTGGCCTCGGGCTTCCGGCTGATGTAGTCTCCTGGGGAAGTATGCTCTCACTGGCAAATAAAGCACTGATCATGAATACCTGGTGGGTGATCGTAATCCCAGGAGTTTTTCTGGTCATTACTTTAATGTGCATTACCAGTATGGGAAGCTTTGTGAGAAGTGAGGTAAATAACCATTACAGCAATCTCTGATGCAGTCAGAAAAAAAATTTGGACGCAAACCGTGATAAAACATTCCGAAGTGTGGATAACCGGTTTGAAAATAAGGAAAGATGAGGAAAACAGAATGAAAAAGAGAACAGGAATCAACTATGGCAGAAAATATGCGGCGATAACACTGGCAGCAGTGACCGCAGCATGTACAGGAGCAACTGCAAGCAGTGTGGTAAACGTAGCTGCGGCAGAAGAAAACAAAACTCTGGTATATGCAGGTGAGTCAGAAAGTACGATCAATCCCCTTCTGAATAACCATGATGAACTTCCGGATCTTATTTTTTCAGGACTGATGAAATATGATGCCAATGGAAAGCCGGTAGAGGATCTTGCAGAGAGCTATACCTTTGACAAGGATACCAATACCTATACTTTTAAGCTTCGAGATGGTGTTAAGTGGCATGATGGAGAAGCTTTCAATGCAGAGGATGTTGTATACACCTATAAGGAGCTTACAGAGGATGAAACCCTGGGAGCCAGCATCACCAGCAACTATCAGGACATTACAAGTATTGAGGCACCGGATGATCAGACTGTGATCTTTACACTGGATCAGTATGATGCTGCCATGCTGGATTACTTTACCATGGGAATCCTTCCTGAGCATCTTCTGGAAGGAGAGGACATAAATACTACATCCTTTAACCAAAACCCGGTGGGAACAGGCCGTTATAAATTTGAAGACTGGGATGCTACCGGCGGAATGATCACACTGAAACGAAATGAAGATTATTACGGAAAGGTTCCGAATATTGAAACCGTGGTATACCGTACAGTATCGGATGAGACTACAAAGGCAACCATGCTCCAGTCCGGCGAGGCGGATCTTGCATGGCTGAATTCCAACTATGCTTCTCAGTTCAAGGATAAGGACGGATATAATTACTGGGAGTTCACCACAGCAGATTACCGTGGTGCTGCCATGAATATGAGTACAGATTTCTGGAAGGAAAACGGAGATTCCATCGGCGTTCTGAATTATGCGCTGGATAAGGATTCCATTATTGCAGGTGTTCTTGCAGGACAGGGAGAGCCGGCATACAGCCCGATCCAGAGAAACCCTCTCGGAACAGATAAGGAAGCCAATATCTACTCCTATGATCTGGATACCTTTGCAAAGAAGATGGAAGAGCTGGGATGGAAAAAAGGTGATGATGGGATCTATGAGAGAAACGGACAGAAATTCCACTTTACCATCCAGGTACGTGATTACGAAGAAGAGCGTGTGGATATTGCCAATGTCATGTCTGATATGCTGAAGCAGGCTGGTGTGGAAATGGAAGTAAAGCTTGTTACCAAATTTGACTGGGATGCAGGATACAATGGATTTCTTGCCGGCTATTCAACACAGTTTGACCCGGATATGGCATATGTAAACTTTGTAACCGACGCAAGTGGAAACAACATGCATTATTCCAATGCAGATGTGGATAAATATCTTGAGGAAGGCCGTCACGGTGAGACTGAGGAAGCCAGAAAAGAAGCATATAGTGAATTCGAAAAGGCATATGCCAAGGCACCTGGAATCCTTCTGGTTGCTTATCTTCAGGGAGATTATGTAGGCGTTTCCGGACTTGACGGACTGGATACCACACGTGTTCTGGGACATCATTCCGTAGGTGTTATGTGGAATATTGAAGACTGGACCATTACAAAATAAGGAAAAGATCATGCAGGAAACCGTTTTGGAATTAAAAAACTATTCGGTAAGCTTTGACACATCGGACGGCGAGGTACAGGCCGTCCGGAATGTTGATCTCACGGTAAAAAAAGGAGAGATACTTTGTATCGTAGGTGAGTCCGGATGTGGAAAAACCGTTATGTGCCGTAGCGTGATGAAGCTTCTGCCACCGAATGCACATGTAAAAAGCGGAGAGATCAGTCTCTGCGGAGAGAATATCACAGCCTATAAAAGAAAAAAAATGGAAAAGCTGTGCGGAAGTAAGGTAAGCATGGTGTTCCAGGATCCTATGCTGACGCTGAATCCGACGATCCCTGTTGGCAAACAGATCACAGAGGCTATTATCAAAAATCAGAAAGTATCCAGGGATGAGGCGAAAAAAAGAGCTGTGGAAATGCTGAAGCTGGTAGGGATTCCGGATGCAGAACAGCGCTATGGCCTGCAGCCTCATTTTTTTTCCGGAGGAATGCGTCAGCGTTGTGTGCTGGCTATTGCACTGGCCTGTGATCCGGAAATATTATTTGCCGATGAGGCGACTACAGCACTGGATGCAACCGTGGAAGCAAAGATTCTGGATCTGCTTCTTGAGCTGAGAGAAAAAACAGGGATCAGTATTGTGTTCATATCTCATGATCTGGGAGCTGTTGCAAGGATCGCAGACAGAGTTGCAGTTATGTATGCAGGAAAGATCATTGAGATCGGGACAGCGGAAGAGGTTTATTATGATCCCCGGCATCCTTATACCTGGGGACTTCTGTCTTCACTGCCTGTATTTGCAGGTGAAAAAGGGGAGCTGAATCCGATCCCCGGAATGCCGCCCTCTCTTTTGAATCCTCCGCCGGGAGATGCATTTGCCGTTCGAAATCCCCAGGCGCTGGCAATCGATTATGAACAGACTCCGCCGATGTTTAAAGTCAGTGATACGCATTATGCAGCCACATGGCTTCTGGATGAAAGAGCTCCGAAAATAGAAAAGCCCGCCATTTTGAAGGACAGATTACAGGAAAACAGCGGCCGTAAACAGAAACCGGATAAAAAGGAAGCGTCATTTTTACAGAAAACAGAACAGAAACAGGCGCCTGTACTGATCGAAGCCAGAAATCTGAAGCAGCATTTCCGTATCCGTTCCGATTATACGATCCATGCAGTGGATGATGTTTCCTTCAGTATCCGGGAAGGTGAGATCATGGCACTGGTGGGAGAGACCGGCTGCGGAAAATCCACAACAGCCAGAACGCTTGCAGGAATCTACCGGCCCACAGGCGGGGAGATCTTTTATCAGGGAGAAAGAGTGCCGGATAAAAAGGATCCTTTCGGAATGCGGAAGAAAATGCAGACTGAGATCCAGATGATCTTTCAGGATTCGGGCGCTGCACTGAATCCCCGAATGAGCATACGGCAGATCATGCTGGAGCCTGTAAAGATCAGCCGCAGGATCCGTGACAGAGAAATGCTGGAGAACAGGCTTCGGGAAATCCTGAAGGAGACAGGACTGGATGAAAGCATTCTGTCGAAAAAGTCGGGAGAGCTTTCCGGCGGACAGAGACAGAGAGTTGCCATAGGAAGAAGCCTTCTCATGGAACCACGTCTTATCATTGCAGATGAACCGATCGCATCGTTGGATATTTCTATCCAGGCACAGATCGTCATGCTTTTTAAAAAGCTTCAGCAGGAAAAAAGATTTTCTTTTCTTTTTATTGCCCATGATCTGTCCATGGTACGTTTTTTAAGTGATACAACCGGTGTGATGAAAAACGGAAAGCTGGTAGAAATGGCACCTACAAAAGAGCTTTTTGAAAATCCGCAGCATCCTTATACACAGTCCCTGCTTTCTGCGATCCATATCCCGGATCCGCTGGAAGAGAGAAAACGAAGGCTGATCGAGTATGAAGAGCCACAGTCTCTTGGAGAGGGCTGGAAAGAATTATCCGCATGTCACTGTGTGAGAATATAAGAACATGATGGAATACATATGCATGACAAAATGGAATATGTAAAATCCCCCCGCCGGGGTTGTGGCAGAACAGCCGTGTTGTTAAACTTTTGTTATTCGAAATACTGAGAAACAAAGTGCGGAGAGGAAAATATGGGAAAATATATAATAAAACGGTTGCTGCAGCTGATCCCGGTCCTGATCGGGATCACATTTCTTTCTTTTGCCATGATGCGGCTTGCCGGCGGAGATGCAGTAACTTATATGTATGAAAATGCAGGCTCTGCAGTATCCCAGGAGGTCATTGATAATGCGAAGGCAGAATATGGCCTTGATAAACCATTCCTTGTACAATATGCTGCCTGGTTTGCGGGAATGGTAACCGGAGATATGGGAGAGAGCTATGTGTCTCACAGAGATGTCTATGAAACCTTTATTTCAAAGCTTCCGGCAACGATGATGCTGACTCTGTCATCGATCCTTCTTACGATTGTTCTTGCGATCCCGCTGGGAATCCTGTCAGCAGTAAAGCACAACAAATGGGTAGATTATCTGATAAGATTTTTAAGCTTTATCGGCAATTCCATGCCGAATTTTTTTGCTGCCATGGTCCTGATGTATTTTCTGTCCATCAGGCTGGGCGTTTTACCGGTAGTCACAAATACAGATCTTGGACAGAGTATTATTCTGCCGACACTGACACTGGCGATCTCCATGGCTGCAAAATATACCAGACAGGTGCGTGCCACGGTTCTGGAAGAACTGAATAAGGATTATGTGACCGGAGCCCGGGCAAGAGGGATCCGCAGTCGTGTGATCATCTGGAAGAGTGTAATGAAGGCTTCCATGCTGACGATCATCACACTGCTGGCTCTGTCCATCGGCAATCTTCTGGGAGGAACTGCCATTGTGGAAAATATCTTTATGTGGGATGGTGTCGGAAAACTGGCGGTAGATGCGATCACCATGCGTGACTATCCGATCATCCAGGCTTATGTGGCATGGATGGCGGTTATTTATGTTCTGGTAAATCTGGTGACAGATATTATTTACCACTATCTGGATCCGAGAGTACGACTTGGAGGTGACAGAGCATGAGTGGAAAAAATAATATCACAGTCCGGAAGCAGAAGATCCGGAAAAATCATACAAAAGCAAAGCTCGTCTTTTTTCTTGTGCTTACAGCATTGCTTCTGTTTGTAGCGGCATTTGCAAAATATCTCTGCCCTTATGATCCTTATGCCCAGGATCTGGCACTTGCTCAGAAACCGCCGGGACCGGAGCATCTGCTCGGGACAGACCGTTATGGAAGAGATATGCTTTCCCGTGTGATCATAGGAAGTACGACCAGTATTTATGCAACACTGCTCCTGGTTGCGGTGATCACGGTGGTGGGAACGGCTATTGGTATTTTCTGTGGCTGGAAGGGCGGCAAAGCCGATACCGTTCTGATGCGTATCTCCGATCTGTTCCTGGCTTTTCCGGGACTGGTATTTGCCCTGGCAGTAGCAGGTGTTCTGGGAGGCGGTATCCAAAATGCCATTATTGCTCTGGCGGTGATCAGCTGGCCGAAGTTTGCAAGACTTGCCAGAGGGCTTACCCTGACTCAGAAGGACTCTGCATATCTTATGGCGGCAAAGCTTTCCGGGAGCAGTACAGGAAAGCTTCTGCTCAAACATATCCTTCCAAATATTGCAGGCCCCATACTTGTTACGTCAGTTCTTGATATTGGAACCATGATGATGGAGCTGGCAGGACTTTCCTTTCTCGGACTTGGTGTAAAGCCTCCAATGGCAGAATGGGGAAGTATGATCAACGATGGAAGAAGTATGCTGCAGATTTCACCGTGGATGGTACTTGCGCCGGGAATGGCG
>OGQZ01002157.1_pt1 | contig 13910 bp, 10 predicted proteins | sample 1553321 | NCBI WGS metagenome assembly OGQZ01 (sample SAMEA2579958, study PRJEB22360) | human gut metagenome | reverse complement strand
CGTGGCCTTCATGTTCTTTTTGAACAGGTAAACCCTACACTATTTCAAACGCGCTGAAGAAATACCGGGTTTCGAAAGCCGCCGTTTCCGGCGCGTCGGAACCGTGCACGGAGTTCGCCTCGAGGCTGACCGCGTATTTCTTGCGGATCGTCCCCTCTGCGGCCTTTTCCGGGTTGGTGGCACCCATGAGTTCACGATACCGATGGATGGCGTCCTCACCTTCCAGAATGGAGCAGACCACCGGGCCGGAGCTCATATAGTCGGTCAGGCTGTCAAAAAAAGGACGTTCCCGGTGTACGGCGTAAAACCCTTCCGCCTGTGCCTTGGTCATGTGGATCATCTTGAGGGCCACGACCTTGAGGCCAGCCCCTTGGATCATAGCAAGGATTTCGCCGGTCAGATTCCGTTGTACGGCATCGGGTTTGATCAGGGAAAGGGTACGCTCAATCATGCTTGTTCACTCCTGTGGGTAAAAAAGGGAGATCCGGTACATGTCTTTTCTGCCTAAAGGACTCCTCGTCAAAAAGCAATCATTCCGCACAGCCGTCTTCATATGCCGGCACCCTTCCCTTGCTTCTTTTCATTCCCTGTCCGATAGTTCCGAAAAAACATTTCCTTAGGGGGAACAGCCATGAGCATTCGCGACATAGCGGAGCCCGTGTCTCTGAATGACGGCACGGCCATGCCGGGATATGGCTTTGGGTGTTACGCCGCGCACGGCGAAGAAATCATCAACGCGATCCGCTGGGCTGTCCGGAACGGCTACCGATACATCGATTCGGCGGCCATGTATGGAAATGAAGCCGAGGTTGGCGAAGCGATCCGTACATGCGGCGTACAGCGTGAGGACCTTTTCATCTCCTCGAAAATCTGGCCGACCCGTTTTGACGATCCGGATGCTTCCCTTGCGCAATCATTGCGGGATCTGGGAATAGACGCTTTGGACTGCTGCCTTCTCCACTGGCCGGGAACGGATCGGAAACAACGTCTCAGCGCATACGAAAAACTTCTGAGGCGGCGTGAGGAAGGATTCCTCCGCCGGGTTGGCGTATCGAATTTCCAGATCGAACATCTGGAGGAAATCCGGCGCGCGTTCGGCAGTTTCCCCGTACTCAACCAGATCGAGCTGCACCCTCTTTATCAGGAGCGTGATTTGTGCGCATACTGCCGGGAAAACGGCATACGGCTCGTGGCGTGGGGACCGCTGTTCCGGGGCAAACTCATGCAGCATCCGGCTATCGTAGAAATCGCCGCCGCCCACGGGAAAACGCCGGGACAGATTATCCTGCGCTGGCATGTCCAGAAAGGACACATCGCCATCCCCAAATCAAGCAATGAAAGCAGGATACATGAAAACGGCGACGTATTTTCCTTCAAACTCACCCCGGACGATATGGATCGGATTGATGCGCTGGACTGCGGCGAACATATCGGAGATGATCCGTATACATTCACGGGGATCAAGTAACGCCGCGCGCCCATCATTCACAACAGTCATGAAGTGCCGTATCATGGGCCGAAAGGAGCATTTTCATGATACGGCATTATGATGAACTGAACAAATTGGACATGCAGCACAAAGGCGGCAAAGGGCATATCCTCGCCGCGGAACTGCTCAACGGCGAGGATTTCGCGGGCAAGGGCCGCGTTTTCAACCATTGCGTGCTCAAACCCGGCTGTTCCGTCGGCCGGCATCGCCATGTCGGTGATTTCGAGGTGTACCATGTCCTCAGCGGCACTGGCCTGTACTTCGACAATGGTGAACTGAAGCCAGTAACCGCTGGTGACGTGATGATCTGCAAAGACGGCGAGGAGCACATGCTGGAGAACAACGGTACTGAAGATCTCGAATTCATCGCCTTGATCCTATACGCGTGATCCGCGTCCCAACACCCGAAACGCACAAGGCTCTCCCCCGAGGAGGGCTTTTTTTGTTGCGGATGGCCCGTACGGCTTTTTCCGTCATGGACGAACACCGTTTGACGCCGTGATACGCACCGGAATGTTGCAACGCCGACGCGGAATTGCGGTCAACGCCCTGTATTGTTGTAGCCGATCTGGGAGGAATCCACATGCTTTTCCCGTATTGCTTCCCCTTCCAAAGCGCCTTTCTCCGCCGTCCATGCCTCCTTTCAGGACTTGACGGGAACAGCATGAACTGCCACACCACAACTGGCATATGACAATGATTGTACTTTCCAACAAGCGGGGAGGCTCATGGACATCACCGTCTTTACAGAACTGGAATTCTTTTTTCGCATCCTCATCGCCGGGATATGCGGCGGCCTCATCGGTTACGAACGCAACAACCGTCTGAAAGAGGCCGGAATCCGCACGCACCTGATCGTGGCGCTGGCGGCGGTGCTGGAAGGGCTGACCAGCGGCATCGCCCTGCTTAATCCTGACGTCTACGATCAGTTGCGTTTCTGGCAAGCCGGTTCGCTGGATATTCGCAATCTACATACCTTAAAAGTGGTGCTGATCCCGGTGCTGATCGCCGGAGCAACCGCGCTATTACTGAGCCGCGCGCTGAACAGTTTAAGCCTCGGCAGTGACACCGCGACGGCGCTGGGTAGTCGCGTGGCGCGCACACAGTTGATTGGTCTGCTGGCGATTACCGTGCTTTGTGGTAGTGCGACGGCGGTAGTTGGCCCGATTGCCTTTATTGGCCTGATGATGCCGCATATGGCACGTTGGTTGGTGGGTGCCGATCATCGCTGGTCGCTGCCCGTCACGCTGCTTGCTACCCCTGCCCTGCTGCTGTTTGCCGATATCATCGGGCGGGTGATTGTGCCCGGCGAACTGCGCGTTTCTGTAGTCAGTGCCTTTATTGGCGCACCGGTGCTGATCTTCCTCGTGCGACGTAAAACGCGAGGTGGCGCATGATTTACGTCTCTCGCCGATTAATCATCACCTGTTTGCTGCTAATTACCGCCTGTGTGGTTGCAGGTATCTGGGGATTACGCAGCGGTGCCGTCACGCTGGAAACCTCGCAGATATTCGCCGCGCTGATGGGCGATGCGCCGCGCAGTATGACGATGGTGGTCACCGAATGGCGTTTACCACGCGTGCTGATGGCGCTGTTAATTGGCGCGGCTCTGGGCGTCAGCGGCGCGATTTTTCAGTCGCTGATGCGTAACCCGCTCGGCAGCCCTGACGTAATGGGCTTTAACACCGGGGCGTGGAGCGGCGTGCTGGTGGCGATGGTGCTGTTTGGTCAGGACCTGACGGCTATCGCCCTGGCAGCAATGGTGGGCGGCATTGTCACCTCGCTGCTGGTCTGGCTGCTTGCCTGGCGTAACGGTATCGACACCTTTCGGTTGATTATTATCGGTATCGGTGTTCGCGCCATGCTGGTGGCCTTTAATACCTGGTTGTTGCTGAAAGCGTCTTTAGAAACGGCGCTAACAGCGGGTTTGTGGAATGCCGGATCGCTCAACGGCCTGACGTGGGCAAAAACCTCGCCTTCCGCGCCCATCATTATATTGATGCTCATTGCCGCCGCCTTACTGGTACGCCGGATGCGCTTGCTGGAAATGGGCGATGATACCGCGTGTGCGTTGGGCGTCAGCGTCGAACGTTCGCGGCTGTTAATGATGCTGGTGGCAGTGGTGCTCACCGCTGCGGCAACGGCGCTTGCCGGGCCGATTTCCTTTATTGCTTTAGTCGCGCCACACATTGCCCGGCGCATTAGCGGCACCGCTCGCTGGGGGCTGACCCAGGCGGCGCTGTGCGGGGCGTTGTTACTGCTGGCGGCCGATCTCTGCGCCCAACAACTGTTTATGCCGTATCAACTTCCGGTTGGCGTCGTTACCGTCAGCCTCGGTGGTATTTACCTTATCGTCTTGTTAATTCAGGAGTCTCGCAAAAAATGACCGAATCAGTAGCCCGTTTGCGTGGCGAACAGTTAACCCTCGGATATGGCAAATATACCGTTGCGGAAAATCTGACTGTAGAAATACCTGATGGTCACTTCACGGCAATTATCGGGCCAAATGGCTGCGGTAAATCCACGTTACTGCGTACCTTAAGCCGCCTGATGACGCCTGCTCACGGGCATGTCTGGCTGGATGGTGAGCACATTCAACATTACGCCAGTAAAGAGGTTGCACGCCGGATTGGCCTGTTGGCGCAAAACGCCACCACGCCGGGAGATATCACCGTGCAGGAGCTGGTGGCGCGTGGGCGTTACCCGCATCAACCGCTGTTTACCCGCTGGCGCAAAGAAGATGAAGAGGCCGTCACAAAAGCGATGCAGGCCACGGGAATCACCCATCTGGCGGATCAAAGCGTGGATACCCTCTCCGGTGGGCAACGCCAGAGAGCGTGGATCGCGATGGTGCTGGCCCAGGAAACGGCAATTATGCTGCTCGATGAACCCACGACCTGGCTGGATATCAGTCATCAGATTGATCTCCTGGAACTGTTAAGCGAACTGAACCGCGAGAAAGGCTATACCCTGGCGGCGGTGCTGCATGATCTTAATTAGGCCAGTCGTTACGCCAGCCATTTGATTGCATTGCGGGAAGGGAAAATTGTTGCTCAGGGAGCGCCGAAAGAGATTGTCACTGCTGAATTGATCGAGCGCATTTATGGTCTGCGCTGCATGATTATTGACGACCCGGTTGCCGGAACGCCGCTCGTGGTGCCGCTCGGACGAACGGCACCTTCAACCGCAAATAGTTAAACTAAGTGCTCTTACATCACGGCATCCTGTTTTCTGGATGCCATCGCATGGCGCAACAGCACGCCACCACAAGCCACCATCCCGCCGATCATCGCAGAAAGGATCACAATAATCGCCTTACCCGGACCGTCTTTTTTCACTGGCAATGACGGGCTTAACTGATATTTAAACGGCGTAAAATTCACATCGTTGATATTTGCTTTTGTTAACTGCTCAACAAGATACTGACGATTACGTAATTCACCGTTCAGTTCCGCAACGTCAGTAACCGCTTTTTCAATTTCCAGTTTGCGTTCAATACCGTCTGCGCCGAGAGAAATAGAGAAATCGGGGTCATCTTTAACGGCCTGACCATTACTGTAAACGGGCTTTTTAATTCCTGCCGCGTTAGCAATGTCGAGTGAATAATTGAGGCGCTGAATGTTTGCATCAAGTTGATTTTTCGTTTTAATGCGGTCCTGAGCCAGTTTTTCTTTTTCAAACTGGGTTTTGATCTCCAGTTTATTACGGACGTTTTCTATCGACTCTTTCACCACCAACGCAGAGATATAATCGATATACCCGCTCAAAACGGTCTGCGCCTCTTCACTGGTTGGCGCGGTAAAACTTAGCGTCCAGGAGTTATACAGTGACGGTTCATCTTTTTTCTTACTGGCATTGTCATCAACCGCTTTCATTTTTTCGCTCAATGCGACAATTGCGCGATGCAAATCCAGCTCGTCGATTTTCGCCTCTTTTAATTGGTCCATCACATAAGGTGTTGAGCGCAGGTACTCTTCCAGCAAGCTAACCGACTGAAACTTCTTGATAAACAGGTTAAATGCTTCTGTACGATCAATTTTGATATCCAGATCCAGCACACGAAGCTTAGTGAATGTTTTCTCAAGCGCCTGCCACTGAACAGGTTCTGGAGGCGTGACAACCGCCGCGCTGGTCCATTTTTGCGGCAGGATGAAAGAGATCAGCAATCCTGTGCAGGCAAACGCAAAAACGACCGCCATGACCGTTTTTTTGGCCCGCCATAAAACTTCGATTAGATTAAGTAAATCAATTTCATTATTACTGGGCGACGCCAGAGGATACTCGGGAAAATGAGTGTCACTTCCCTGTTTAATATTCAGTGATGACATGGGGTATAACCTGAAAATGAGTCCAATAAGAGTAAATCTCCACGGCCCCCACTCTACCAGTTGGTGAGATTTATCCGAAGCTGAAGTTTGTAAATTACTCCCACTGAATGCAACATTCACTCTATTTCAGAGAAACACCCACCAAATTTATAAATTAAACAAATGATAAACCCATAATTATTTTCTGTAATTATGGGTTTATAGATAATATAAATTTACTTATTTAGCGTCGCACGAATAATCGGCCCAATTTTTTCAAACGCCACCGGAGAGATAATATCCACATGCGCACAATCCTGACGATAGATATCCAGCTCCGCAATCCACGGCGACCAGGCGCGTTCGGGATTCATACCTTCCTGAAGCGTGCGTTCAGCAACAAACAGCGTCGCTTTACCGTCAAACGGTACACTATGAGCAGTCGTCAGCAGGCGCACAGCATCAGCGTAGTTGCCTTCAATGGTGGTAAACAACTCCGTTGAAGTACTTCCCTGCTGTGCCGCCAGGAAGGCCTCGCGCTCGCGGTTAATCTCCGCCAGTACTTCCGGGTCCAGACCATTAGCCTCTTTTTTCTGCCAGTTTTGCGTTTCTGGCGGCCAGGTATCCAGCAAGCCAAGAAATGCCACCTGTTCACCACGGGTACGCAGTCGCGCCGCTATGCCCTGCGCCAGCGTACCGCCCAGCGAATACCCCAGCAGGTAATAAGGGCCGTGCGGTTGTTGTTCAAGTAACGTTGCCAGATGCGCTTCGCAGACTTCATCCAGGTTTGCCGCGGTCTGCATGGGGCCATGAGGGCGCGGCGACTGAATGCCGATAATCGACCATTGTGGATCGAGATAACGCGAGAGCACGCTGAACTGCCAGGCAAAACCGGACGCAGGATGGAAACAAAACAGCGTCGGGCCATTACCTTCACGCAACGGCAGAATGGTTTCGAATCCCATGCGCCGGGAGCTGTCTTCTTCACCATCAATAATCGTTGCCAGTTTGGCGACAGTTGACGCGACCATCACCTGCCCCGGCGTCACCTGACGGGCAAACTGCCGACTTAACTGCGCAGCCAGTTTCATTGCCAGTAGCGAATGACCGCCAAGCGCAAAGAAATCAGCATCGGCATCCTGCACGTCACAACCCAGCAACGACGAGAATGCCGCGGCGATAATCGTTTCACTGCCCGCTTTCGGCGCACGCCCCGGCGCTTGTGCTTTCAGTTCAGGCAACGGTAAGGCTTTGCGATCCAGCTTGCCGTTGGCGCTAAGAGGTAACTGTGGAAGTTGCAGCAGAACGACGGGTACCATATGCGGCGGCAATGTTTCGCGCAGTTGCGCCTGCAATGCGCTGGTATCCAACGGCAGACCTGATTGCGACACCAGATAGCCCACCAGCTGACGCGCATCCCCCCCGGTGGCTGTCGCCTGATTAATCACACAAGCGTGGGTAACAGCTTGCTCGACATCCGGCAGCGCCTGCATCACGCGATCGATTTCGCCCAGTTCAATTCGCTGACCACGAATTTTTAGCTGATCGTCACTACGCCCGAGATACTCCACCGCGCCGTTTTCCAGCCAGCGGGCAACATCTCCGGTACGGTACATGCGTTCACCTGGGGTAAAAGGATCGGCAATAAAGCGGCTGGCGGTCAGATCGGGTCGTCCCAGATACCCTTGCGCCAGTTGGATGCCGGTGAGATAGAGATCGCCTGCCACACCCGGCGGCACCGGATGCAACATCGCATCAAGAATACGCAGGCCCGTATTCCACACTGGATAACCAATCGGCACGCTGCTACCGCGCACCTGTGCCAGTTCCTCGCCAAAAGCCGGATACCAGCTGACATCTACCGCCGCTTCCGTCGGGCCATATAGATTATGCAACGGCACGCCGGTTAACTGTTGCCATTCGCGGCATAAATCGGCCGGTAAGGCTTCACCGCTACAAAAAACCTGTTTCAAGGTCGCGCAACTCTGGCGAGCAGTTTCCGGCGTCAGCGAAGCAACAAATGCCGCCAGCATAGAGGGCACAAAGTGCGTGGTCGTTACGCCATATTCGGCAAAGAATTGCTGCATAGCGAGCGGGTCGCGGTGCGCTTCCGGTTCAGCCATCACCAGTTTCGCCCCGGCAATAAACGGCCAGAAAAACTCCCACACCGAGACATCAAAACTGCACGGCGTTTTTTGGGCAACGACATCTTCGCCTGTAAGCGGGTAATGGTTTTGCATCCACAACAGGCGGTTGACGATAGCCGTCTGCCCGACCATTACCCCTTTCGGTCTGCCGGTGGAACCGGAGGTAAAGATGATATAAGCCGTGTGGTGCGGTTGTGAAAGTTGCAGCGGCGCACTGCCCTGCGGTTTAAGCGGGGCGTTATAGCAAAGGCTGGTTAAATCTGGAACATCGGCAAAGCGCGGCAGTTGATCGTCGGTGGTGATTAACAGCGACGGGCGCGCATCTTCCAGCATCATCTTCAGACGATCGTCCGGATAGCCGGTATCCAGCGGTAGCCAGGCCGCGCCTGCTTCAACAATTGCATGCAGCGCCAGGGTCAAAAAGACCGAGCGCGGTAGCGCCACCGCCACGCTGTCGCCTGGTTTAACGCCGCGCTCACGCAGCAGATTCGCCAGCGCCACCACCTGTTCGCGCATTTCCCGATAGCTAAACTGGTAACGCGCATCAACCAGCGCCGGAGCATCCGGTGTTTTTGCCGCTTGTTCTGCCACTAGCGCGCTCAGCGTGGTTTCTGGAATCTCAACCTGAGTGGCGTTGATCTGCGCCAGCTGCGCATATTCACCTGGCAGCATAATATCGACATCGCCGCACAACAGCGCCGGATCCGCGGCGAACTGGGCAATCAGCATTTTCAGGCGTTCAGCGTGTTGAATTAACGTTGGCTCATCGTAACGCTGTTTATTGGCGAGGATCTCAATACTCAAATCACCGTGTTCATCTGGGAACAGGGCCAGTTCAAGGTCATTAACCGGACCGGTTGCCAGGGTATGGGTTTGCGTCTGAACACCATGAATATCCAGTTGGTAATCAAATACCTTGATATTGAGTACCGGACCGAACAGCGGTTCCTCTCCTGCCGCTCGCCCGCTGTCACGGACAATTTGTTCGGCATCGTAACGTTGATGACGACGCATTTTTTTCAGTTGTGCTGCCAGTCGGGTTGCCAGTTCCGGCAGCGTTTCTTGTGCCGCAATGTGAATCCCCAACGGCAAAACGTTGAGCACGGGTCCGGTAGCCGTCAGCGCCGCCGAGCCCAGTCGACGCATAAAGATAAATCCGGCGGCGTAGTCCATGCGATTGCACAATCGCCCCAGCCACAAAGCCGCCAGCGCAAGGGCTAAATCGGTACGCTGCACACCTGAAAGTTGCATAGCCAGCTGGCGGAATTCCCCGTCGGTAAATTCCAGTTTCAGGCGCAAAATATCTGCCGAAGCGCTGCGCCCCGGTAAAGGTGCCGGAGAAAGTGACGCGGGCGGTGGCAGTTGACGACGCTGTTCCGCCCAGAATGCCGCATCACGCTGCCAGGCTTCACTTTCGCGGTACTGCTGATACTCTTCCACTACATCAGCGAAAGACGTAAACGGCGAAGCAGGCGTTGGTTCGCCACGCAGCAATGCGCAGTAAATATTGGCGATCTGGCGTGTAATGGCCGGGAAACTGAAGCCATCGACCAGCAAATGGTGATAACGCTGATACCAGTACCAGCGGTTATCCGCCACCTGTATCAACTGATGAAAGACCAGTGGTTTACCGCTATCGACGCGCAGATCTTGTTGCAAATCCGCCTGCATTAATGCCCGCGCAGTACCGTGCGGATCAATGTTGGTTCGCAGGTCGATAATTTCTGGCAGTTCGAACGTCAGCGCATCATCGACCCACTGCCAGACTTCGCCGTTATCTTCCGTAAAACGCATCCGCAGCGTATCTGCTTGCGCTAATCCGGCAACCACCGCGCGGGCCAGTAATGGCGCATCAACCTCTCCGGTTAACTCAACGTAATGCGCCACGCTCCAGGCGGAGGGTAAATCTGACAGTTTTTCTGCCATCCAGATGCCGGGCTGTGCGGCGACCAAAGGTAAATGCTGGCTCATTGCGCCTCCTGCAACTGGGTGAAATTCGACGGTGTCAGAGTACGCCAGTGGGCTTCCAGCCACTGCTGGCAGGACGCCTGTGACTGCGGCTGACACACAACGTCCCAGCCTGCCGGTAAGGCGCATTGTTGCGGCCACAGACTGAATTGCCCCTGCGCATTGCGCAAAATGTAAAACGCTCCCTGCGGATCATCGAAGGGATTACTGAATGCCATATTCAACTCCTGTCATGGAAAAGTGGTTGCCAGAGGTCGATTAGCCCCTGCATCAAGCCACCGCGCCAACAAAGCGCATCATGTCCGCCGTCAACCTGACGCCAGAAAATGGATTCTTTTATAGGGTGTAATTGCGCATACAGCGCCTGATTGGCCCGCATGATCATCGGCTCGCGAATACCCGCTTCCAGCACAATGCGCAGACCTTCGGCGCTAACTTCACCAGCTTTAAGTTGCTCAAGTAAAACACCTTCTTGCTGCCCGCCCCGATGCGGCCACCAGTACGATCCTGACTGGCTTAATACACAGCCAAAACGTTCAGGCCAGTGCAGTCCGGCATACAGCGCGGAAAGCCCACCAAAACTCTGCCCGGCGACCACGGTGCGATCGGCGCGATCGCTAAAAGGGGCAATAGCTTTCACCAGGGGTAATAACTCTTGCTGTACTGCCAGCCAGAAATCCGCATTACACGGCAGTTCGTGAGCGCGGTGCGTGGTGTCGATAGCGTCGATCAACACATACACGGCGGGAGGAAGTTGCCGACGATGGGTCAGCGAAGTCAGCGCAGGCCAGACGGGCATACTCTGCGCCCAAAATTCGCCATCAAGCAAAACTGCCAGCGGGCGTTCTTCTGCTGTTGCATCGCCGGTGGTAAAAATCCATACACGGCGTGAATTTTTCAACTGTTCACTTTTCCAGATAATTTCTTTGACAGGTATTTCTGGCGCTTGCGGACAATCCCATCCCGGTTGCAGAGGCGCTTGCGGCATTTCGAGTGCAGAAACAGCGTGCCCTCGCCCGCCTTTCCAGCTTTGTGGATTCAGCGGATCGGCTATCGCCTGGGGGAATAGTTTTCGCCAGCCTTCACGTAATTCGAGGCGATCGGGGGATGGTGCAGAAAAAATGTCATCGCGTTCGGTGGGAATAAAACAGTAGCTGCCGCGCCAGTTGGCATTGAGTTGTGTCGTCCACTGCCAGACGTTGGTGCCTGCAATTCGCTGCATCGACTGGGGCTGGCTGTTCTGATGGTGATCGGTCACACCAGTGACGTAGACCCATACCCGCTTTATCGTCGAGTATTCTTCAGAACCTTGGGGATCACGCCACCAGAAAGTGACCTCAAACATTTCGTCATTCAGACGCTGCCATTCCGGGCCATGTTTCGACTGCCACCAGCTCTCACTTCCTACTTTTAACGCCGTCACACCATAACCCCATGTTTACTGTGCAATTTTTCATTGATTGCAGAAATATATTGATAATATTATTGATAACTATTTGCATTTGCAATAGCGTAATGGCGCGCCGTGGGAAGCGCGGACATTAATTAACCAACTGCACTGCGTGTCTTTCAGGATCAAAGGTTTTCGCGGTAGCGGGGTGCGTCGTATTGATGACGACCATGCCCGACAGTTGCAATTCGTGGCAAAAATGCAGGAATAAAACAATGAACAAGAAGATTCATTCCCTGGCCTTGTTGGTCAATCTGGGGATTTATGGGGTAGCACAGGCACAAGAGCCAACCGATACTCCTGTTTCACACGACGATACCATTGTCGTTACCGCCGCCGAGCAGAACTTGCAAGCGCCTGGCGTTTCGACCATCACCGCAGATGAAATCCGCAAAAACCCCGTTGCCCGCGATGTGTCGGAGATCATCCGTACCATGCCAGGCGTTAACCTGACCGGTAACTCCACCAGTGGTCAGCGTGGGAATAACCGACAAATTGATATTCGCGGCATGGGTCCGGAAAACACGCTGATTTTGATTGACGGCAAGCCGGTAAGCAGCCGTAACTCGGTGCGTCAGGGCTGGCGTGGCGAGCGCGATACCCGTGGTGATACCTCCTGGGTGCCACCTGAAATGATTGAACGTATTGAAGTTCTGCGTGGTCCGGCAGCTGCGCGTTATGGCAACGGCGCGGCGGGCGGCGTGGTTAACATCATTACCAAAAAAGGCAGTGGTGAGTGGCACGGCTCCTGGGACGCATATTTCAATGCGCCAGAACATAAAGAGGAAGGTGCCACCAAACGCACTAACTTTAGCCTCACCGGTCCGCTGGGCGACGAATTCAGCTTCCGCTTGTATGGCAACCTCGACAAAACCCAGGCTGACGCGTGGGATATCAACCAGGGCCATCAGTCCGCGCGTGCCGGAACCTATGCCACGACGTTACCAGCCGGGCGCGAAGGGGTGATCAACAAAGATATTAATGGCGTGGTGCGCTGGGACTTCGCACCATTGCAATCGCTGGAACTGGAAGCGGGTTACAGCCGCCAGGGTAACCTGTATGCGGGCGATACCCAGAACACCAACTCTGACTCCTATACCCGCTCGAAATATGGCGATGAAACCAACCGTCTGTATCGCCAGAACTACTCGCTGACCTGGAACGGCGGCTGGGATAACGGCGTGACCACCAGCAACTGGGTGCAGTACGAACACACCCGTAACTCGCGCATCCCGGAAGGTCTGGCGGGCGGCACAGAAGGGAAATTTAACGAAAAAGCGACACAGGATTTCGTCGATATCGATCTCGATGACGTGATGCTGCATAGCGAAGTTAACCTGCCGATTGATTTCCTCGTTAACCAGACGCTGACGCTGGGTACGGAGTGGAATCAGCAACGGATGAAGGACTTAAGTTCCAACACCCAGGCGCTCACCGGGACGAATACCGGTGGCGCTATTGATGGCGTGAGTGCCACCGACCGTAGCCCATATTCAAAAGCAGAAATTTTCTCGCTGTTTGCCGAAAACAATATGGAGCTGACTGACAGCACCATCGTAACGCCGGGGCTGCGTTTCGATCATCACAGCATTGTTGGCAATAACTGGAGTCCGGCGCTGAATATCTCGCAAGGTTTAGGCGATGACTTCACGCTGAAAATGGGCATTGCCCGTGCTTATAAAGCGCCGAGTCTGTACCAGACTAACCCAAACTACATTCTCTACAGTAAAGGTCAGGGCTGCTATGCCAGCGCGGGCGGCTGCTATCTGCAAGGTAATGATGACCTGAAAGCGGAAACCAGTATCAACAAGGAGATTGGTCTGGAGTTCAAACGCGACGGCTGGCTGGCGGGCGTCACCTGGTTCCGTAACGATTATCGCAATAAGATTGAAGCGGGCTATGTGGCTGTAGGGCAAAACGCAGTCGGCACCGATCTCTATCAGTGGGATAACGTACCGAAAGCGGTGGTTGAAGGTCTGGAAGGATCGTTAAACGTACCGGTTAGCGAAACGGTGATGTGGACCAATAACATCACTTATATGCTGAAGAGTGAAAACAAAACCACGGGCGACCGTTTGTCGATCATCCCGGAGTATACGTTGAACTCAACGCTGAGCTGGCAGGCACGGGAAGATTTGTCGATGCAAACAACCTTCACCTGGTACGGCAAGCAGCAGCCGAAGAAGTACAACTATAAAGGTCAGCCAGCGGTTGGACCGGAAACCAAAGAAATCAGCCCGTACAGCATTGTTGGCCTGAGCGCGACCTGGGATGTAACGAAGAATGTCAGTCTGACCGGCGGCGTGGACAACCTGTTCGACAAACGTTTGTGGCGTGCGGGTAATGCCCAGACCACGGGCGATCTGGCAGGAGCCAACTATATCGCCGGTGCCGGGGCGGATACCTATAACGAGCCGGGACGTACGTGGTATATGAGCATTAATACTCACTTCTGATGCTAACGTCAGATTGTTGACAAAGTGCGCGTCGTTCATGCCGGATGCGGCGTGAACGCCTTATCCGGCCTACAAAAATCTTGCCAATTCAAT
>OGQZ01002149.1_pt1 | contig 13958 bp, 10 predicted proteins | sample 1553321 | NCBI WGS metagenome assembly OGQZ01 (sample SAMEA2579958, study PRJEB22360) | human gut metagenome | reverse complement strand
CCGCCGCTTCAATTCGTGCAGCTCCTCCTTGTACTCATCTCCGTAGACCTTGCGATCAGCCCCGCCATAGCGGCAGTACACGCCGTCCACATAGGAAATCAGACGAGCGAGCTCACCCTTATTCATATAGTCATCCAGATTTCCGCCATAGTCTGTCGTAAGCGTCAGCTTCCCGTCAGAGAAGGCTCCCGCGCCGCCCCAGCCGGACACGATATTCGCATAGCGGTCAGTAGCCTTCGCCTGCCTGTTCTTATTGAGCGCGATGCGCTCACGGATATCCAGCCCCTTCTCCAGAATCAGGATGGACATCCCCGTATCAGCCAGCTCAAGCGCCGTGAATATCCCCGCCGGACCGGCACCGATGATGATGAGATCGAAATTTTTCATAAGCATGCCTCATTTCGTGTGAGTACAAAAAGGGTTCAGGGTTAGCCCGTGGGGCGGGATGCCCTTTGATTGCGGATGAAAGCTTTGCTCGAATGAGAAATTAGAAATGAGAAATGGTGGTGCGGCGCATAAAATGATGGAAGCGCCGCGGAGTATAAATCGGTCGATGCCCGAAAATGGCATTTAAGCCTCCAGTCACTCCTAATCCCTAGCTACTAATCCCTAGTCACCACCAGCCACCAGTCACTAATTCTTCCCCAAACGGGCATAAAAAAAGCCCCGCACGGGGGCCAGATACATTTTGCGTATCCCTTGTCTTATTTTACGCAAAAGAAGAGTGCGTGTCAAACGAATGGAATTGGCTAGTGAGTGGAACTAGTACAACCCATTGCACACGGCAGCTCTGTTTCGACTTTCAGTCATTGCGTGCCCTCTTGATTTCCTGTATACTATACGTAATATATAAAGCAATATTAAAGGAGGACTCATGGCACTCACAAAGAAAGCAGAACGGACAAAAGCAAAGCTTCTGGATTCGGCCCAGCGCCTGATCAGCGCACACGGCTTCGATCATGTATCGGTGGAAGACATCACGAAGGACTCCGGCGTGGCCAAAGGCACCTTCTATCACTACTTCGAATGCAAGGAAGACGTTGTCCGCGAACTCTCCCGCAACACAGCCATGGCGACCATCGAGCGCGCCATGGCCCATGAAGGAGATGCGATCGAGCGCTGCTGCCTCTATTTTGGCGAGATCTACAAGGCCTGCATGTGGAGCGGCGTCCGTCTCGTCCGTCAGTGGCTCCGTGACAGCGTGGAAAACAAGCACGCGCACCCCGAGCAGAATACAGAAGCCCTCTACGACCTCTATCTCGCCCTCGAGAAAATCCTCTCCGCCCATCAGGGCGAAGGCAAAGGGGAGCTCCGCAGCGATGTCCCCAAGACCATCCTCTGCCGCATCCTTGTCAGCCACTTCATCGGCGTCATCACCGTCTGGTGCATGCTGAATGCCTCCTTCGACCTCACCAAGGACTCCGAAAACTACATGAAGATCGACATCGAAAATCTCCTCGGGCCGTATGTGGAGAAGTGACTAGGGACTAGGAACTGGTGACTGGTGACTGGTGACTGGTGACTAGTGACTAGTGGCTGGTGGCTAGTAGCTAGGGATTAGAAGCAAGCGGTGATCGAAATAACGCAATTGGCACGCTGACCGTTCTGCAAGGAGTATTTCTCGAGTGCTCTTCCGATGACGACAGCGCGAAGCGCTATCAAAATTCTGCGGCGCTTCATTATTTTTTTGCGCCGCACCACCATTTCGCATTTCTCATTTCTAATTTCTCATTCAACCGAATCTTTCATCCGCAATCAAGGGGCGGCACGCCCCATGTGTTTTCCCTATAGCGCCGCGAGGCTTTGCGATGTATGATACAGATATATCCATGCAAAGCTCACGGCGTTTTCCTATGGCCCAGCGCCATGCCATCATTTTTTATTTTACCAGGAGGCCTCTCATCATGACACCATATACAGAAGGTTTTTCTGCTGAGCCCATTCCGGACTCCATTTTCGAAATCATGAAAGGCAAATCGTTCAAAGCGGGCTGCACCGTCCCCCGCGAAGACCTCGCTTTTCTCCGCGTCCGCTATGTGGACCTCCATGGGAAAACGCAGGACGGCGAAATGGTGGTCAACCGCCGCATCGCAGAAATCGTCCTTTCCATCTTCAAAGAACTCTACGCCGCCAAATATCCCATCGAGAAGATCCGCCTCGTGGACCACTACGATGCCGATGATGAACGCTCAATGACAGACAACAACAGCTCCTCCTTCAATTTCCGTTTCATCTCCCACACGACGAAAGCCTCCAAGCATGGCATGGGCGCGGCGATCGACATCAATCCGCTCTATAACCCCTATGTCAAAATGGTGGACGGAGCGCTCTCCATCGAGCCAGCCGCCGGAGCCCCCTATGTAGACCGCAGCCGTGACTTCCCTATGAAGATCGACGAGTCGGACCTCGCTTTCCAGATCTTCACCCGGTACGGCTTCGAATGGGGCGGCAGCTGGGACGGCCGCAAAGACTACCAGCACTTTGAAATCCCGGACGAAGTGATCAAAAGCTGGTGACTAGTGGCTAGTGGCTGGTGACTGGTGACTTGAATACCACTTTCGGGCATTGCCCCATAAATATTCGCGGCGAAGCCGCCACCTTCATTCCTAATTTCTCATTCCTAATTTCTCATTCGAGCAAAGCTTTCATCCACAATCAGTGGACGAGCCGCCTCACGGGCTAACCCTCAACCCCTTCGGAGCATTCTATGTCTAAGAAAAACATTCCCGTCAAAATCAACGAAACATACACCCTTACCATCCGCGACCTTGGCATCCACGGCGAAGGCATCGGAGCTGTCGATGACTTCACAGTCTTCGTCCCCGGCGCTCTCCCCGGCGAGACCATACAGGCCATGATCGTGACCGCAAAGAAATCCTACGCCACAGGGCGTCTCATTTCCATCGAAGTCCCCTCCGTGCATCGTACCACGCCCGCCTGCCCGGTCTACCGCGCCTGCGGCGGCTGTCAGATCTCCCACCTCACCTATGAAGGCCAGCTTGACGTGAAAGAGCGTCGCGTGAAAGACGTGATAGTGCGCATCGGCGGCTACGCAGAAAGCCTTGTCCGCCCCATCGCCGGCGCCACTCACCCATGGAACTACCGCAATAAAATGGCCGTGCCCGTCAGTCAGGTGACGAGCGGTCCTGTCATGGGCTACTACCGGCAGGGCAGCCATCAGGTCATCCCGATCGCGAGCTGCGCCATTCAGGAAGAAGAGAACAACCGTCTGCTGCGCTTTGCCCAGGGCTTCATGACACGCCATCAGCTCACCGGCTACAACGAAAAAACAGGCCGCGGCAGCGTCCGTCACATCATGGGACGCGTCGGCGATCACGGCGAAGTCATGGCCGTCATCGTGACCGCTACGGAGAAACTCCCGCTCGCCGACCTCTGGGTCTCTGAAATGAGAAAACTTCTCCCCGAAGTCGTCTCCATCTATCACAATGTCCAAAGCCACAAAGGCAATGCCATCCTCGGAAAAGAAATCCATCATCTCTGGGGCAAGAAAACACTGACCTCTTCCCTTTGCGGCATCGCCTTCGAAGTCTCCCCCTTCTCCTTCTTTCAGGTGCACAAGCCGCAGGCCGAGCTACTCTATGAAAAAGCCCTCGCCTATGCCGACCTCCACGGCGGAGAGACCGTGATCGACGCCTACTGCGGGACGGGCACCATTTCCCTCTGTCTTGCAAAGAAAGCCGGCCGCGTCATCGGCATCGAGATCGTGAAAGAAGCCATCGAAGATGCGAAGAAGAATGCCGCCTTCAATCATATCGAAAATGCCGAATTCTACGCCGCTGACGCCGGAGAATTCATGCCAAAGCTCTACGAAGAAGGCCTCCGCCCCGACGTCATCGTCATGGATCCCGTCCGCGCCGGCTGCAGCGAAGATGTCCTCGCCGCAGCGGCCGGCATGCAGCCCTCACGCATCGTCTACGTCTCCTGCAACGTGGCAACCTTCGCCCGCGATGCGAAGATCCTCGCCGGACTTGGCTATACCGTGAAGGAAGTCACCCCTGTCGACATGTTCCCGCAGACCATGCACGTCGAGACCGTGGCTCTCTTGACAAGAAAAGAAAAATAAGTACCGAAAGTCGGTGTATGTCCGGGCTTTTTATGAGGTAATCATCATCAGAGAAGCCTTATGAAAAGCCCGGTTTTCTTATAGGAAAACATATCTGCTTTTTAGATCGACTGAGAAAAACTGAATCTCCCCAAAATGGCGGCAGCGTTTAAAAGTGGTTCAGTTGTCGTGGGATGTGACACTCGATGCCAAGGAGACAGCTCCTTATCCGGCTTATCAGATGAAAGATAATTATTTATAGAAGCGAAATATCACAGGAAAGAAAATAAAACAGCAGAAGCCCTGCTTACTATTTGTGAATCCCTTGATTGCAATATACAGGATTGAATAACGAGAATTCTGATAAAATATGATAAAGCAGTAAAACAGAAAGGGTAAGAATAAAATGGCAGATAAAAATACAGCCGATATCGGTTTTGAAAAACAAATATGGGATGCAGCCTGCGTGCTTCGTGGCAATATGGATGCATCAGAATATAAGAACGTTGTTCTGGGATTGATTTTTTTGAAGTATATCTCAGATAGATTTGATGATAAGCATCAGGAACTTGTTGAAGAAGGCGATGGATTCGAGGAGGATATCGACGAATATACTTCTGAGGGTATCTTCTTTGTACCGGCTGGTGCACGTTGGAGTGAAATTGCAGCAAAAGCACATACTCCGGAAATCGGAACGGTGATCGATGATGCCATGCGTGCCATCGAAAAAGAAAATAAGCGTTTGAAGGATATTTTGCCTAAGAACTTTGCACGTCCGGAGCTGGACAAGCGTAGGCTAGGTGATGTTGTGGACCTGTTCACCAACATCCAGATGATCGAACATGGCAGTGAGAAAGATATTCTGGGCCGTACCTATGAATATTGTCTTTCTATGTTTGCAGAGCAGGAAGGAAAGCGTGGTGGTGAATTCTTTACGCCATCTTGTGTAGTACGCACCTTGGTAGAGATATTAAAGCCGTTTAAGGGCAGAGTATACGATCCTTGCTGCGGTTCCGGCGGTATGTTCGTTCAGTCTGCGAAGTTTGTTGAAAATCACAGTGGTAATATCAACAATATTTCTATCTATGGGCAGGACTCAAACCCTACTACATGGAAAATGGCGCAGATGAATCTTGCAATCCGTGGAATTGAGCCTGATCTTGGAACCTATGCGGCAGATACATTCCTTGATGATCGTCATCCAACGTTGAGAGCAGATTATATTATGGCAAATCCCCCGTTTAACCTTTCCGATTGGGGATTGGATAAACTAAAAGAAGATCAGCGATGGAAATACGGAACGCCACCAGTAGGAAATGCAAACTTTGCATGGCTTCAGCATATGATTTTTCATCTTGCACCAGCCGGCCGTATTGGTATGGTATTAGCGAATGGCTCCCTTTCCTCTCAATCAGGCGGAGAGGGTGATATTCGTAAGAATATTATCAATGCTGATTTAGTGGAGTGCATTGTTGCAATGCCTACTAAACTTTTCTATACAACGCAGATTCCAGTTTCGCTCTGGTTTATCAACAAGCAGAAGAAACAACCGGGAAAGACTTTATTTATTGACGCTCGCAAGATGGGAACGATGGTGAGCAGTAAGCTTCGTGAACTGACGGATGAAGACATCAAGAAAATTTCAGATACCTACGAAGCTTTTGTTAATGGAACACTGGAAGATGTTAAAGGCTTCTGTGCCGTTGCTGATTTGCAAGAAATTAAAAAGCAAGACTTTATCCTTACACCTGGACGCTATGTAGGTATTGAAGAGCAGAAAGATGACGATGAGCCATTCGAAAAAAAGATGGATCGATTAACATCTGAACTTGCGGAAATGTTTGCAAAGTCGCATGAACTGGAGGATGAAATCAGGAAGAAGCTGGGGGCGATTGGATATGAGCTCAAGCAGTGAAATAACATATTGTTTGATTTTTGATACGAATGCGTTGTTTCAAGCATATGAAAAGAAAGCAGATTTTACAACTTTTAGCTTCAATGCAACATTTGAAAATGTAATTGATATGATTAATCAGCTTGATATATATAATCAGGTAACCATAGCAATTCCATCCGTTGTCTGGAGCGAAATGGAAAAGCAGATTATAGAAAAGCATGATGAATTACTTATAACCTATAAAAACACGATATCGAAGAAACGGTTCCCTGAGTATTCTATATATGAGAATCCGGAAATAAACTATTCGGAATACATAAAAACTAAGATTGAGGAATATAAGAAAGAAATTTCAGAAGGGCTAAATGAAGTTATAGAGATTCCGATTGCTTCTAATAATAGGTTTGAAAGCATTGTAAATCGTGCATTTAGTAAGTTGCCTCCATTTGAAGGAAAAGACAAAAAGTCTGATAAAGGATTTAAGGATGCATTGCTATGGGAAAGTGTTTTGGAATTTGCATTAAAACACCGCAACTCAAAAATCATATACTATTCCAAAGATAATGCTTTTGGAGAATTTCTGCTAAAGGAGTTTGCAGAAAATGTATCAGATTCATCACTGTTCATATGCAAAAATGAAAATGAAGTTAAGGTGCAGTTAGAAGCGTGGGCAAAGGAAATTGACAAATATTCGTATCAACCAATTGAAGAGTTTGATGAAAATAAGGAAATTGTTGATTGGTTAAATTCTGGAGATTTTTCTGTGCAGATAATAGAGCGAGACTTTGGTCTTGTTGAAAGAGGACGGTTGATTACTCCAATTACAGCTCATTTGATTAGCATTGATAATATTGAAACCTTGAATTCGGACGAGAATGGAATTGAATATTATATTGAAGCAGCTTTGCAGTTTATATACGAATTGAAGAATGGGGGAAAAATACAGGACACAATCAACGTAGGAATAGATGTTAAGATGCTGGATGATGCTACTTATTCGGTTGAAGCTGCTTATAGAACGGATGAAGATGAAACTGAAAGTGAGAGTTAGCTTATGAATACAGGACAAGAAAGAATAAACGGATTTGTAATTCATGAAAAACTGGAGGCGATTGGGTATGAAATCTGAATGGACAAAGAAGATGCTCTCTGATATTGCAGATTTCAATCCGAGAGAAACTATAAAAAAAGGTGCTATAGCCAAGAAAATTCCTATGGATGTGCTCCGCCCATTTTATCGCGATATTCCATATTATGTTGAAGAATGTTTTTCTGGTGGTACGAAGTTCCGTAATGGAGATACAATTATGGCACGAATCACGCCGTGTTTAGAAAACGGAAAAACAGCTCAGGTCTCAATCTTAAATGATGGAGAAGTTGGCTTTGGCTCAACGGAGTATATCGTATTCCGAGCAAAAGAAGGGATCGCTGATAAGGACTATTTGTACTATCTCGTTTGCAGCCCGAAAGTAAGAGAACCGGCAATAAAATCTATGGTCGGTTCATCTGGCCGACAGCGTGTGCAGACGGATGTGGTAAAGAATCTTGAAATTGATGTTCCACCATTAGTTGAACAAGAAAAAATCGGCTCATTCCTGAAGGCGCTTGATGATAAAATTGCACTCAATGATAGGATAAACAAGAATTTAGCGGCTTAAAGATCGATGCCGGAGACATCAAGCTCGCCAGACATCAGTTTGGGTAACAGAGTATCTCTAGCAGCAGAAAGTCGCATATTTTCCTTGCTGTTATTGTGTATAACTTCCATCATCGGCTTAATTATCGATAATGCTGCTTCTGAATCAGTATCTGAGAGTATGTTGATAATTTCACCATCAAAGTCGCGAGTAACAATGGCATCGAACACAGCTCCAGAAGCCTTGTGTTTCAGTGCGTTGACTGCTTTGAGCACATAAAAATATACAAGCAGAGGATCAACTATTTCACTTGTTAAGGCATAGCAAGATTGATTCATTGCCATAGGGACTCCAGCTAAACTAATCTTCCCTACAGTCCCCCGAGCTGTTACAAAAGTGGTATTTGTTGGATAAAGACGGCTGTTACAATGCTTCAAACCTAACTCTGTAATATATTTCTCAGTCTTGAAGGTATACGGCGTTCCAACATCCTTTGGTGTAAAGAAAGGAATAGAACCATCCCAGAATTCAGGATTTCCTGTTTTAGGTGTTCCGCCACCCAGAACATTTATCAATGTCGTAAATGGTTGTTGATTCGTCGATGCAGCATAGAACTTGTTGAACACGGCGACTGCTTGTTGCTCTAAATTCTTGTTTAACCTAAATACTCCCACCAACGGCGGGAGATAAAGCCAACGGAACTGCCGTTGAGTCGTTCTCTGGAAAATAAATTTGAAGGAGAATGACCTATGAAACAACAAATTATTTCAGAGGTGATGCAGCAAATGCTGCCACACCTCGACAATGCCCAAATGCGACAGCTGCAAAAGGTGCTTGAAAAGGCACTGTTTGGCTGTGAGATCACAGCACAGACGGGAAAAAAGGATACATACGACAATCCAAAGCTGATAGATGCTTTTGTTTCAGCAAAGCGGATTGAAGGCTGTTCAAAGAAAACGCTGAAATATTATCGCACAACGATTGAGACGATGGTGACTTCGATAAACAAAGGCATCCGCCACATTCAGACGGAAGACCTCCGTTCCTATTTGACCGATTATCAGAGCAGGAATCAGTCTAGTCGTGTGACGATTGACAATATCCGCAGGATTCTATCCAGTTTTTTCTCTTGGTTGGAGGACGAAGATTACATTCTGAAAAGTCCTGTTCGCCGCATCCACAAGGTGAAAACGGCGACCAATATCAAGGAAACTTATACAGATGAGGATTTGGAGAAAATGCGTGATAGCTGCACAGAGCTTCGTGATTTAGCGATAATTGATATGCTTGCCTCTACCGGAATGCGTATCGGTGAAATGGTTTTGCTGAGCAAAGCAGACATCAATTTTAACGAGCGTGAATGTGTAGTATTCGGTAAAGGTGATAAGGAACGCATTGTTTATTTTGATGCTCGGACAAAGATTCATTTGCAAAACTACATTGACAGCAGAACGGATGATAATCCGGCATTGTTCGTCACGCTGCGTTCTCCGCATGAGAGAATCAAAATCGGTGGTATCGAATCTCGCCTGCGTGAAATGGGTAAGCAGTTAGCTATACAAAAAGTCCATCCGCATAAGTTCCGAAGAACACTCGCAACGATGGCGATTGATAAGGGAATGCCTATAGAACAGTTACAGCAGCTCTTAGGGCATAAACGAATAGATACGACCTTGCAGTATGCAATGGTCAAGCAAAGCAATGTTAAGTTGGCTCACAAGAAATATATAGGTTAAGGAAGGTGGAAATATGGCTGAGTGGAAAGAATGTTTGTTGGGAGATTTAATTACATTTCAACGAGGACATGATTTGCCTAAGAGTAAAATGTCCGGAAATGGTTATCCCGTAGTCGGTTCTAATGGGATTATTGGATTTCATAATGAATATACAACAGAATATCCATCAATAACGGTGGGGAGAAGTGGAAATGTTGGTAAGCCTTACATAGTTTATGGACGGTCTTGGTCACATAATACTACTTTATATATAAAGGAATTTAAGGGCACTGATCCTGTATTCATTTATTATTTTTTACAAACGCTTGATTTGGGAAACTATGCTGGTGGCAGTGCTGTTCCTACACTAAACAGGAACCATATTCATTCACTCAATGTTCGTGTTCCAGCTGATGTTTCCACACAAGAAAAAATTGCGAATACCTTAAAAGCGTTAGATGACAAAATTGATAAAAATACTGATATAAACAAGAATTTAGAGCAGCAAGCTAAAGCTCTCTATAAAGATTGGTTTTTTGATTTTTCTCCATTTTCAGCTGAAGGTAATCTTCCTAATGGCTGGCGTCTTGGAACAGTCGGCGATATTATTCAGCTTCACGACTCTAAACGAGTACCTCTTTCTGGTTCAGAAAGAGATAAAATGAAGAAAATATACCCTTACTATGGTGCTACATCCCTGATGGACTATGTTGACAATTACCTTTTTGACGGCATTTACCTTTTGCTTGGAGAAGATGGCACAGTTGTTGATAGCTTAGGTTTCCCAATTCTTCAATATATCTATGGACAATTTTGGGTTAATAATCACGCTCACATCATAACCGGGAAAGAGGGCTTTTCGGTTGAAGAATTGTATCTGTTCTTCAGCCTAACAAATATTAAATCAATCGTTACTGGAGCGGTTCAGCAAAAGGTTAGCCAACAAAACCTAAAGAAAGTACCGGCAATCATACCAAACAAGGAAGCTTTGAATGCATTTGATGATTTGATTCAACCAATATTCGCTCAAATCCGCAACTTAAAAGATGAAAACATCCGCTTAGCAGACTTAAGAGATAGCCTTTTACCACGTTTGATGTCTGGTGAGCTTGATGTTTCCAATGTCGACCTCTAAGCCGTTAAATTCTTGTTTACCATAGAAACATAACGAAAATTACAGGAGGTTGAATATGCCGAGTTTATTTACAGAAGATACATACGAACAAGCAATCATTGAATTGTTTGAAAACATGGGCTATGACCACCTCTACGCTCCGGATTTTGATAGAGATTATACCAGTCCGCTTCTGGACTCTATTCTGAGGGATAGCTTGGTGCATATCAACCGTGGTCTGCCTGTAGAAGCTATAGATGAGGCACTAGCCAAATTGAAGAATTTTGATACCGGAAGCCTGCTGCAGAAGAATATCATTTTCATGGATTATCTGCAAAATGGTATCACGGTTAAGTTCTTTGTGAATGGCGAGGAGCAATCATCTATTGTACGTTTGATTGATTACGCCAACGTAAAGAACAACTCTTTCTATGTGGTAAATCAGTTTACGTTTTTAGAAAACGGAAATAACCGTCGCCCGGACATTATTCTATTTATTAATGGACTGCCGCTTGTTTTGATGGAATTGAAGAGTCCGGCTAAGGACGAGGTAGGCGCTGAGAATGCCTATCATCAGATTCGCAATTATATGCAGGATATTCCATCTATCTTTTATTACAATGCAATCTGTGTAATTAGCGACTTATCTACGAATAAGGCTGGGACTATTACCTCAGGATTAGATCGTTTTATGGAATGGAAAACCAAAGACGGTAATTACGAAGATACTGCGTATGCTTCCTTTGAAACCTTTTTTGAAGGGATGTTCCAAAAGGAACGTCTACTTGATATTTTGAAAAATTTTATTCTTTTCTCAGGCGTCAGCAATAGTCGATTCAAAGTGTTAGCCGGATACCATCAGTATTTCGCTGTTCGCAAAGCGATAGAGAGGGCAAAGGTAGCAACGAAGACCGATGGTAAAGGCGGCGTGTTCTGGCATACACAGGGCTCTGGTAAGTCATTGTCGATGGTATTCTATGCACATTTATTGCAAGATGCATTAGATAGTCCAACTATCGTAGTTATGACAGACCGTATTGATCTGGATGATCAGCTTTATGCACAGTTCTCACAATGCACAGATTTCTTGCGTCAGACACCGGTACAGGCAGAGAGCAAGGAATATTTGAAGTCACTTCTTGATGGCAGAAATGCAAATGGAATTATATTTACTACGATGTTCAAGTTTGAACGTGGAGAGAAGGCTTTGTCTGAACGCAGAAACATTGTTGTCATGGCAGACGAAGCACATCGTGGGCAGTATGGTTTTGATGAAAGAATCGTTATTTCAGAGAATGAAAACGGTGAAAAGGAAGCGCATACTGTAATTGGTCATGCTCGTATTATCCATGACGCATTGCCGAATGCTACATTTATCGGATTTACCGGTACACCGATTTCAGCCAAAGACAGAAATACTCGTGAAGTTTTTGGTGATTATATCGATGTTTATGATATGACACAGGCGGTGGAAGACGGTGCTACTCGCCCGGTTTATTATGAAAGCCGAGTTGTTCATTTGAAGCTGGATGAGAACACATTAGCATTAATTGATTCCACTTACGATGTCTTAGAGCAGCAGTCCGACGCACAAACAATCGAGAAGAGCAAAAAAATGCTTGGTCAAATGGAAAGCGTGCTGGGAGCTGATTCTACGATAGAATCTCTCTGTGATGATATTGTTGAACATTACGAAAAATATAGAGCAAATCTTCTGACGGGTAAAGCTATGATTGTGGCGTATTCTCGTCCGATTGCAATGAAAATCTATCGCCGTATCTTGAAAATTAGACCCACATGGACGGATAAAGTCGGTGTGGTTATGACTGGCGGCAATAATGACCCGGAAGATTGGAGAGAGATCATCGGAACTAAATCGCACAAAGAGGAGCTCGCAAGGAAGTTTAAAGATAACAATGACCCGATGAAGATTGCCATTGTAGTTGATATGTGGCTCACCGGTTTTGATGTGCCTTCTTTGGCTACCATGTATGTGTATAAGCCGATGCATGGTTATAACTTGATGCAGGCTATTGCCCGTGTTAACCGTGTATTCAAGGATAAAGAGGGCGGATTGATCGTAGACTATGTTGGAATTGCATCAGCTTTAAAGGCTGCCATGAAGGAATATACGAAACGCGATCAGGCTAAATATGGTGATATGAACATTGCAAAGATGGCATATCCGAAGTTTCAGGAAAAGCTGCAAGTTTGCAAAGATTTATTGCATGGCTTTGGTTTTAGCGGATTTGTAGGTGGCTCTCCACTTACAATGGCTAAGCTTATTTCGGGTGGCGTAAACTTTATTCTTGATGCAAGTGTACCAGAAAGAAAAGATTTGTTTTTGAAGGAAGCCATGCTTTTGAAACAATCCCACTCGCTTTGTTCCAGTATGACTACAGAGCAGGAACGGCATGAAGCGGCTTATATGGAGGCTTTGCGTTCTACGGTTATTAAGATCACGTATGGTAGAACTGCTGGAAAAAGTTTGTCGCTGACTGAGATTAATGATCAAATCAATGAACTTTTGAAAGCGGCCGTACAGAGCGAAGGTGTCATCAGCTTATTTGACAGCAGCAAGAGTGGCGATGAAAACTTCAGCTTGTTTGATCCAACAGTCCTGGATGAAATTTCTAGAATGAAGGAAAAAAATATAGCTGTAGAGATTTTGAAAAAACTGATGGCTGAGCAAGTGTCTCTCTACAAGAGAACCAATGTGGTACAGTCACAAAAATTCTCGGAGAAGATCGCACAACTGATGAACTCCTATTATAACGGACTCATCACCAATGAAGAGGTTATTAAAGAGCTTCTGAAAACTGCAGAAGAGATTGCAAATCTCTATAAGAATGGTCAGGAACTGGGGCTTTCACAAGAAGAGCTGGCATTTTATGATGCTCTTACAAAACCGGAGCATATCAAGGATTTTTATAAGAATGATGAATTGATTGCTCTGACAAGAGAACTTACAGAAATGCTTCGTAAGAATCGCACAATCGATTGGCAGAAAAAAGAAACTGCTAGAGCGCAGATGCGTAAGATGGTCAAGCGACTCCTTAAGAAATATAAGTATCCGCCGGAAGACTATGATTTTGCGATAAGCACAGTAATTAGTCAGTGTGAGCTTTGGACGGATCATGTAGAACCACGAAAAGAGGAAAAACTCTATAAATATGTATCTGAAATAGAGCTAAGCAAGGCAGCAGAGGATACGGTTTCTTACGGAAAAAAGAAGTAATGGAGGCACTAGATCAAGACTGATTGAAAATTACAGTTTTTTTGCTAGCAAGCAGGATGAATTAGATCAAATCATGGAAATTGTGAAACAATCCTTTGATGCACAGGCAGAATAATGATTTTGGAACGTTAAAGGAGGCCTCCTATTTGAAAAAGAAAAAGGATGAAATCACCATCCGTTCCAGTGCAGCAGAATACTTAACCTATGTTGCCTCTGTAGGTGATCAGCAGGGCAGCATAGAGATGCGCTATGAGGATGAGAATATATGGCTGACACAGAAGATGATGGCCACAT
>OGQZ01002141.1_pt1 | contig 14006 bp, 14 predicted proteins | sample 1553321 | NCBI WGS metagenome assembly OGQZ01 (sample SAMEA2579958, study PRJEB22360) | human gut metagenome | reverse complement strand
GACGAATCAGGTAGTTGCCGTGGTTGTACAGGTTCTTGGAACGATGACAGAATTCGCGCAGCATGGCGTAGAACGGTGAAGACGGTTTAAGCCGGTGGCATTCCACTCGTTTCATCATCCTCTATCGCCTCCTTGTTTTTCTGCGGCTTCCTGTGGCTGGAATCCAGCTTCATAGAGTAACAATGCAGAAGACTTACCATATCCTCGAACACTTCTTGAGAGTCAAGTTTCTCAGAGCCGACCTCACTCATGACGACCAGCTCACAGTTGTATTTCTGGAACAGATAGTCGAGCAAGTCATATGCATCGCGTGAAAGCCTGTCCTTATAGGTCACGACTATACGCTCGACACGCCCAGCAAGGACATCATCCAAAAGGTCGAACAAGCCCTTCCTCTTTTCGAAGATGATGCCACTGGCAATATCCGAGAATACGCCATTGACGGTGTAGCCGTTCGCGAGGCAGAACTGTTTGAGCTGCTGGATCTGGTTCTTGAGGTCAGGTTTCTGCTTAGGCGTAGCGACGCGGGCATAGATGTAGGTCTTGCGCTTTTCCTTCTTGTTGAGGAACTTGTAGACATCTTCCTCGTTGTAGTCATAATGGCCATTTGGCATAACATGGACACGGATAATCCCTGTCTTGACATACTTCGTGAGTGTCGGTCTGGTAACTTGCAAGATGCGAAGAACATCTTTAGAAAACATATGGACTCACCTCCTTATAGATAATTATAACATATTTTAATATAATTATCTATAGATTTGGTATGGTTGATTTTATATCTTTACTATATAATAAAGCCGTTAGAAGGCATGTCTAACAAGACGTATACCAACTGAAAAGACCTCAGCCGGAGTGATGACCGGCTGAGGTCTTTTTGCATTTGGCTCCTCTTGCAGCAATGTTTAGGTAGAGGCCGATTTTCTTTGCGCGGACCTGTAGTGATTTTTGGCAAAGGCTCGGGTAGGCGCACTTCCGCATTTCAGCACCTGAAATGCCCTCTGAACCCAGACGTGGTCTGGCTTCGCAGGCCTTGAAAATACTGTCGGCGACCTTCGTCCCCTGAACCTGCTGTTGGCTATTGATCTGCGTTTTCGTCTACGGTCGTCCAGATAAAGGATTCCAGTTCCTCTTGGCTGTTTCTGGTGAACAGGTTTTTGCACCACTCTGCGTCGTTCAGCTTTTGGAGTAGCAGTGCCAAGAAATCGAGATGGTCGTTCTGGTTCTGTGGAGCCAGGCAGATGATGCAGCGGATTTCTTTGCCGCTCTGCATCGTGATGGGCTTCTTGAATAAGGTGAGTGCAGCGGAACTGGCGAGGACGCCGTCTTTTGTCTTGGCATGTGCGAGCAGGACGCCTTTGCCGAGCACCATGTAATCGCCGTAACGGGACAGCAGCGCGATGATGCGGTCGATGTAACTTTGGACGATGAAGTGGCCCTGCAGGAGCGGCTGGCATGCGTACTGGATGGCATTTTGCCAGGCTGGTTTCGCATGTTTCGCGGCGGCAGGAATCTCGCCGCTGCAGTAGGTTACGTACTTCAGCAGGGAGTCCGACTGACTCTGTCGACTGCGGATTTTCATTTGATGGTTCTTCCGGTAGAAATAGTCGTTCAGTCCTCTTAGCAGGCCATTCATGTCTTCGATCTTTGCATAGTCCGAGATGATAGCGACGATTTCTCGCACGTTCTCGCGCAGGCCGGTATCGATGGGAAAATCCAATTCGGCCAGGCGATTGTGAAGTTCCTCCCATTCCTGTGTTGTCGGCAATGGCGATATCGACAACACGGGGCAAGGGATGTTTTGGAAATACTGCCGTGATGTTGTCGTGATCACGAGGCCGATGTCATCGAGTGGGAACTGCAGGCATTCGGCGGTGCTGAGCGGACCGGTGAAGTGCACCTGCGGATAGCGGCTGCGCAGCTGCAGCAGAAGGAACTGTGATGTGCCGATACCACTGGAACAGACGACGAGAATCTGGCGATGCTCGATCGCTTCCGTTTGTGAAACCACTGCGCCGCCGAAGTAGGTCGCAATCAGGGCAATCTCATCATCTGAGAAGTCGGCGTGCCAAAGGTATTCCTGTGATTTGACCGCTGTTTTGGTCAGATAGAACAGGCTCTGGTAGTCCTGCTTGATTTTAGACAGCATCGGATTGTGGTAGCGGATTCCGTTCTGCAGACGGTGATAGGCCGAGATGAGATGGACCGTCAGACGGTCTACGAGGACCTTCCTCTCCTGCGTGATGTCCAGACCGGACAGCGAGGCAAAGCGGCTGGCCAGATGGTCGGCAAAGTGATGCAGGCTGTCGTAGAGCGCATCTTTCTGTGAGACGGAGGTTACCGCCTGCTGTCGCATGAGGCGGCACAAGTATTGGCACTCATCCGTGTCATTTATGTCGTGGCGAGCGAGAAAGGCTTCGGCCCAATCACGTATCCGGTCCTCTTCTTCGGACCATGTTGCCTGAGCAAAGGATACCCGCTCTCCGTTCACCAGCCGCTGGTCGTACCAGTTGAGGAAGTACATCATGAAATGATGGGCGTCGTCGGTCAGGCTGCTGCCCACAAGGTCCTCGTACGACTGCAGCAAGGCCGGAAGATCGGGCGAATAGCTCAATGTATAATAATTTTCAAGCACGTGCAAGATGGCGGCAAAGTTTTCGATGACCCATCGCCTTTTTGCCAGCTCACTCCCTTCTATGATGCGTCCGCGTGGTGTGACGCGGACTTGGAAGGGAGCTTTTTTGTTGTAGGTTTCCAGACGGCGCAGTTCCTGCAGGACGGTGTTCCGCGCGACTTGGAAGATGTCCATGAAGTCTTGAAGCGAGATGCCGGGCTCTGTGATCAGCATGTAGTCCAGCAGTCGGTTGCGGTCGTCTAGGTGAAGGTCTTTCAACGGGATCCGCATCTCCTGCGGATGTGTCAGGACGTTGCAGACGACGGGCTCTTGCTCATAGCTGCGCAAGGCGTTCTTCCCCTGCTCTTCCAGATAATACCCCTGTCCCTTCTTGTTCTGGATGATGGGGATACCCTGCTCGGACAGGGCGTGATTGACTTTCTTGATCAGGTAGAGGATGCTGCGCCTGGACAGCTGCAGCGCCTCCTGAAGCCCCTCGATGGATATAGCATGGTCATTTTGCTGCAGCAGATTCAGCAGCTTATCACCGTTCTTGAACGGACAAAAGGATAACATGATTTGGCCCCCTGTAGGTTGATAGCATCATCATAGTTCAGTTATTGCACTTTTGTCAAATCCTTATTGCACTTGTTTGAGCCTGTGGTTGCGTCTAAAATAGGCACTGTAATAAGGAACAAGCCACAGTGAAAGGAGGAAATGCATGATGGAGCTATTCAGTGAACAATATGTTCAGTACATCGATCAGGAGCATGTATCTTGGCAGAACATGATCCAGATGGCTGGTCAGCCGCTCCTGGACGATGGCTTGATTGCACAGGAGTACGTCGATGAGATCATCACGACGTGCACGGAAAAAGGGCCGTACATGAACATCGGGCCGAACATCGTGTTGGCACATGCAAGGCCGCTGCCTTCCACCAAGAAAGCCGTGATGGCGCTGCTGCTAAGCAAGCAGCCGGCAGCCCTGCTGGATGACCCGGCCCATACGGCGCGCCTCTGGATCTTCCTGGCGACTCCGGATGATCGGAGCCACATCGAGTTGATCCAGAAACTGGCTACCCTGTTGATGGACGCCAATCGTGTGCAGCGCGTTTTAGCAGCAAACTCGCAGGAAGAACTGCTCGGCAGTCTTCGTGCTGAATAAAGAAATCATTTACCATCTGTCATTCATAGTTTAGGAGGAATTACAATGAAATTCTTATGCATTTGCCAGTCTGGTCTCGGTAGCAGCTTTATGGTCCAGATGAACATCCAGAACCTGCTCAATTCTGAAGGCGTGACAGAGGAAATCTCTGTCGAACATGCAGATGTTGGTAGCACGACGGCGGATATGGCGGATTACTTCTTTGTCGAAAAGACGCTTGGCGACGCTGTGTCCGGCCTGCCGCAAGATCGCGTTGTCCTGCTCAACAGCCTGATTGACCAGAATGAAATCAAGGAAGCTGTCAATAAGATTCTCGACGACAACAATATTGCACATAACTAAGGGAATTCAACATAGGGGGGAGTTCGGTTATGATACAGAACCTTTTTGTCAGTATCGTCCAGACACCAGCTTTGCTCGTTGGCTTGCTGGCAGTCTTGGGCCTTGTCTTACAGCACAAGAAAGCCACACAGGTCATCCAGGGGGGTATCAAGACCTTTGCAGGATTCCTGATCCTGACTGGTGGTGCTGGCATCCTTGTCAATTCGCTAGATCCATTTGCAAAGATGTTCCAGTTCTCGCTCGGTGTTCAGGGTGTTGTGCCGAGCAATGAGGCCGTAGTCGCCATTGCTCTGGTGGATTATGGCTCTGTCACGGCGATGATCATGTTCGTCGGCATGCTGGTCAACATCGCGCTGGCCCGCTTCACGAAGTTCAAATACATCTTCCTGACTGGCCAGGCCATGCTCTATGTATCCTGCTTGACTGCCGTCATCCTCGTATCCGCTGGCTTCGGCAATGGTCTCTTCACCATCCTGCTCGGCGGTTTGTTTGAAGGCACGCTGCTCACGGTTACCCCGGCACTTTGCCAGCCGTTTATGCGCGTGATCACCGGCGGCGATACCGTCGCCATGGGCCATACGGGCAACATCGGCTACGCTCTGGCTGGCTGGTGCGGCAAGTGGTTCGGCAACAAAGAGCACAGCACGGAAGATATCAATGTTCCGAAGAGCATGTCGTTCCTGCGTGACTCAACGGTCTCCATCACGATCGTCATGGCTATCGTTTACATCATCCTCGCTCTGATGACGGGCCAGCAGTTCGTCGAAGAAAACCTCAGCAAAGGGACGAATTACATCATCTATGCCATCGTGCAGGCCGGTACGTTTGCTGCAGGTTTTGCAGTCGTCCTGCAGGGCGTCCGCATGATCTTGGCAGAAATCGTCCCGGCTTTCCAGGGCATTGCCATGAAGCTCGTGCCGAATTCGAAACCGGCACTGGATGTTCCGATCATCTTCCCGTACGCACCGAACGCTGTTCTGCTTGGCTTCTTCGTCAGCTTCATCGTCGGTACGATCTCGATGTTCGGCATGGTTGCCCTTGGCACGGTCGTCATCATCCCAGGCGTTGTTGGTCACTTCTTCTGCGGTGCCGCAGCTGCCATCTACGGTAATGCAAAAGGCGGTCGCCGCGGTGCGATCATCGGCGCTGCCGTTAACAGTCTGCTCATCAGCTGGCTGCCGCTGTTCATCCTGCCGGTCCTCGGCAACCTGAGCCTTGCAAGTTCGACCTTCGCAGATACCGATTACCTCATCCCGGGCATCATCCTCGGCAACATCGGTGCACTCGGCGAAACGGCCCTGCTCGTCGGCATCATCGGCTTCACTGCCCTTGTCTGCCTGGCAAGCAAGCTTATGAAAGAGCCGGAGAAAGCTTAACCATATTGAATATAGAATCAGCCTTGATCTCACGGGTCAAGGCTGATTTTTCTTTTGTCTCTTTGCAACAGTCCACCAGTATCACGGCTGGCATTGCAAACTGTTTTCGAGTATAATAGAAGATGATGTGTTTGACGTTCAAATAGACAATAACGAGTCGGGGGATGAAAGCAGATGAGGAAGCAGAAAGGGCAAGGTATTATTGAATATGCGTTGATACTGGCTTTCGTTGTAGGTATTGGGGGCGTGCTCTTTGCCAATGGGAACTTGGCAGACTCCATCCGCTCTGTTTTCAGCAATGTCAATATTCAGCTTAGTGCGGCCACTACAGCACAGGACATCATTGAACGGCTTCGGCAGGGGCGGTATGACGGATTGGCTAGTGATGAGCTTAAGTGGGACAAGAAGAAGACGCTGATAATCACATCAGACAGCGCAGAAGGACGAGCACTGGCTCAGAAGCTGAATATCCAGCCTCAACCGGGAGATGCATGGTTCGCCAGAATACAAACCGATGGAACAACCGTGTTTTCGTATTATTCAGCAGCTGCCAATGGTGGCATGACCTATGATACGCTAAAAGCAGACTACCAAAATCATTCCACCGTAAAGATAGCGGAAGGATTATTCAATAGTATGGGAAAAAGTGCCGTATCATCGGGACAAACTTACTTTCCCAATACTAAAGGCTACGTAGGGCTATCCCCAAGTGGAAACGGGATTATTATCGACCCAACCCAGATATACAAGATTAAATAATCTTCAACTGAAAAACGGAATCCATTAGGACAGGAGAAGCATCAGCTTTGGTCAACGTGATCAAGGCTGATTTTTTTGGCAGAGCAAAAAATTCGACGGGTGAAATTCCTTTACCATGATGAAGGAATTTCACCCGTCGAATCTTTAATATCGTCTCGTATCGGCTCAGCCCTGATTCGGATTCCAGCTGCTGGCACCTAACACCTAACGGCTCGATCGGATGCGAGTCGCTGAACGGAGCCCCGCAGTTCGGGCAGCCCGTATTCTCACCGCAGCTGTCTCAATATAGCGTGCCGAAGTTGCTATACTCGTATAAGTTCGCACCATCCACATCGTCTACAAAGCACAATCTGTGAATAAAACATCATTGTTCGTTGTCACAAAATGTGGTAATATAAAAAAAAAGTTACCGCAAAAGGAGTGGATCAAGATGGTATTTGCCGATAGACTGAGGGCCCTGCGCAAGAAAAGTGGGCTGACGCAGGACGAATTCTCAAAGCAGACTGGCATCGGTCGGAGTGCTGTTGGCATGTATGAATCGGGGAAGCGCGAGCCCAACTATGCGACGCTTTCGAAGGTGGCACGCTTCTACCATGTCTCGACCGACTACCTGCTGGGCCGCACGGATACGCCCGCAGAGCCCCCCACACGCAAGACAGAGCCCTCCGCCCGCAAGCCGCACGACGTCCAGCAGCAGCTCCGCTCCTTGCTTGCCGACCTAGCCCCAGACAGCAGCTGCACTTTCTGCAACGGCCACGAGCCCTTGGACGATGTCACACGCGACTTCCTGCGCCTCTCACTTGAGAACATCCTGCTTACCGCCCAGCAGCTGTCCAAATCCCAGGCCACATCACACGCCAAACCCGGGGAAGATGACACCGCCACCCGCATCGGCAAGAAGATTCTCGCCGCCACCCCCGCTGCCCAGATTTCCATCAGCCAGATCATCAGCGCAGATAACAACAATCACCCTCGCAAATGAACATAAAGGTCAAAACATCTAAAAGCGTCGAATTCGACACGTTTAAAAAGGAGATTAAAACCATGGTCAAGGTGTCAGGAACCATCACTGCAAAAGGTGTCAATATCCATGCAAAGCTTTCCAGTGATAATAACGACTACATTTCTCTGACGGACATTGCTAGGTATCGTGATGCTGAAAATCCACGTTTCATCATCCAAAACTGGCTGCGTAACCGAAACACGCTGGCTTTTCTCGGCGTCTGGGAGTCGCTCCACAACCCAGCGTTCAATCGCGCTGCATTTGATGATCTCATGGACAAGGCCGGACTAAATGGCTTTGTTCTCCGTTCCCAGCAATGGATAGCATCAACGAACTCCATTGGCATAACATCGCACTCTGGGCGTTATGGCGGTACGTATGCACACAGCGATATTGCCTTCGAGTTTGCCTCTTGGCTTTCCCCTGAATTCAAGCTGTACCTCATCAAGGATTATCAGCGCCTCAAGCAGGCTGAGAGCGACCACCTATCCTTAGACTGGTCCGCCCGTCTCGAAATCGCCAAGACGAACTACAAGATTCACACGGATGCCATCAAAGAGCATCTCATTGACACCCAGCTGCCCGCCCGATACACGAGCCTCACCTACGCCAACGAAGCTGACCTCATCAACGTCGCTCTCTTTGGCATGACCGCCAAAGAATGGCGAGACAAGAATCCCGAGGCACGGGGAAATATCCGCGATGCCGCCAACCTCGTCGAGCTCATCGTCCTGTCCAATCTGGAAAACCTCAATGCAGAATTCATCAAAGCAGGGCTGTCTCAAGCCGAACGCTTGAAGCGCCTCCATGATACTGCCATCTCCCAGTTGCGCTCTATCGCTGCTACAGCCAGTATCCAGCGACTCAAAGATCGTTTTGACGAGGAATGAGGAAACTAGACACTTTTCTGACATCACACAATTATGTATAATCAGGTGCGCACATGCACGTAATGATATCGGACAGCAAAAAAGTCAGGCACGATGGTTTCGAGCCTGACTTTTATTTTGTTTCTTGGATTGTGAACTTTTGCCCTACTCGAAGTCCTAGGGCGTCTGCCTGTCCTGCGGTCATCTCGAGGACGCTGTGGGCGTGCCAGCAGGCGGAGAGCCCGAGCCAGGGGCGCAGGTGGCGGGTGATCTTGAGGATTCTGCCCTGTTTGTCGAGGTAGACGGCGTCGATGGCGAAGCGCATGAAGCACATGTGGATGCTGTTGCACGGCGCGATGAGCAGGGCCGTGGCGGGCGGCAGGGGACGGCGCAGCATGAGGCCGCGGAAGCGCTGCCAGAAGTTGGTCGCTAGATGGACGGTGAGGGTGGTGTCGGCCCCTTCCACCTGAAATGTTTTTGTCTGCATGATTATTTCTTTCTAGAGGTTCTTGAGTAGGTACAGCAAGCTCGGAACGAGAGTGACTACGAAGATTGCTGGGAAGATGAAGAGAACGAGCGGGAAGACGATCTTGACCGGGGCTTTCATGGCTTGGGCTTTGACGTATTGGCGGCGGCGTTCGCGGATGTTGTCGGCCTGGTTCTTGAGGGTCTTGCCCATGCTGGTGCCGAGGCGCTCGGCCTGGATGATGGAGGTCATGAAGAGCGAGACATCCTCGAGGCCGCAGCGGTCGGCCATGCTGCGCATGGCGGTGCGGCGCACGACGCCCATGCGGATATCATCCTGCATGCGGCGGCATTCGTCAATGAAGGGGCCCTTCATGCGCGCCGTGATTTTCGAGAGCGCAGCGTCGAAGGAAAGACCCGCCTGCACGCTGACGCAGAGCAGGTCGAGCACCTCCGGCAGCTGATGCTCGATCTGCTGCTGGCGGCGCTGGATGGTCGTATTGAGGAAGACGACGGGCATGAGGCCGCCAAGGATGCCGAGCAGGAATACCATCATGGCCTTCTGCACTGGGGCATAGGCAGCCGTGCGGACCATCACCAGCGCAAAGAGCCACATGACGACGGCGCCGAGCAGGCAGCTGCCGAAGAACTCGGCGACGCCCCACTCGCGCGACTTGCCCGCGAGCATGATGCGCTTCTGGATGATGGGGCGCAGCCGCAGCGGCGTCAAGGACGTCGCCAATGCGCCGAGCATCTGCTTGATGCCGCCCGCTGGCTTCTTGGCCTCGGGCTGTGCCACGCGCGGCTGTCCAAAGGGCTCTTCTGGCTGTGCATCGAGTGTCTCCAAGCTCTCGATACGCTGGCGCATCGTCGACTTTGGCTGGACCTTGCTACGGATCAGGCCGAGCAGGACCAGGAACAGCACGGCTGTCACAGAGAGGACAAACAGCAGCTTCAGCATCGTCTCAATCCTTTCTCAAATCGTAAATTACGTCTCAGAACTGACCGCCCTCAAAGGCGATATCGTTTGTGCCAGCGGCGGTGAAGAAGCCGTCGGGCAGCTTGATGCCGCTGATCTCGAATTTCTCGAGGAAGCTCGGCTGCAAGCCGGTCGGCACGAAATGGCCGAGGATCTTGCCGTTGTTGTCGAAGCCGGTCTGCTCGAAGCGGAAGATGTCCTGCGTCGTGATGGTCGTGCCCTCCATCTTCTGGACCTCAGTGATGTAGGTGATCTTGCGGCTGCCGTCGCGCAGGCGCGCCTGATGGATGATCAGGTCGATGGCCGACGAGATCTGCTCGCGAATGGCGCGCTCTGGCAGCTCGAGGCCGGACATCATGACCATCGTCTCGAGTCGCGAGAGGACGTCGCGCGGGCTGTTGGCATGAGCCGTCGTCAGCGAGCCGTCGTGGCCCGTATTCATGGCCTGCAGCATGTCGAGCGCCTCGCCCGTGCGGACCTCACCGACGATGATGCGGTCGGGGCGCATGCGCAGGGCATTGCGCACGAGGTCGCGGATGGTGATGGCGCCCTTGCCCTCGAGGTTGGCCGGGCGCGCCTCGAGCGTCACAACGTGCTGCTGCTGCAGACGCAGCTCGGCGGCATCCTCGATGGTGACGATGCGCTCGCCCTCGGGGATGAACGACGAGATGACGTTGAGCGTCGTCGTTTTACCGGAGCCAGTACCGCCCGAGACGAGGATGTTGATGCGCGCCTTGACACAGGCGCGCAGGAACGTCGCCATCTTCTCGTCCATCGTGCCGAAGGAAATCAAGTTGTCGACGCTAAGCGGCGTCTTGGAGAACTTGCGGATGGTCAGGCACGGGCCGACGAGTGAGAGCGGCGGGATGATGATGTTGACACGCGAGCCGTCCTCGAGGCGCGCATCGACGAGCGGCGACGATTCATCGACGCGGCGGCCGAGCGGCGTCAGGATGCGCTCGATGATGTTCATAAGATGTGCCGTGTCGTGGAACTTCGCATCCGTCAACTCGAGCTTGCCCATGCGCTCGACGAAGACCTGGCGCGGGCCATTGACCATGATCTCGGTGATGGCGTCGTCCTTGCGCAGGGCCTCGATAGGGCCGAGGCCGAGCACTTCATCGCGGATGTCCGCGATGAGCCGCGGCTTCTCGCCCTGCGGGATGGCAAACGGATTCTCATCGAGCACGCGCTGGCAGTAATCCGTGATGAGCGTCTCGACCTGATGCGGGTCCTGATGCACCGAAGTCAGCATCAGCTGCTCCTCCGGCGTCATCTCATCGACAATGCGCTGATGGATACGCTGCTTGACTTCCTGATACGAGCGCTCCGCCGCCATATCCTGGCTGTCCTCACGGGCACCAAAAATATTGACCTGACGATTCTCACCAGCCGCCCGTCCCAGGCGCGTCAATAAAGACATCGTATCTCACCTCGTTCAAATCTATGACAAACAATGATTGTGGATAGTCAAAATAAAATCAGGAGCTACTAGAGGGCTCCTTATACATTGTATATTGGATATGAATATCAAACAGGCTGTCTTCGCCTAATATATTACGGAAAATCTGAGCCAAAGAATCTTGATTCTCTGACAATTTTGCATCAATCGTGACACGTACATTTTGGGATGACTTACCATCATTGGTTATGGGGACATCCTCTATTTTGAAACCATTTGTAGTATCCCATTCATAAAGATTGGCAGGTAAATCCTTTTGTCCGTATTTTGCCTTGATATCATTATATGGTGCATTCTCTGTTGAAATACTCGCTTCACGCGCACTACTGCGGGCAAAGCTGTTCAATGCAATATAATCTGAGAACGCCATACCAAAATAGATGATACCAAAGAGGACCAACATAAAAAGAGGCAGAACTAATGCAAATTCCACAATAGCTTGCCCTCGTTGGAATTTCACCATTCTGCCTCTCCCTTTTCCTCTTCTAAATAACTCTATATCTTTTGCTTATTTGGTTAACGCAGTCTTTACTTTACCAAATGCAGTAATGATGCCATTATAGAGATCACCATTCGTCAATAATACGGCACCTGCAATACCTACTACAAAAACTAACAACAAAGCATACTCAACAATACCCTGCGCTTTTTCATCCATGTAACGTACACGAAGATAATTCAAAATCTCTAACATAGTAATACCTCCAATTCCATCAAAACAAAGCTCTATAATTAGGCTTCGCCAGTCAATGCTTTTTTCACTTTACCAAATGCAGTAATGATACCATTGTAAAGGTCACCATTCGTCAGTAATACAGCACTTGCAATACCTACAACAAAGACCAATAACAATGCATATTCAACAATACCTTGTGCTTTTTCATCCATATAACGTACACGAAGATAATTCAAAATCTCTAACATAATAATACCTCCAATTCCATCAAAATAAACATTTTTTATTTGTTGATTATATAAAATATTTTACTTCAGAAAGTAAAATATTTTTTTATTAAACCAAATTCTTAATACTCATATAAACCACTCCTCCACCTTGAGTAGTATATAAAGTAGTAGTAACTATACCTACAATAAATATTAATAATAATGCATACTCTAAGATGCTTTGTCCTTTTTCGTTTTTTAGCAAAACAAAGTATACTTTCATATCTATCATCTTTAGCTTTTTAATAATTAATATTAACAATATATCTTATGCAGAGAATTCCTATTACCTCAGAAATAATACCTCCAATAATAAATAAATGTCCGATATCCGTTTCTATCAAAGGCTGTAAATAAGACGGGTTTATTGCATTCATGACAAAAGCCAAAATAATAGGTAAAATAGCAATTACTAACCCCGACAGCCTCCCTTGTGCCGTTAATGTCATGACCTCTCTGCGCATCCTGACTCGCTCTGCAATCGTCTCGCTGATCGTATCGAGGATGCTGGCGAGGTCGCCGCCGACTTGTCTCTGGATGAGCACGGCGGTGACGACGAGCTCGAAGTCGGGGCTGGCGACGCGGCGCTGCATGTTGTCGAGCGCGGACTCGAGGGTGTTGCCGAGGTTGACCTCGTTGACGACGAGCTGGACTTCGCGGCCCATCGGGGCGTCCATCTCGCGGGCGATGAGCTCGAAGGCCTGCATGAAGCTGAAGCCGGCGCGCAGGGCGTTCGCGACCATGGTCAGCATGTCGCCGAGCTGGTTCGTGAATTTCTTGCGCCGTCTGCGGATGCGCAGGCCCAGTAGAGCAAAGCCCATCAGGATGCCCACGAAGGCACCGACGAAGAACATCGCACCCTTGAGCGTCACGAGGAAGGTGACGAGGCCGACGAGCCCGCCCCAGAGCAGCAGGATGGCCTCAAACTCGGTGCCGCGTATCGGCCAGTCGGCCTGCTGCATCATGAGCTCGATGCGCTTGCCCTGCTGCAGCCGCCCGAGGCCATTGGCGATGCCCTCAATGCAGTTGTAGAGCAAGGCTTTCGGCGTGAGCTTCTGCTTCTGGCGCTGCGCCTGTTCGCCGCCGGCGAAGTAGTTGAGACGCTCCGTCATGACGCGGTCTTCGCGCGAGCGGATGGATAGCAGCCCGAGGAGCAGGGCAAAGCAGAAGACGGTGATCAGAATGGCGAGAAGTGCCTTCATGACGACCACCTCGCTGCCTGCGGGGCGCGGCTGCCGATGATCTGCTCGGCGAGCCGGTCGACACTCTTGGCGAGCGGATTGTCTGGCTGCAGTTCCGTCGCCATCTGGCCATTGTCGGCAGCCTGCGAGACGACGAGGTACTCATTCGGGATGATGGCCGCGACGGGGTGGCCGAGCTCATTCTCGAGCTCGCGCCGCTTCTGCTCCGTGCACGGCGAGACGCGCGTGAAGATGACCTTGGCGCGCTCGTCAGCGTCATCCCAGTCCTGGAAGATCTGGAGCGCCCGGCGCATGTGGTCCATCTCGAAGGCGCCGTTGATCATCGCGCAGAGGTACGTCACGCTGGAGTTCTCCGCGGCAGCGATCGACGTCGGGTTGAAGCCCGGCGGCACGTCGATGAGCAGGTAGCGGAAGAGGCTCTTGGACATGCGGATGATGTTCTCGAGCTGCGGGATGGAGACCTTGTCGATGTAGTTCGGCTTCGTCGTACCGCAGAGCACGTGGACGCGCTCGGAGACGGGCACGTAGTAGCGCTTGAGCGTCACGGGGGAGAGAAACCTGACGTCGCGGGCCGCCTCGACGATCGTCGACTTCGGCGCGAGGTTGAAGAAGATGTCGCCGAACTGCAGGTCTGCGTCGATGATGCCGACCTGCTCGTGCGAGCGGCGCGCCAGGGCCTCGGCGAGGTTGGCGATGAGCGTCGTCTTGCCACTCTTGCCCTTGGGGCTGAAGAAGACGAGCGTCTCGCAGTCCTTCTCGCTGCCCTCCGTGACGAATTCGCGCACGGCCTCCTGCAGCTCGACGCCGGTGAACGGCTTGATGAGG
>OGQZ01002138.1_pt1 | contig 14020 bp, 16 predicted proteins | sample 1553321 | NCBI WGS metagenome assembly OGQZ01 (sample SAMEA2579958, study PRJEB22360) | human gut metagenome | reverse complement strand
GCGATCGGCGGCTTGCACAGGCTATCGGGCCGACTCCAGCTGCCACCAGGATCCACAGAATTCGCGCAGTAAAGTCGCCTGGGCCGTCACACTGGGCGGCGCTGTCCCGCTGATCCTCATGCTGAGTGTCGGCATCCTGCTCTCCACGCAGAGCGCGGATCTCGCGCAGTCTGCGAACCCGATCGAAGTCATCAAAGGCGCTCTCCCAATAAATCTAGCCATCATCTATTACATCACAGCCATCGGCGGCCTGACCCCGCAGTGCTTTCTCGGACTCAAATCCTCGAAACTCGTTCTGCAAGCCGCTCATCTCATCTGGAATGAGGCCCTGATTTTCGTATTCCAAGCGATCATCGTCACCATCATCCCTGCCCTCATACTCTTCGTGGCACAGGATTTCCAGGCCGCGCTGGAAGGCTTCCTTGGCGTCATCGGCAAACTGCTCGCTGCCTGGTCCTCCATCTTTCTCGTAGACTACCTGATGCTCCGCGGAAAGCAGGGCTATAGTCAAATACTCCTGACCGATCCCTCCGCCAATGAAATCAATTACAACGGCGTCATCAGCTGGATCATCGGCTTCGCTGTCGGCATGCTCTTCTCAAAAACCTTCTTCTTCACCGGCCCATTCGCAACAGGCATCTTTGCCGGCAACAGCCTGAACGTCCTCCTGACCCTGGTCGTTGCCGGCGGTCTCTATTTTCTTTTGACTCTCTGCCATAGGCAGAAGAGCTCGGAATAAAGAAAGACGGGATTCCCATGGAAGAAAAATCTCTCAAACGCATTTTGATCTTAGGCTCCGCCGTCATCGATGTCATCGTCACGATCGACCGTCTGCCCCTCGCTGGAGAAGACATCCCCGGCCTTCAAAAAGGCATGCTCGTCGGCGGCTGCGCATTCAATGTCTCAAAGATTCTGGACGGCCTCCAGATCCCGCACGATCTCTGTGTCCCCGTGGGACAGGGTATGTATGCCGACCGCATTCGCGAAGCCCTCCATGAAGGCGGCCATGAAATCCTGATCGAAGATGACCGTGAAGACAATGGCTATTGCCTTTCACTGGTCGAAAAAGACGGCGAACGCACCTTTATTTCCATCGATGGCATCGAGACGAAATGGCATGACGCATGGCTGGAACGACTCCATGCCGCCGACTATGACTACCTCTATGCTTCTGGCTATGGCTTCCAGGACGGCAACTCCAGCGGAGAGGTCCTCCTGCGCTTCCTGTGCGGCAAGAAAGCCGATGCAAAACTCATCCTCGACCCAGGCCCGAGGCTCTTAGGCAAACAGTTCGAAGAGAAACTGCTGCAGATGGGCACAATCCTGAAAATGAATCAGTCCGAAGCAAAAGCTATGGGACAATCGGAAAACGTCCGCAAAGCAGCGGAAAATCTTCATCACCGAACCGGCCAGCCTGTCATCATCACGATGGGACAGGCTGGGACACTTCTCCATACGACAGAGGGAGAAGAGATCATCCCCACCGTACCAGTCAAGGTCATCGATACCATCGGTGCCGGCGACTCGCACACCGCAGGCTTTATCGCCGCCCTCGCAAACGGAAAGTCCCTCCGAGAAGCCTGCCGTGAGGCGAACCACATCGCAGCCTGCGTCGTGCAGCACGTAGGCTGCTCCCTGCGGTAAATAGACTCACAAAAAAGGCATGGATCGGATGTGATCCATGCCTTTTTTGTGCATAATTTCCTGTTGCAGAAAATCATCATTCTTTAAAAATCCACTCTGTCACCTTTTCCCCACCCCAGATCGCGATCCCTGTCAGCCAAAGGTCTGAAACGAAGGGGATCATGGGAAGGTAGGACGGATCCATATAGGCCTGCCAGCTTGCCTGCGGAAGATGGAGGGAGATCACCATCGGGATATAGAGGAGCATCAGCCAGAAGATCCCGCTGAAAGCACACACCGTGATGCGACACCCCTTCGTCCCGGAAAGCGCCAGAAAGAGATAGATCCCGAATGTCATCATGCCGAGGATGATTTTCCCGTAGAAGACAAAGCTGAAAACCTCCAGCAGGAAGAAGCTCGCCGTGAAAGGATCAAGGCGCATACCATTCGCATAGTAGAGCCCCAGAAAGGAGAGAATAGCAAAACCGGGAATAAGCCCGCTGAAATAAGCCGCGCCCAGCCAGACCTTCCAGCGTCCGCCTTTCTCCGCCAGTTTCTCATAGAGAGCAGGAAGCACGTAGTCCAGCACGATCACCGCAACGGTAAAGAGCGTCAGAAGGGCAAAGAAAGCGATCGAGATCGGGATCGGACTTTCCTTGAAGGCCTTGTCTGCCATCGGCAGATAGCTCCAGAAAATGACCATCTGCAGGATGATGAAGGAGATCCAGAGCGGCAAATGGACTGCCGCGCGCAGCGCTCCCCACTCACTGCCATAGCCTTTCTTCTGGAAGAGGAAAAAAAGAAATGGCACCAGAAGCCCCATCCCCCAGTAAGCAAGCGTCCCCACTGCCATGGACTGTGCGGTGTGCACCAGAAATCCCCCGAATCCCCAGGGAAGGATCCCCGCTAAGAGCCACAGCAGCTGATGAATGAATTTTTTATCTTTGATCATATGTATCACCTCGATGGGGACTATTGTATCACAGTTTCGGGGCTGGCGGCAGGGGGAGAGTATGCCCAAGGGGCGTGCCGCCCCTTGATTATGAATGAAAGCCTTGCTCGAATGAGGAATGAGGAATGAAGGTGCCGGCTTCACCGCAAGTATATATGGAGCGATGCCTGAAAGTAGTATTCAAGTCACCAGTCACTAGTCACTCGAGGTTCCTAATCCCGAGCCCTTTTCTACACCGTCTCATATATCTTCCTCACCAGCTTCTTGGTGATCGTCCCGAAGAAATCCTGGTCGGCAAAGCGGATAAAGCGGATCGGTTTATTCGCTCCTTTGATAAAAAGCCGGTCTGTCGTTTTGAAAGGACAGGATTCGCTGCCATCAAGCGAAATACAGAGATTCTTCTCCCGCGGCGGAGCGGTGACTTCTACGGTATCACTGCATTTCAACACGATGGCGAAACGCTGCAGCGTATGGGCACAGATGGGGATCACGATCATGCGGTCATCGCTCGGCCCCATGACCGGGCCTCCGCAGGAAAGAGCGTAACCGGTAGACCCGGTCGGCGAAGAAACGATGAGCCCGTCAGAAGCATATTCCTGGATCAGATGCCCATTGACGGAAAGATTCAGCCTTGCCAGCTGCCCGATCTTGTTATGCCCGATGACGACATCATTCAGCACGCTCGCCAGCCACTCCTGACTGCCGTCTTCATGTTTCAGGACAGAGTCTAAAAACAGCCGCGACTCTTCAGTATAGTGCCGCGCAAGGATCTGATCCAGACGCAGAGCAGTGTCTTCGATGGTGATGCTGTTCAGAAATCCCAGCTCACCCAAGTGGATCCCAGCCATCAGGATGGGGTAGTCGCGAAACGTCCGCGCCGCTCCCAGGAAGGAGCCATCGCCGCCGATAGAGAGCAGGCAGTCACAATTTCCCAGCTCATCGATGCTGCCATAAGAAGCCCCCTCGATACCGCCCGCCTCCAGTCCTTCTTTCATAGAAAGCGGCAGCAGCGCGCTCGCCCCTCTTTCTTCTATCATCCCAAGAAGCTCAGGCAGAAAGGTAAAGAGCTTCTCTTTTCCCAGATTCGGAAAAATAGCAAATCGCAATGAAATCACCGCCTCGTCCATTATCTTTATAATGTATGGTTCTACACCTATTTTTTCAAAGTCTCATGTGCCTCTTCGACCACCTGACGGATCCGTTCTTCACTGATCCCTTCCTGCGGCTTTTCCCACTTCAGATAGGCCAGAAATTCAATATTCCCTGAGCCGCCTTTGATGGGCGAAAATGTCAGATCCCAGCAGTGGAAACCTTCTGCTTCAAAAGCTGCGAGCGTATCGGAAACGACTTCTTCATGGATTTCCGGTTCCCGCACAATGCCGCCTTTCCCCACCTTGTCCTTGCCGGCTTCAAACTGCGGCTTGATCAGTATCGCCATCGCGCCATCTTCCTTCAGGATGGATTTCACCGCCGGAATAATTTTCAGGACGGATATGAAAGATACATCCGTCGAAACGAGGTCGACCTTCTCCCCCAGCGTCTCTTCTGTCACGACTTTGATATTTGTCTTTTCCATATTGACGACCTGCGGATGAGAGCGGAGCTTCCAGTCGAGCTGATTGGTCCCGACATCGATAGCAAAGACCGTAGCCGACGTCGACCGCGTAGACCTTTGTCGCGCCGTTTTGCAGCATGCAGTCCGTAAAGCCGCCGGTCGAGGCGCCGATATCCGCCATGACCTTTCCCTTCATATCGATACCAAATGTCTTGATCGCTTTCTCCAGCTTGTAGCCGCCGCGACCCACATACGGCATCACATACCCTTTGATCCGAAGCTTTGCATCCACGGGAATCTTTGTCCCCGCTTTATCGACAGGCACATCATTGACAAGGATGATGCCTGCCATGATATGCCGTTTGGCATTCTCCCGGCTGTCGAAAAAGCCCTGCTCTACGAGCATGACATCCAGCCGTTCTTTTTTGACCTTCTGATTTCCCATACATTTCCTCTACTTTGTGCGTACCAGCAGCATGTCCACAAGCTCTGTGAGAAGGCTTGTATCCCGATCAATTCTTTTCAGGATCTCTTTGGCATGCCTTGCTTCTTCTTCTGCAAGTGTCTTTGTCCGCTCCTTACCAAGAAGACTTACATACGTGGACTTATGATCCGCCGTATCCTGATGCGGCATTTTCCCCATCTCGTCCAGATGCCCATTCACGTCGAGCAGGTCATCCGTCATCTGGAAAAGCAGTCCCACATGGACAGCAAATGCATGCAAGAGGTTCTTTTCTTCAGCGCTGCTCTCTGTCAGTGCCAGCGCCATATCCACCGGTGCCGTCAAAAGGCAGCCTGTCTTGCAGTGGTCCATGAGCTGTAATTCCGGAAGGGTCAGCGTCCGGCCTTCGCTCTCGATATCATGCGCCTGTCCTCCCACCATGCCTTCGGGACCAGCAGCTTTGGCCAGGATGGAAATCAATTCACAGCGGAGCAGAGGAGCGATCTGCTGCTCGCCTGCCAAAAGTTCAAAGGCAAAAGTCAGAAGACCATCCCCGGCCATGGTCGCCATGCCTGCGCCGAAGACCTTGTGATTCGTGGGACGGCCGCGGCGGTAGTCATCATTATCCATGGCGGGAAGGTCATCATGGATGAGAGAATAGGTATGCACGCATTCCAAAGCACAGGCGATATCCAAATACGCCCGCGCATCTTTCCCCCAAAGTTCCAAGATCAGGAGAAACAGAAAGGGACGGATACGCTTCCCGCCAGCCGAAAGGCTGTAGTTCATGGCATCAAACAGCTTTTGGTGCGCACTGCAGTCGGAAGTCAAAAGCCTCTCCAAGCGTTCATTGATTTCCTTCTGCTTTCGTTGTAATACCTCTTTCAGCATGAGTGGCTCCTTTCGGGATAATAATGATTGGTGACTGGAGACTAGGGAAACACTGATTAAATCGTTGTCCGACTTGACTCTGCGATTGAATCAGCGTTTCCTTAAATACCACTTTCGGGCAGAGCTTTCATTCAGTGTCAAGGGACGGCACGCCCCACGGGCTAACCCTTGAACCCATTGAACCTATGAAGGCCATCAGTCACCCGTCAACGGCTTTTCATATACGCTCCGAATGCATTGCCCGTCGCATTGTCGCTGCTATAGCGTGGATCGGCGAAGAGCGGCGTGAGACCGATAGCTTGGCAAATCTCTTCGACCTTTGCCCGAAGATAGCGGTTTGCCATGACCCCGCCCACTGCGATGAAGGGACGGCCTTTTTCGAAAGGATAGCCGCTGAGCTCCTTTTCGAGAGCACGCCCTATGTGGATGAGGACTCCTTTAGCGATGTCTTCCTTCCGATAAGCGTGCGACGCTATATCACGCTGGACGCGTGTTTCGGGGCCGGAAAAGCTGAACGCCCCTTTCACGGACGAGCGTGGGATCCGATACGTATCATTTCCCTGTTCTGCCAGCGCTTCCAGCCATTTCCCGCAGGGGAATGGAAATCCCAAAGCCACGCCCACGCGGTCAATGAACTGCCCTGCCGTAATGTCTTTGGACGTCAGGAGCTCATGGATCTCCATTCCCTCTTCCTGCCATTGACAGGAGAGCACATCCTGCGTGCCGCCGGACATATGCATCATATAAAACGGCTTCCCCCAAAGGGCTATCGCCTCTCGGATCGCTGCCATCGCATGATTTTCCTGATGGCTAAATACATAAAGAGGGATGTGATGCGAAGAGGACAGCGCCTCAGCCATACCCCGACCAACAAGAAAGGCGGGCATGTATGAATCTGCCCGCCTCCGTGGAAATCCTGAAACACCTATGCCCTTCAGATCCTGCAGCAAAGGAGAAAGCCTTCGAAGCAGGACAGGAAGATTCTTCACATGCTGGAAAACCATCTCTGACTGAGACAGTCCCCGCCGCCCTTCCTTCACTGAAAGGACGATCCGTTCTTCCCCCATCAGCCCCTTGGAAGAATCATAAACCGCTGCCGATGTCGTATAGCAGCTGGTATCTATTCCAAGAAACCTCATGATTATTCACCTTGTAATGCCTTATCCAGAAGTCCATTGATGAATCGATAGGAGTCTTCACCGCCAAATGTCTTGGCAAGCTCTATCGCTTCATTGATAATGACCTTCTTATCCGGGCGGTCTTCCCCGGAATGATAAAACTCAGCGACAGCCAGACGGAGAATATTCTTATCCACCACATTGAGCTGCGTGAGCGACCAGTTCTTTTTCAAATATGCCTTGATCTTATTATCGACATCTTCATGAGCTGCCGCTTCGATCAAAGCATCTGCAAAAGCCTTGTCCTTCTCTTCCAAATGAAGCGTCTCTTCCTCGATCGGCTCTGACTCCGGATTGAGTTCTCTGGAGTACAGCACCTTGAGTGCATATTCTCTTGCGCTTGTTCTACTCATGTCAGCCTCTCTCTATGCTATGAAATTTCCTGTCTTACATACATGGTTTCCCATGACTCCACAGGCGCGACGGATCCAGCAGATCCTGCCGGGAGCAGTTTCCCTAAAGAAACTTTGGCGGCAGGATCTGATGACACCCATTCACTCTACCATTTCAGTAATCGTCACATCAATGCTTTCGATGTCCTCTCTTCTAAGCGAAGAGAATACATTCTTCACCACCATCTGGATATAGCGGGCAGTCTCCTGTACCTGACAGCCTTTATGCAGTGCGACAGAGATCGCCACCTTCACACGTCCATCCTTCAGATTTCGTATCCAAAGCCCGCGATGAGCCTTGAAGCCAAAGGCTTGACTGATCCCCTGCATCAAGTACTGAAAGCCATCCGCGGTGAAATGAGATACCTCAGGCATGGCAAGCAGAGCCTCTTCAATTTTCTGATATACGACTTCTTCCGATCGTTTCTTCTCTGCTTCTTCACCGGACATCTCTATTTCTCCTCACCGAAAACGATGCGTTCCACATTGACATTGACTGCATTCACTCTAAGGCCCGTAGAATCTCCGACGCTTTCCTTGACTGCTTCCTGCAGCTGTAAAGCGATAGCCGGCAGGCGTTCGCCATGCCAGGCTGCCACGTAGAGATCGATGACGATACCATTCTCCCGGATGGAGACACGCACGCCTTCTGCTTCCGCATCACTGATGACAGCAGAGATCCCATGAGAAAACCGATCATCCATCCCGTAGATCCCCTTCACATGGAGCGCTGCTTCTCGGGCAATGACTGCAATGACCTGGTCCGATACACGAACGGTTCCCAGGTCATTTTTTACTTCTGCAGTTTCCATATAGAAATTACTTTACGCGTTCGATGTAAGCGCCGGTACGGGTATCAATGCGGAGCATTTCACCTTCATTGATGAAGAGCGGTACAGAAACAACATAGCCGGTTTCCATCTTAGCCGGTTTGGAACCGCCGGTCGCTGTATCACCGCGGATGCCCGGTTCTGTTTCTACGACTTTCAGTTCTACAGAGTTCGGGATATCAACGCCAATGATGGTGCCGTTGAAGAATACGACATTGCATTCCATTTCTTCCTTCAGGAAGTTGATCTTGTCGCCGAGCTGTTCTTTGTTCAGCATGATCTGTTCATAGGTTTCCGTATTCATGAAGCAGTAGGAACCATCCGCTTCGTACAGATACTGCATCGGTTTACGTTCTACAGTAGCCGGCTGCAGCTTGATGCCTGCATTGAATTTACGTTCTACGACAGAGCCGCTCTGCAGGTTTTTCAGCTTGGCACGTACAAAAGCTGCCCCTTTGCCTGGCTTTACGTGAAGGAATTCAATACACTGCCATACCTGTCCGTCCAATTCTACGGTAATGCCCGGGCGTAAATCGTTACTAGAAATCATTTAATTTTTCCTCCTGCTACACTCTTAAAAATTTCTTTGGGAATTTAGTCAAGATGGAGATTCCATCCTTTTCTATTACAACCGTATCTTCGATACGGACTCCACCAACACCTGGGATATAAACCCCCGGCTCCACAGTTTCCGTCATGCCGCTGCAAAGGACGGTATGATCCCTTGGCGACAGCGCGGGCGTCTCATGGATCTCCAGCCCCACACTGTGTCCCAGCGCATGACCGAACCACTTGTCCAGATCTTTCTCTTTCAGATATTTTCTGGACTCCTGATCCACATCCGCTGCCACGAGGCCAGCCTTCAGTATCTTTTCGATATGCTCATTGCATCCCAGCACCGCATCATAGATGTAGCGCTGCCGCTCTGAGATCTCCCCGACAGCCACCATCCTCGTGATATCCGAGTGGTAGCCATGGTAAATCGCGCCGAAATCAAAGGTGATAAGATCCCCCTCTTCGATCACTTTATCTGTCGCTGTCCCGTGAGGATAAGCGGACCGCCAGCCGGATGCTACGATGGTATCGAAAGACTTTCCTTCCGATCCCCCCTCCAGCATCGCGCACTCCAAGATCGTCCGAAGCTCGGCCTCTGTCACACCCGCCTTGATATAAGGCACGGTCTTCTCAAAGCCCAAATCGGAAATCCGACATGCTTCCTGCATCAGACCGATTTCTTCCGCGCTTTTGATCTGCCTCAGCGTATCCGGCGTCACGAAGATGAATTCAGCCTCCGGCAGTACCTCATCGAAAGAAAGATACATCTTGTACGTCATGCCCGCTTCGATCCCAAAACGAGTCGCGTGATGTCTAGCAGAAAGCTCTCCCACCGTCTTTGCCAGTTTCCCGGCATAGTCGATGATGGTAAAACCTTTCGCTTCTTCCTTCGCCTGCTCTGTATAACGGCTGTCTGTCAATAAATAGCAGTCATCGGCCGTTAAAAAGAGATAGCTGTCAGATCCGGTGAAGCCAGAGATGTAGCGGCAGTTCTCATCTTTCTCGATGAAGGCTGCATCTACACCGCTCTCTTTCAGAAAATCTGAAATCATTGCTCTTTCTATCAACATATATCACCGCTTTCTATCATCTAAATATATTACCGTATTTACCCTCTTTTGTCCATGAAAAAATTAAGAAGGCCGCAGATCCCGGCCAATCGGGCAGGGTGCCCTCTGAAATGCAAAACCCATTGCACGATTAGCCCCTTTCGAACCTGTGCCGCAGCAAAATGAAAAGCCGCCCGATAGGCACCGGGCGGCGATGAGATCATTCTTTGATCCTGCTCTTGCACATTCATGCAAGAGCGGATAGAGAGACAGCGATCCACTTGGTGAGTATACCGACGAAGTGTTTCATAAACATGCTTACGGAGTGAGACTCCTCGATGGGATCGGCATTCCCCTAGTTCCCATTTCTGAGCTGATTCAGCTTATCCTGCACAGACTTTGGCAGTGCGCGGCCGATCTCGCTTCTAAGATTTTGATTGTTATGATGAGAAATGAAAGTGGTCTGCACTTTCTTGTCTTCATTCACTGCACGGATGAGATCATCGACAGCCACGCGATATGCCCCATTTCCAAGCACCTGACTCTGTTCCGGGCCATCCGAAGTGACGACGTAGATGGAGCGGTACTCCTCCCTGCGGTCATAGGACTCTTTTTCGATATAGCTGTCAGCCGTCATGCGGCTCGGTGTGAAAACGATGGTGAAATTTTTTCCCATCTTTTCGATCCTGGCCTTATTCGAGTTGCCCTGTCCATCGAAGACGACGATCATCTCCAGATTGTTGTGCGCTCCGTAGTCTTCCAGAAGATCGATCAGCTTCTTGCGGCTTGACTCGAGGTCCTCTCGGTCAAAGACCTTCGGAAGCCAGAAAATCACATTGTAGCCATCGACCAAGTATAAATCTTTCATAATACGGCTCCTTGCTATCCAGTAACGGATGACCAAAGATCGGATGAAGCGGGTGACGGGCGGCTCAGCCCCTCTCACGCCGGCAATGCTATTAAGTTAAGGAAATCATTAGCTACGTAATATCTTGCTTCCCCCCTTCGAGGGAAGCAGCGAAGGCAATATGTGCAAGCGAACTGGATTTTTAGGAGCGAAGCGACGCTAAAATCCAGTGAGACGCCATTTCGAGCGTAGCGAGATGGGGCATGCTAGCGGTATAGCGTGCTATGTTGAATAGTCCGATGCTATCGATATTCCAACACTTTCATGCAATACCGCTACGTAGCCCCCTCAGCCCTTCGGGCAGCTCCACCGATGGGGAGCCAAGAACGTTCTGCCGCTTAACTTAATAGCCTTCCCCTCTAGGGGAAGGTGCCCCGAAGGGGCGGATAGGGCACAGGCGGTATGAAAGAGAGCGGGAAGGAGCGTCTCAAGTCACCATTTCTTGAACTTCATCGCTTCGCCTTTCGCGAGGGTGTCGCACATTTCGTTGTACTTTGTCCCGACATGTCCTTTGACCCATTCGAAGGTGAGGTGGTGGGGCGTCATGACGCGGTCCAGGGCTTTCCAGAGGTCTTGGTTCAAGACGGGGGTCTTGGCGGCGGTGAGCCAGCCGTTTCGTTTCCAGTTGTAGAGCCAGCGGTTGGTGATGGCTTTCTGGAGGTACTTGCTGTCGGTGTGGAAGGTGATGGTGCGGCGGATGCCGTCATCCAGGAGCTTCAGTGCTTCGTAGGCGGCGCGGAGCTCCATGCGGTTGTTTGTGGAGGAGGGTTCGCCGCCGGAGAGGGTGAGGAGCTCACGGCCTTCGGGGGTGAGGAAGACGGCGGCAAATCCGCCGGGGCCATTGGGGTTCACGAGGCAGGAGCCGTCGGTGTAGATGACGAAGTCCTGCGCTTCATCGGGGCGCAGCGGCAGAGCAAGGGCCGCTGCCTTGGGGCGCGGCCGCGCGAGCCTTGCACTCGGCCGCGCGGGACGGCGCTCCGCGTGCGGCGCATCGCTGCCCGCGAGCCAGGCGAGCGCTTCCTGCGCCGTCGCGAAGCTCTTGTAGCGGGCGCCCGGGAAGCCCGCGACCTGCTTCTCGCAGTCTGCCCAGCTCGTGAAGAGCCCGCAGCTGCGCCCAACGCGCACGGCATATACTTTTTTTGGCATGATTTCCTCCAAGATACCTGTTTTTTCTTATTATAAGGGATTTGGGGGCAGAAAAGAATCAAATTTTTGCGTTCAAGATAGTAAACTTTTCTTTACTATTTCGGAATTGCTTGCTACAATCGTAACTATGGAGCTTTATACATAAGCGCTCCACTAGAAAATTAAGGAAATAGAAAGACAGAAAGGAAGGGGGAGCTGGATGCTGCTTCGGATACTCAGCACCATCGGCGCATTCGTGCTGCGACGCTTCGAAGAGCTTGGCACGATCGTGCTGCTCTACGGCGAGACGCTGCGCTCACTGCGCCACAAGCCGCGCCTGCGCCATATCCTCGCGCAGATGTCGCATCTTGGCGTCGATTCCCTGATGATCGTCAGCTTGACGCTGCTGTTCACGGGCGTCGTCATCTCGCTGCAGACGGCCGATGTGCTCATCCGCTTCGGCGCGCAGGGCACGCTCGGCGGCATCGTCACGATTGCAATCGGTCGCGAGCTCGGTCCGGTGCTCGTCGCTGTCGTCTGTGCCGGCCGCGTCGGCTCGGCCATCACGGCGGAGATCGCGACGATGAAGGTCACGGAACAGATCGACGCGCTGCGCGTCATGGCCGTGAGCCCTGTCGACTACCTGCTCGTGCCGCGCATGCTCGCCTGCATGATCGTCGTGCCAATCCTCACGGTCTTCGGCGACGTCATCGGCGTCTTCGGCGGCTGGCTCATCGCCGTCTTCTACAAGGGGCTGACGACGTACAGCTACATGAACTCCATCCACATCTTTGCGGATCTGTTCGACATGACGGGCGGCGTCATCAAGGCCATCTTCTTCGGCAATGTCATCGCAGTACTCGGCTGCTACTACGGCCTGCACTGCCCAGATGGGGCGGAAGGCGTCGGCCGGGCGACGACGAAGACGGTCGTCGCCTCGATTATCGTCATCTTCCTGCTGAACGCCGTGCTGACGTTCCTGCTGTACTGATGAGGGGGATGGACAATGATTGAATTCAAAGACGTCTGCATGCGCTTTGACGACAAGGATGCGCTCAAGCACATCAGTCTGACGATACGCGACGGAGAGACGCTCGCCATCATCGGCGGCTCGGGCTCTGGCAAGAGCACGTTCCTGCGCCTGCTCATCGGCCTCATCAAGCCGACGAGCGGCCAGATCCTCATCGACGGGCAGGACATCGTGCCGATGAGCGAGGCGGAGCTCAACAAGGTCCGCCTCAAGATGGGCATGGTCTTCCAGTACTCGGCGCTGTTTGACTCGATGACCGTCGGCGAGAACGTCGCCTTCGGTCTGCGCGAACATACGAAGCTCAGCGACGCGGACATCAAGGAAATCGTCCACGACAAGCTGCACCTCGTCGGGCTCGACGGCGTCGAGGACATGATGCCGAATGAGCTCTCGGGCGGCATGAAGAAGCGTGTGAGCCTCGCGCGGGCCATCGCCGTCGAGCCGTCCATTATCTGCTACGATGAGCCGAGCTCGGGCCTCGACCCCTTGATGACCGAGAAGATCGACGAGCTCATCATCAACACGCAGAAGGCTCTCTCGGTGACGAGCATCGTCGTCACACACGATATGGCCAGCGCTTGCCGCATCTCGGACCGCATTGCTATGATCTACGATGGAGAACTCATTGCGGTCGATACGGTCGAGCGCTTCAAGAAGATACAGGATGCGCGCGTGCAGGCCTTCTTCCGCACGCTGCGCACCGTCAAGTCCGAAAAGGAGGATGAGCGATGACAACAGAGGCAAAAGTAGGGGCGTTCACCGTCGTCGGTGTCGTGCTCTTCGTGGCAGTCGCCATGCTGCTCTCCGGCGTCTCTCTGTCGGGGCATAAGGGATATACACTTTACGCGGGATTCAAACAGGTCATCGGCGTCGAGCCGGAGTCGGTCGTGCGCCTCTCAGGCGTTCCCGTCGGCAAGGTCAAGAGCGTCCGCAACGATGGCGGCGGCGTGACCGTCGCCTTAGACATCGACGGCAAGGCCAAGATTCCGAAGGGTTCTTCCGTGACCGTCGCCTCGGCCGGCGTCATGGGTGAGAAATTCATTAACATCCTGCCGGGCAAGGATCAGGGCATCTACCTCGGCGATGGCGACTACCTCATTGGCCAGGAAGAAGAGGGCATGGATTCGCTGATGGCGAAGGCCGGCAATGTGATGGACCAGGTCCAGGCATTGCTCGACTCGATGAATCAGGTCATGGGCAATCCGGACTTCCAGAAGAACTTCCTGCAGATGGCCGTCAACATCCGCGATATGACGGCGCACATGGACGGACTCGTCGCGGCGATGGAGCAGACGATGCGCGAGAACCAGGGCAACATCACGGGCATGCTCTCGAATCTCAACGCGGCTTCTGCTGGCCTCAACCGCACGATGAACCAGGTCGAGGCAATGATGACGAATCTCGCCACGGTCGGCGCGGACCCGCAGACGGCGGAGAACCTGCGCCTGACGCTCGCGAACATCAAGGACACGAGTGACCGCATCGCGCACA
>OGQZ01002135.1_pt1 | contig 14029 bp, 6 predicted proteins | sample 1553321 | NCBI WGS metagenome assembly OGQZ01 (sample SAMEA2579958, study PRJEB22360) | human gut metagenome | reverse complement strand
AATTCCACCCGCTTGATGTATATGATGATTATTGCGATTGTTGCAGCAACTTTATATGCAGCAATTACAGGATTTTTCTTCAGTGGTTCGATGATTCGTCCAATTAAGGATTTGACAGGAATTATTGAGAATACGGCGAAACTTAATTTTGTAAAAAGTGAAAAGGGTGAGAAATTAGTCCGTATGAAGGACGAGACCGGTGCGATGGCACGTGCCGTACAGCAGATGCGAAGTAAACTTCGTGCGATGGTAGCGTTAATTGACCAGGCAGGAATTAAAATGGGTGATAATGTTACCGACTTGACTGTGAATATGTCAGAGGTCAATGATATCTGTAATAATAACTCGGCTACGACAGAAGAACTCGCAGCAGCGATGGAAGAAGCAGCCAGTGCAACGGATACAGTAAATCAGACGATTGCAACCGTAAAAGAAAATGCCGAAAGTATTAAGGCACTTTCACAGAGTGGTGCCACACTGTCAACGGAAGTGATGGAGCGTGCGAATCAGTTAAAGACAACGACGGAAAATGCCGGAAAACGTACAGATGAAATGTATGCAGAAGTGAAACAGCGTACGGAAGTTGCTATGAAACAGGCAGAAGCGGTAGAGAAGATTAATGAACTTACACATGATATTATGGAAATTTCTTCTCAGACAAATCTCCTTGCCTTAAATGCTTCCATTGAGGCAGCAAGAGCAGGAGAGGCCGGTAAAGGATTTGCCGTTGTAGCAACCGAAATCGGTGCTTTGGCTACACAGACCCAGAATGCAGTTGGTGATATCGACAGCATTATTGGTGAGGTACATAACGCAGTAAGCGGTATGGTAGACTGTTTACAGAATGCAATGGACTTTTTGGAAAATACGGTTCTTGGCGATTACAAAGGATTTATGGAAGTCGGCGAGAAGTATTCCAAGGATGCTGCTGCTTTTGAAGATGGTATGACCAAAATTAATCATTCAATTGTTACGTTGGTTGATGCGATTACCGATATTTCTCATTCAATCGAAGAGATTAATCTGACGGTAAATGAGTCGGCAACCGGTGTTTCAGACATTGCAGAGAAAACTTCTGAGATGGTTCGGAAGATTGAGGCAACCGGAACATTTGTGCAGGATAGCGAAGAAAGTGCTAACAATTTAAATCAGATTGTCAGTGAATTTGATTTGGATGGCAAGAAATAACAAACTCTTGACAATTGCAAATAATCGTACTATCATGAAAATGCTCATAGAGAAAAGCGTTGACGGAGACAGTACCCTGTGTGGAAGTGTTTCAGTGAGCCGGCGATAGTGAGAATCCGGCACCAGTAAGCATAGGCGAATATCACTCCTTAGCTGCAAAGTCGAACGGTTTTTATCCAGTAGACTGCGCCGGTATTCCCCGTTAAAAGGATATATGTTCGGTTTGTGAAACGTTCACAGTCCTGACGTAGAAGACAGGTGGTATAATGAAAGCTTAGGCTCTCATCCTAGTTGGATGGGAGCTTTTTTTATTCAATTTTTATGGAGGTAATTATGTATAACAAAGTATCAACAGGCATGAATTTTGTCGAGAGAGAAAAAGAAGTAGAAAAGTTTTGGAAAGACAAAGATATTTTCCGTAAAAGTATTAAACTGCGTGAGGGGGCACCAACGTATATGTTTTACGATGGACCGCCAACTGCGAACGGAAAACCACATATCGGTCATGTGCTGACCCGTGTTATCAAAGATATGATTCCGCGTTACCGCACAATGAAAGGTTATCGTGTGCCGCGTAAAGCCGGATGGGACACGCATGGTTTGCCGGTTGAGCTGGAAGTAGAAAAACTGTTAGGTCTGGATGGAAAAGAGCAGATTGAAGAATATGGTATGGAGCCATTTATCAATCAGTGTAAAGAATCTGTCTGGAAATACAAAGGTATGTGGGAAGACTTTTCCGATACCGTAGGTTTCTGGGCTGACATGGATGACCCATATGTCACATATGATGACAATTATATTGAGTCTGAGTGGTGGGCATTAAAGGAAATCTGGAATAAAGACCTTTTGTATAAAGGATTTAAAATCGTGCCTTACTGCCCTCGCTGTGGTACACCGTTGTCCGCACAGGAGGTTGCGCAGGGATACAAAACCGTAAAAGAGCGTTCTGCTATTGTCCGCTTTAAGGTGACAGGTGAGGATGCCTATTTCCTTGCATGGACGACAACACCTTGGACCCTGCCAAGTAACGTGGCTCTTTGTGTAAACCCGAATGATACTTACTGTAAAGTAAAAGCAGCAGATGGCTATACTTATTATATGGCGCAGGATCTTTTGGATACGGTACTTGGTAAACTGGCAAAAGATGATGAGCCGGCTTATGAAGTATTAGAAAGTTTCCCGGGAACCGCATTAGAGCATAAAGAATATGAGCCTTTGTTTGCCTGTGCCAAAGAGTGTGCTGATAAGCAGAACAAAAAAGGATTTTTCGTAACCTGTGATACTTACGTTACGATGACCGATGGTACCGGTATTGTTCATATCGCACCGGCATTTGGTGAAGATGATGCCAATGTGGGAAGAAACTATGACCTTCCTTTTGTGCAGTTTGTAAATGAAAAAGGTGAGTTGACAGAAGAGACTCCATTTGCAGGCATTTTCGTAAAGAAAGCAGACCCTGAGGTATTAAAAGACTTAGATGCCAGAGGACAGTTGTTTGATGCACCGAAGTTTGAGCATGAATATCCACACTGCTGGCGCTGTGATACACCGCTGATTTACTATGCAAGAGAATCCTGGTATATCCGTGAAACAGCAGTAAAAGACGATTTGATTAAAAATAACAATACTGTAAACTGGATTCCGGAGTCAATTGGAAAAGGACGTTTTGGAAACTGGTTAGAGAATATTCAGGACTGGGCAATTTCCCGTAACCGTTATTGGGGAACTCCATTAAACATCTGGGAGTGTGAAGGATGTGGACAACAGGAATGTATCGGCGGAAGAAAAGAACTGGCAGAGCGTGCCGGAGATCCAAAAGCCGCTGAGGTAGAACTCCACCGTCCATACATTGATGAAGTAACCTTTACCTGTCCGGATTGTGGAAAAGTTATGCACCGTGTACCGGAAGTAATCGACTGTTGGTTTGACTCCGGTGCGATGCCATTTGCACAGTATCACTATCCATTTGAAAATAAAGACGTGTTTGAGAAACAGTTTCCGGCCCAGTTTATCTCCGAGGCGGTTGACCAGACACGTGGATGGTTCCATTCGCTGATGGCAGAATCTACTTTACTTTTCAACAAAGCACCATATGAAAATGTAATCGTTCTTGGACATGTGCAGGATGAAAATGGACAGAAGATGAGTAAGAGTAAGGGAAATGCCGTAGATCCGTTTGATGCTCTGGAAAATTATGGAGCAGACGCAATCCGCTGGTATTTCTATGTAAACAGTGCGCCATGGCTGCCGAACCGTTTCCATGGAAAAGCAGTTACCGAAGGACAGCGTAAATTCATGGGTACACTGTGGAACACATATGCCTTTTATGTGTTGTATGCGGAGATTGACCAGTTTAATCCAACCGAGCATACATTAGAATATGATAAACTTTCGATTATGGACCGCTGGCTTTTGTCCCGTCTGTATTCGACGGTTAAAGAAGTTGATGAGGACCTTGACAACTACAAAATTCCGGAGACCGCAAAAGCACTGCAGAGTTTTGTGGAAGATATGAGTAACTGGTATGTGCGCCGCTGTCGTGATCGTTTCTGGGCAAAAGGCATGGAGCAGGATAAAATGAATGCCTACATGACTTTGTATACGGCACTTGTAACAATCAGTAAGGCAGCAGCTCCGATGATTCCATTTATGACCGAGAGCATTTATCAGAATCTCGTGTGCAATCTGGATTCAAAAGCACCGGAAAGTATTCATTTGTGTGATTTTCCGAAAGTTAAGGAAGAATGGATTGACAAAGAACTTGAGACACAGATGAAACAGCTTTTGGACATTGTTGTTCTTGGCCGTGCATGCCGTAATACAGCAAATATCAAAAACCGTCAGCCAATTGGAAAAATGTATGTAAAGGCAGAAGGCGAATTGTCCGATTTCTATAAAGAAATCATTGCAGATGAGCTGAATGTAAAAGAAGTTGTATTTACCAATGATACAAAAGAATTTACGACATATCAGTTTAAGCCGCAGCTTCGTACTCTCGGACGCCGTTTCGGACGCCGTTTGAACGAATTGAAAGAAGTTCTTGCCGGATTAGATGGCAATGCTACGATGGATGCGTTGAATGCTTCCGGTGAAGTAACTGTTACGGTTGGCGGCGTAGATGAAGTGCTGGCAACAGAGGATTTGCTGGTAGAAACAGCACAGATGGATGGCTATGTGAGCGAGGAAGATCACGGTATTACCGTTGTATTAGATACAAACCTGACACCGGAGTTAATCGAGGAAGGATTTGTGCGTGAGGTTATCAGTAAAATTCAGACCATGCGTAAAGATGCAGGTTTTGAAGTGGTTGACCATATCCGTGTTTACGAGCAGGGAAATGATAAGATTAAAGAAATCATCAAAGCAAATGAATCTCAGATTAAAGCCGATGTTTTGGCAGATGAGGTTATTTTGGATAAAGTAGAAGGTTACACCGCAGATTGGAAAATTAACGGTGAGGCTGTTACACTGGGTGTTACAAAAGTGGAAGCGTAACGAAGAGTTTGTTACAGAAAGAGAGGTAATTTATGGCATTTGTAACGGAAAAGGAAAAGAAAAAGGAATTGAAGAATAACATTTCGAACTACATGAAATTGTTGTTCCGCCGTTCGGTTGAAGAGGCAACTCCACAGCAGTTGTTTCAGGCAGTTTCTTATGCAATCAAAGATATCGTAGTTGATGACTGGATGGCAACGCACAAAGCCTATGAGAAAAAGGATGTGAAGACAGTTTACTATTTGTCCATGGAGTTTTTGATGGGTCGTGCACTTGGTAACATGATTATCAACCTCAAAGAGGACAAAGTTGTACGCGAGGTACTTGACGAGATGGGTGTAAACTTAGACTTGCTTGAGGATGAAGAGCCGGATGCAGCTCTTGGTAATGGTGGTCTTGGACGTCTGGCAGCCTGCTTTTTGGATTCCTTATCTACACTTGGGTATCCGGCTTATGGCTGTGGTATCCGCTACAAATATGGTATGTTCAAGCAGAAAATCGAAAATGGTTTCCAGATTGAAGCACCGGATGACTGGTTAAAAGATGGTAATCCATTTGAGATGAAGCGTCCGGAATATGCCGTTGAAGTACGTTTTGGCGGTTATGTAACGGTAAGAAAAGACGAAAAGACCGGAAGGGATCGTTTTGTACAGGAAAATTATCAGTCTGTAATGGCAGTGCCTTATGATTTGCCGGTTGTCGGTTACGGAAACCACATTGTAAACACACTTCGTATCTGGGATGCTGAGGCAATTGATACGTTCAATCTGGATTCTTTTGATAAAGGTGATTATCAGAAGGCAGTTGAGCAGCAGAACCTTGCCCGTACTATTTGTGAAGTGCTGTATCCAAATGACAACCATATGGCAGGAAAAGAGCTTCGCTTGAAACAGCAGTATTTCTTTGTATCGGCAAGCGTGCAGCGTGCGATTATGAAGTATATGGAAAACCACAATGATATTCATGGTCTTCCGGAAAAAGTATGTTTCCAGTTAAATGATACCCATCCAACGGTAACAGTACCTGAATTGATGCGTATTTTGTTAGATGAATATGGTCTTGAGTGGGATGATGCGTGGGATATCACAACCCGTACCTGTGCTTATACAAACCATACAATTATGGCGGAAGCATTGGAAAAATGGCCGCTTGAGTTATTCTCCCGTCTGCTTCCTAGAATTTATCAGATTACCGAGGAAATTAACCGTCGTTTCCAGAATGAGATTCAGGCAAAGTACCCGGATAATCAGGATAAAGTAAAAAGTATGGCAATTATTTATGATGGTCAGGTCAAGATGGCACATCTTGCTATCGCTGCCGGATTTTCGGTAAATGGTGTGGCAAGGCTTCATACGGAAATTTTGAAACATCAGGAATTAAAAGATTTCTATGAAATGATGCCGGAGAAATTTAATAACAAGACAAATGGTATTACACAGCGTCGTTTCCTGCTTCATGGCAATCCGAAACTTGCTGCATGGGTAACAGACAAAATCGGTGATGAGTGGATTACAGACTTGTCTAAAATTGATAAACTTTCTGTTTTTGTGGATGATAAAAAAGCACAGCAGGAATTTATGAATATCAAATTCCAGAATAAAGTTCGTCTTGCGAAGTATATTAAGGAGCACAATGGTGTTGAAGTAGACCCTCATTCGATTTTCGATGTACAGGTAAAACGTCTGCATGAGTACAAACGCCAGCTGCTTAACATTTTGCATGTTATGTATTTGTATAATCAGTTGAAGAAAAATCCGGGTATGGATATGTATCCTCGCACTTTCATTTTTGGTGCGAAAGCTTCAGCCGGATACCGCCGTGCAAAGGCAATTATCAAACTGATTAACAGTGTTGCTGATGTAGTAAACAATGACGCTTCAATTGAAGGGAAAATCAAAGTTGTATTTATTGAAAACTACCGTGTGTCCAATGCAGAAATCATTTTTGCTGCTGCTGATGTATCAGAGCAGATTTCAACTGCAAGTAAAGAGGCATCCGGTACCGGTAATATGAAATTTATGCTAAATGGTGCACCGACCCTCGGAACAATGGATGGTGCCAATGTTGAAATCGTAGAAGAAGTAGGCGAGGAAAATGCTTTTATCTTCGGCCTTTCCTCACAGGAAGTAATTGATTTCGAGCATAATAACCAGTATGATCCGAAAGAAATTTACAACATGGATTCGGATATCCGTGCCGTGCTTACCCAGTTGATTGATGGAACATATTCCCCTGAAAATCTTGATTTGTTCCGTGAGATTTACAATTCTCTGCTTGAGACAAACGGCTATGAGCGTGCGGACCAGTACTTTATTTTGAAAGACTTCCGTTCTTATGAGGCGGCACAAAAGAAAGTAGAAGAAGCATACCGCGATGAGGAGCGATGGGCGAAGATGGCAATGCTCCAGACTGCTAAATGCGGTAAATTCTCTTCCGACCGCACCATCGAAGAATATGCGAAAGAGATTTGGCATTTGGAGAAAGTTACTTTGTAATAAAATTGAATAAATTATTTTAAAATCGAACATACTATCATCAAACAATTTTTGTGAGGTGATAGTATGTTTTTTAAACAAAAAGGATTCTATATATCATTAGCCTGTGGCATTGCTGCAATTGGCGCCTTTGCGGCGTTATGCATCAATATGAACCGCAGTGAACAAAAGGAGCCGGTGGCTTCGGCGAGTAATCCCCCGCAGGCGACCGCGGCGGCAACACCGGAGACGAAAGAAGCGTCCAGCAATCATGCAAATTCCGAGGTAAAAGAAAAGAAAACAAAGAAACGTAAGAAAAAATCTGTACAGACCAATGCAAAACCTGCGAAAAAGCAATTATCGTTTAATCAGGAAGAGGGCCTTTCCTGGCCAATAAAAGGCGATGTGCTGATGGAGTACAGTGCAGACAAAGTGGTATATTTTAAGACACTGGCACAGTACCGCACAAATCCGGCACTTCTTTTAGAAGCCAAAGAAGGAATGGATGTAAAAGCGAGTGCGGATGGTATCGTGGAATCGGTGGAAACTTCTGAAGAAACCGGTCGTACGGTTTCGATATCAATTGGTGATGGTTTTACAGTTGTTTATGGACAGTTAAAAGATGTTTCTGTAAGTAAAGGTGATATGGTTTCGGAAGGACAGGTTCTCGGGAAAATTGCAGAGCCGACAAAGTATTATAAAGAAGAAGGAACAAACCTTTATTTTCAGGTGAAGGAGAATAAAACCACGGTAAATCCGATGTTGCTGCTTAAATAAGTGTGCCGAATATATCAAAAACAATACGTTTATCATCATGGCAGGGGGCTTCTTTTTGTGTTATTATAAACAAAATATAATAACTATATAATGTAAAGGAGGAACTGCCATGAAACAATGGAAACGAGTTAGTGGAGTTGTTTTATCGGGGATTTTAGCTTTGTCAATGACACTTGGCGGGATGACAGCGCCGGATGCGGGGGCAAAAGCGAAAAAAGCAAAATTAAAGACAAAGAAAATTAGTGTTACGGTAGGAAAGAAGAAAACAATTAAAATTGCAAACAAGAAAAAATCCTGCAAGTACACATTTAAGAGTAACAAGAAAAAGGTTGCCAAAGTATCGAAAAAGGGTGTTGTGACCGGTCAGAAGAAGGGGACAGCCAAGATTACGGTAAAAGAAGTTAAAAAGAACGGGAAATCCAGAAAAATTGGTGTTGTCAAAGTGACGGTAACGAAGAAAAAAGCGGCGTCAAAGGGAACAGCAAAACCGACAACCAAAGCCACACAGAAACCAAATCAGGCGACAATGACAGCAGCTGCAACAGCCACGCCGGAACCGGCAGTAAAAGGCACATCGGTAAAAGTGTATACGGACGAAATTAAGGATTCTAATTTGGTTGCAGAGGCAGACGGATTTGGACATATGCCGACACCGGAACCGACAAAATCAGCAGATGCTACACCGGAACCAACACCGGCAGTGCTTGTTAATGCGGACATGGAAAAGGGCGAATATGAGCCAATCGCTTCTCGTGGTTCAGCTTCTATTTCAGTCGTTGATGATGGAGCAAATAACACAAAGAAAAGTGCTAAAGTAACAGGACGTACAGCAGACTGGCATGGTGCTTCAATTGATGTTTCTTCTTTGGTTGAAACAGACAATGAATATGCGATTTCTTTTTATGCAAAGCAGGAAACAGGAGAGGATCAGAAACTGGATCTTTCCATGCAGTATGTTGGGGATGATGAGTCCACTCATTACGATTCAATTACGTCCGTTGAACTTTTGGATTCTACATGGACAAAATGTGAGGCAACTATGACGGTGCCGGAGCACACGGGAACGATCTTGATTTACTGGCAGTCTGTGTACCAATCCAATAATGATATGGATTTTTACCTGGATGAGGTAACCATGACAGGAGTTGCAAAAACAGCGGATAAAGATGCAGGCGTTCCGGATCTTAGTACAGGACTTGTTAAAGGAAAAATCGGCAATCCGATTATGACTTCCCGTTTGACGGCGGATCCGTGGGCGATGGAGTACAACGGAAGAGTGTATGTTTATGGAACAAATGATTCCCAGCAGTACGAGGCAGCAGCGAATGCAGATAATAACTATAGCAAAATTAAAACATTGAACTGCTATTCTTCTGCGGATATGGTGAACTGGACAGATCATGGAACGATTGCAGTATCCGGAAATAAAGGAGCTGCGAAATGGTCGGCAAATTCATGGGCACCTGCAGTATGTCATAAGAAGATTAACGGCAAAGAGAAATTCTTCCTGTATTTTGCGAACAACGCAAGCAGTATTGGTGTATTGACGGCAGACAGCCCAACCGGTCCTTGGACGGATCCAATTGGCAAACCAATTATTGACCGCTCCATTAAAGGCTGTGCAGAATCTGAAATTGGATGGCTCTTTGACCCGGCAGTTTTGGTTGACGATGATGGAACCGGCTACCTTTATTTTGGTGGTATTGGTAATACCGATGGAAAGAAAGAAGACTTTATCCGCAATCCTAAATGTGCACGAGTTGTAAAACTTAGTGACGATATGACTAGTGTAGATGGGGATGCAAAAACGATTGATGCACCATTCATGTTTGAAGATTCCGGTATTAACAAAATCGGAAATAAGTATTATTACAGTTACTGCACAAACTGGACCGGAAGCGTTGACGGTGTTGCCATTGACCGTGCAGACTGCCCGACGGCAAACATTGCAGTAATGGTAAGTGACAGCCCAATGGGTGACTTTAAATATGTTGGCTGTGTTTTGAAAAATCCGGGTGCATATTTTGGAGTAACCGGTAATAACCATCACTGTTTTACACAGTTTAATGGTAAACTGTATGCATTTTATCATACGAAGAAAGACACAATAGCAGTCGGCACGAAAGAGGATTACCGTACGACTTATGTAAATGAGTTAAATCTTGGTGACAATGGAGATTTTACAAATGCGGATGGAACGATTGCCGATACAAAGATGACAAAGACCGGTGTATCATCGGTTGGTACAATCAATCCTTATCAGACGGTTGAGGCAGAAACATTTGCGATGGCAGATACGGTAGGAACTGTTATTAATAATGAAAAAGCGTCCAACGAAGACTGGACCGTAAATTATTCCGTATACAATGGAAAGATTGGTGCTTATATTGGTGTGGCGGATGTTGATTTTGGAACGGATGGAGCATCTGAAATTACCATGAAACTTGGTGATTCCACATCGGATTCTTACCAGACGGTTACAAAGAAACTCGGTAAAAAGCTGACAGGAAAGCATACCATTTATTTTGAGTTTGATACACTGGATGTTCGTATGGATTCTTGGAGCTTTAAAAAGTAATAGTATTGTTTTGTAGATGTATAAAAGGACAGCATACCATAGAAGATTGTGGTGTGCTGTTCTTTTTTGTGTTGCTATAATTCAAAATGACATGTTATAATAGCACTAATAGTTGAGGAGGTGTTTAATACATGTTTCGAATTATATATGCAGTCGAACGTGAATGTATGCCGGAGGGGTTTGAGGATAATCTTGTATTTGCTGAAGGTGAGTATGAGATGATGTTGTTTGAAAACGATACGATGATAGAAGTGGATGGCGAGATGCGTCCATACCCGGCACATACCGGAATTATTTATAAGCCCGGCCAGAGAGTTCATTATCATGCGAAAGAAGGAAGATTAACATACACATGGATACGATTCGATTGTGATGAGCCTTTGTTTGCCGAAGGCTATGTGCCGTTTGGAGTTCCTATTTTCTGTTCAAATTATGACTATTTTCTTGTTTATTGGCATATGGTTGCCTGCGAGAATTATTGGCATAGTAAAAGTGAAGAATATATTATTTCGGATTTAATGCATATTATTTTCCACTGGTTTCATGATTATGCATTTCCTAAGCAAGGCTCCAGGTATCAGCCGCTCTTAGAAAAACTGCGCGGGGATATTTATGCACATCCGGAATATGACTGGACGTTGGAAATGATGGCAGAGCGGATAAATCTAAGTCCACGCTCGCTTCAGAAAGTGTATAAAAATTTTGCAAATATTTCATGTATTTCAGAAGTGATTGAGAGTCGGATGATTCGGGCAAAGATGCTTTTGGTTCGAAGTGACTTTGATGTTGGTGAGATTAGTATGCAGTGTGGATATCGCAATGTAGAGCATTTTTGCCGCCAATTTAAAAAGCATGAAGGATGTTCTCCAAGCCATTATCGTAAAGAACATTTGGTTCAGCCGTAAAGTGTGCATGATAAATCAATTTTCGTTCAAGATATATCATGGATTTGCTGCAGGAAGTGAGTTATACTAATACTCAAGTAAATCAATATTTACTTTCCCTCAAAACAAACTCTTATAACTAAAAATACTGACATTGTGAAAACAATGGCAGTATTTTGCTTTTTTGGGGTTTTGATGGAAAAGTCAAAAAGGAGGAATCAGAGCATGAGAAAAAATGTATTTCGTGCAAAGGGGCTTACACTGTTATTAACAGCTGCCCTGCTTGTGCCGCAGATGTCGGGCGTATCTGCTGATGCAAAAGCAAAAAAACCAAAATTGAGTAGAACAAAGGTTTCCGTTACAGTGGGGAAAACAAAAAAGGTGACAGTAAAAAATGCAAAGAAAGTTACTTGGAAAGTAACAAAAAAAGCAGCCAAAATTGTTAAACTCACAAAGAAATCCAAAAAGGGAGCAACAATTAAAGGTTTAAAAAAAGGAACTGCAAAAATTTCCGTTCAAATGAAGAATGGAAAGAAAAAAGTGAAAAAGACGATTACGGTGAAAGTAAGCAGTGCCAAAAAAGTTGTTGTTACCGCAGAACCGGCTAAGACCACAAACAAACCGACAAACGGTTCAACGAATGGTCCAACAAAAGAACCGGTAAAAGAGCCAACAGCGACACCGACTGCAACATCAACAACAGAACCGTCGGCAACGCCTACTGCAACGCCGACAGAAGAACCGTCGGCAGAGCCAACTTTAACACCGACACCAATGCCACTTCCGGATCTTGGTGAAAACGATGTTAAAATTGACCTGACAAAAGAAAATGAATACGGTCAGAATTCAGTATTGGAAGATACCATTACTTATTATGAAGGAAATGGTGTAAGCTATACATCGACCGGAGAATTTAGCGGTGGTGGTGTAGCATACTGGACCAATGCAGACAAGTCCGGAATTGATTTATCCAAATACAAATCCATTCGTATTGTAGCGTCATCAGATGCAGCAGATACACCTGTTGTTTGTGAATTGCTTAAGAGCAATCCGGCAAATGTATGGGGTGGTGGAATTGACGTATTTGATGGCTACAGTGAGTACAGTGCTATTACAGAAGCCGGTAAAGCACAAGTGTTTGAATTCCAGATTAGTGATGCTTTGGCAGCTGCTTTGGCAGAGGGAACACTTGCTTACGGTATTCGCTTGAAATACAATGCATATCATACGGATGGTGACGATTTACCAAATCGCAATTTTAATATTTATTCCATTATTCTTATGGGAAAAGATGATGTGCCGGAACCAACAGTTGCACCATCAGAACCGGAAGAGCCGACACCAACACCTGGTGTGGCAAGCGGAAGTGCTGCGGTTGTGGTAACAGCGACAGGAAGTGCGGCAGGACTTGATTTGGAAGAGGGAGATACTCTTGATTTAAATGCCAGTGTAAGCACTACTGGATGTGCGGTAACCGGTGATATTGTTTGGACAAGCTCCAATGAAGAGGTAGCAACGGTTAGTGCAAGTGGCGCATCGGCAACAGTAACGGCGGTTGGAGAAGGAACGGCAACGATTAAAGCAACAATTACAACCGATACCGGCATTGTTACATATGACAAATATGATGTTACGGTAGTCGCTTCTGACCTTGTTTTAGAAGGTGATGATTTAGGAGCAGGTGCATCTTATACGTATGTACCTAATGGATTTGCTCTGTATGCTTCTATGGGAATTTTTGAGATTGATAAGTCAAAATTGAGTAAAGAAGGAACAACTATTTCGATAAAGTACACAGCGATGGAAGGAGATACTGACGTAAAAGATACACAGAGATTTAACATTGGATTAAAGACCGGTGACAAATGGAATTCCCCGGCAATTAAAGATTACTATGGCAAGACAGGCGGCGAGGTAAATCTAACATTGACTGCTGATGACATGAAGAAAATCGGTGCGGATGATAAGGTTTATGTTCATGTAGGCACAGGAACTGCCGGATTTAAAGGAACATTTACGTATCTGTCGGTAACAGCAGGAGAAGATAGTCTTGTGTCGGAACTTCCAAAGGCTGTAAGTTATGTGGAAAGCGGACTGGCACAGTGGGCTCCAACAGCAAAAGTTATGCTTCCGAGTGATATTGATTTTAAGCAATATTCAAAATGCCAGATTGAATTTACAGCATCCGATCCGACTTTCGAATTCCACGGAATTGTTGGTCATAAAGTGAATGGTAAAGATGTAACAGATCCTAAGTATGGTGTTACATCAGAAGGATATTTTGAGGTAAATCTTTCCAATGTGAAAAAAGAAGAGGGTACAGAACCGTTTGTTGTAATCAATGCCGGAAAGGCAGGGTACGCAGGCTCTGTGACGATTACTAAGATAACATTTGTAAAATAGTATTTGCGATGAAAGAGACCTGCTCTTTTTGCAGGTCTCTTTCGTTATCAAAGGAAAGCGAGAGTATTAATGAAATTAAAAAAAATCATGAAATGGTCGGTGATTACGATGGCAATGATGGCGGGGATTTGTTTTGCGCCGCAGTCGGGAAAAGCGGCGGAAAAATTGGAGGTTAAAATTCCTACCGAGCGCGCAATTTATCAAAGGGACAATAACAATTATGCCAACGT
>OGQZ01002133.1_pt1 | contig 14036 bp, 11 predicted proteins | sample 1553321 | NCBI WGS metagenome assembly OGQZ01 (sample SAMEA2579958, study PRJEB22360) | human gut metagenome | reverse complement strand
TAGAAAGAAAGATATAATGAAAAAAACAAAAGTATATTTTACAAAAGAAATAACTAGCAAAGCACTAGTAAAATTATATAAGAAATTAAATATAGAATTACCCAAACCAACCGCTGTTAAATTACATTCCGGAGAAGAAGGAAATCAAAACTATCTAAAACCAGAATTCATGAAAGACATAATAGAAGAAGTGGATGGGGTAGTAGTAGAATGCAATACAGCATATGAAGGAGCCATAAATACTACCGCCAAACATCAAAAATTAATGCAGAAACATGGTTGGAATAAATATTATCAAGTAGATATAATGGATAGCGAAGACGACATCACATTAGAAATACCAACTGGCAAAATAATAAAAAAAGATTATGTCGGTACCAACTTAAATAACTATAAAAGCATGTTAGTATTATCACATTTTAAAGGTCACCCAATGGGAGGCTTTGGTGGAGCCCTAAAACAATTATCCATAGGAGTAGCATCCAGTAGTGACAAAGGCAAAGACCACCTAATAGAACGTATAGAATCAAGACATAGCAATCACATCATCGATGCAGCGGCAAATTTAAAATTCGGCACCAAAGACTATGAATTAATAAACATCGATAACATTTAGTATGACTAACAATTATTATTGCCAAAGACAAATTATAATATCTTATAACAAAAAAATCAAATAAGAACTTTTATAGTTCTTTTAATTATGCTATAATATAAATATACATAAAGGAGAATGCAAATGGAAGATAAAATAACAAGAATGAAAGAACTAATAAACATCCTAAATAAAGCCTCAGAATTATATTATCAAAAAAATACAATCATGATGACCGACTACGAATACGACCATCTTTATGATGAATTAGTAGAATTAGAAAAAGAAACCAACATGACACTATCCAACAGCCCAACAATAAATGTCGAACCAGAAATATCCAGTTCCTTAAAGCAAGTAGAACATCCTAGTCCAATGTTGTCATTAGCTAAAACCAAGAAAGTAAGCGAATTAGAGAACTTCCTAGGGGACAAAGAAGGCCTATTATCATGGAAACTAGACGGCCTAACAATAGTACTTACTTATGAAGACGGCAAACTTATCAGTGGCGTTACCAGAGGAACAGGAATAATAGGAGAACTAGTAACAGAAAACGTCAAACAATTCAAAAACGTTCCACTTACAATTCCATATAAAGGAAGACTAGTATTAAGAGGAGAAGCCATAATTAAATATTCCGATTTTAACAGAATGAATGAAGAATTAGGAGATGGTTCCAGCCAATACAAAAACCCAAGAAATCTATGTTCCGGTTCCGTAAGACAACTTGATAGTAGTATTACCGCTAAAAGATGCGTTAATTGCATAATCTTTGCCCTAATCGAATCATCTACTAATATATCCAATTTAAAAAGCGAATGTTTCGATTGGCTAAAAAACCAAGGCTTTGAAGTAGTAGAACATTATAAAGTAACAAAAAACACAGTCAAAGAACAAGTACTTATGTTCAAAGAAAAAGTCAAAGAATACGATATACCATCCGATGGTTTAGTTATCACTTATGACGACATAGCATACGGTAATAGCCTTGGAACTACCGCCAAATTTCCTAAACACTCATTAGCATTCAAATGGAAAGATGAAACCGTAGCCACCACATTAAGAAAAGTAGATTGGCTCGTATCAAGAACAGGCCTTATCAATCCCGTAGCAGTATTCGACCCTGTAGAACTAGAAGGAACCATAGTATCCAGAGCCTCAGTTCATAACGTTTCCATATTAGAAGGATTAAAATTAGGAATAGGGGATACAATCATGGTTTATAAAGCCAATATGATCATTCCTCAAATAGCTAGTAATTCCACTCAAAGTGGTAATTTAGAAATACCAGATAGATGCCCTGTATGTGGCAGCAAAGCTAGTATCATATCCAATTCCGATGTAAAATATTTATACTGCATGAACGATTTCTGCAAAGCCAAACTAATAAAACGCTTAAGTCTCTTTGTAAGTAGAAACGCCATGAATATTGACGGTATCTCCGATATGATTCTAAACAAACTAATTACTGAGAAAATAGTAAATAATTATAAAGACCTATACCATTTAGATAGATATAAAGATAAAATAATAGCTTTCGATGGTTTCGGAGAAAAATCCTATAGTAATATGGTAAACTCCATAGAAAAGTCCCGACATGTAAAATTAGCCAATTTTATATACGCTTTAGGCATACCTGATATAGGCTTTTCCAGAGCAAAACTTATATGCAATCACTTTAACAACGATTTTAACAAAATAAGTAATCTTACATACGAAGAATTAAGTAATATATCCGGAGTAGGAGATGTTATTGCCAAAGAGTGGATTGACACATTTTCCAATCCCGACTTTATAGAGGAACTAAAAGAATTAAAAGAAGAAATAGATATACCAAAAGCATCCACTAATAGCAATAAAGATCTAGATGGTTTAACCTTTGTTATAACAGGTAGCCTAAACAAATTCACTAATAGAGATACAATGATTGAATTTATTGAAGAACATGGTGGCAAAGTAGTTACCTCAATATCCAGTAAAGTTAATTATTTGATAAATAACGATATTACCAGTACAAGTACTAAGAATAATAAAGCCAAAGAACTAGGCATAAGCATTATAGATGAAGATAAGTTCCTTGAACTAATAAAAGAAAAGTAATTTTCTTTTTCTTTTTACTCTTGGCAAGTTTTATTTTCACCTTTTTAGGTGTGTTTACTTCTTTATATACAGCACTTTTTGCCCCTTCAACGCCAAGAGCAACAGCTGAAACTTTAAATTTGTTATATGAACCTTCAGGAATACCTGAAATGTAATAAGAATTAACATTAATCTTAACCCATGATGGGAATGATCTTGAGCATTAACGCATTTAATGCTTATTTTAATAGGCTGGCAGTTCCAGGTAAGACAACCAAGTGATTATATAATGAACAAAATAGAATTTTACGCGGATTTAAATCGCGACTTTAACGCGCTGATGGCAGGAGAAACCAGTTTTCTGGCAACGCTTGCGAACACCAGTGCGTTGTTATATGAGCGTCTCACTGACGTAAACTGGGCAGGTTTTTATTTGCTTGAGGACGATACACTGGTGCTCGGACCATTTCAGGGCAAAATTGCCTGTGTCCGGATACCCGTCGGGCGCGGGGTGTGCGGCACTGCGGTTGCCCGCAATCAAGTGCAGCGTATCGAGGATGTTCACGCGTTTGACGGGCATATTGCCTGTGATGCGGCGAGTAATTCTGAAATTGTTCTGCCGCTGGTGGTGAAAAATCAGATTATTGGTGTTCTCGACATCGATAGTACCGTCTTCGGTCGCTTTACAGACGAGGACGAGCAAGGCTTACGTCAGCTTGTGGCACAGCTTGAAAAAGTGCTTGCAACGACGGATTACAAAAAATTCTTTGCGAGCGTCGCAGGATAATCAACGGATAACGTAGCATTTACTGGTAGCGTCATTATAATGACGCCTGTTCATGCCTGCGCTTGTTGGCTACGTCCGTTGTAATCAGGAAATTTCATGGAAAATCAACCTAAGTTGAATAGCAGTAAAGAAGTAATCGCGTTTCTGGCCGAACGTTTTCCCCACTGTTTCAGTGCGGAAGGTGAAGCGCGTCCGCTGAAAATCGGTATTTTTCAGGATTTGGTCGATCGTGTTGCCGGGGAAATGAACCTGAGCAAAACGCAATTGCGATCCGCTTTACGTCTCTACACTTCGAGCTGGCGTTATCTTTACGGTGTTAAACCCGGCGCAACGCGTGTCGATCTTGACGGCAACCCATGCGGTGAGCTGGACGAGCAACATGTAGAGCATGCTCGCAAGCAGCTTGAAGAAGCGAAAGCGCGTGTTCAGGCACAGCGTGCTGAGCAGCAAGCGAAAAAACGCGAAGCTGCCGCAGCTGCTGGTGAGAAAGAAGACGCACCGCGCCGCGAACGCAAGCCACGTCCGACCACGCCACGCCGCAAAGAAGGCGCTGAACGTAAACCTCGTGCGCAAAAGCCGGTAGAGAAAGCGCCAAAAACAGTAAAAGCACCTCGCGAAGAACAGCACACCCCGGTTTCTGACATTTCAGCTCTGACTGTCGGACAAGCCCTGAAGGTGAAAGCGGGTCAAAACGCGATGGATGCCACCGTATTAGAAATCACCAAAGACGGCGTCCGCGTCCAGCTGAATTCGGGTATGTCTTTGATTGTGCGCGCAGAACACCTGGTGTTCTGAAACGGAGGCCGGGCCAGGCATGAACATGTTTTTTAGGCTTACCGCGTTAGCTGGCCTGCTTGCAATAGCAGGCCAGACCTTCGCTGTAGAAGATATCACGCGTGCTGATCAAATTCCGGTATTAAAGGAAGAGACGCAGCATGCGACGGTAAGTGAGCGCGTAACGTCGCGCTTCACCCGTTCTCATTATCGCCAGTTCGACCTCGATCAGGCATTTTCGGCCAAAATCTTTGACCGCTACCTGAATCTGCTCGATTACAGCCACAACGTGCTGCTGGCAAGCGATGTTGAACAGTTCGCGAAAAAGAAAACCGAGTTAGGTGATGAACTGCGTTCAGGAAAACTCGACGTTTTCTACGATCTCTACAATCTGGCGCAAAAGCGCCGTTTTGAGCGTTACCAGTACGCTTTGTCGGTACTGGAAAAGCCGATGGATTTTACCGGCAACGACACTTATAACCTTGACCGCAGCAAAGCGCCATGGCCGAAAAACGAGGCTGAGTTGAACGCGCTGTGGGACAGTAAAGTCAAATTCGACGAGTTAAGCCTGAAGCTGGCAGGAAAAACGGATAAAGAAATTCGTGAAACCCTGACTCGCCGCTACAAATTTGCCATTCGTCGTCTGGCGCAAACCAACAGCGAAGATGTTTTCTCGCTGGCAATGACGGCGTTTGCGCGTGAAATCGACCCGCATACCAACTATCTTTCCCCGCGTAATACCGAACAGTTCAACACTGAAATGAGTTTGTCGCTGGAAGGTATTGGCGCAGTTCTGCAAATGGATGATGACTACACCGTTATCAATTCGATGGTGGCAGGTGGTCCGGCAGCGAAGAGTAAAGCTATCAGCGTTGGTGACAAAATTGTCGGTGTTGGTCAAACAGGCAAGCCGATGGTTGACGTGATTGGCTGGCGTCTTGATGATGTGGTTGCCTTAATTAAAGGGCCGAAGGGCAGTAAAGTTCGTCTGGAAATTTTACCTGCTGGTAAAGGGACCAAGACCCGTACTGTAACGTTGACCCGTGAACGTATTCGTCTCGAAGACCGCGCGGTTAAAATGTCGGTGAAGACCGTCGGTAAAGAGAAAGTCGGCGTGCTGGATATTCCGGGCTTCTATGTGGGTTTGACAGACGATGTCAAAGTGCAACTGCAGAAACTGGAAAAACAGAATGTCAGCAGTGTCATCATCGACCTGCGTAGCAATGGCGGTGGGGCGTTGACCGAAGCGGTATCGCTCTCCGGTCTGTTCATTCCATCCGGTCCGATTGTTCAGGTCCGTGATAACAACGGTAAAGTTCGTGAAGACAGCGATACCGACGGGCAGGTTTTCTATAAAGGCCCGCTGGTGGTGCTGGTTGACCGCTTCAGTGCTTCGGCTTCAGAAATCTTTGCTGCTGCCATGCAGGATTACGGTCGTGCGCTGGTTGTGGGTGAACCGACGTTTGGTAAAGGCACCGTTCAGCAATACCGTTCATTGAACCGTATTTACGATCAGATGTTACGTCCTGAATGGCCAGCGCTGGGTTCTGTGCAGTACACGATCCAGAAATTCTATCGCGTTAACGGCGGCAGTACGCAACGTAAAGGCGTAACGCCAGACATCATCATGCCGACGGGTAATGAAGAAACGGAAACCGGTGAGAAATTCGAAGATAACGCGCTGCCGTGGGATAGCATCGATGCCGCGACCTATGTGAAATCGGGAGATTTGACGGCCTTTGGACCGGAGCTGCTGAAGGAACATAATGCGCGTATCGCGAAAGATCCTGAGTTCCAGAACATCATGAAGGATATCGCGCGCTTCAACGCTATGAAGGACAAGCGCAATATCGTTTCTCTGAATTACGCTGTGCGTGAGAAAGAGAATAATGAAGATGATGCGACGCGTCTGGCGCGTTTGAACGAACGCTTTAAACGCGAAGGTAAACCGGAGTTGAAGAAACTGGATGATCTACCGAAAGATTACCAGGAGCCGGATCCTTATCTGGATGAGACGGTGAATATCGCACTCGATCTGGCGAAGCTTGAAAAAGCCAGACCCGCGGAACAACCCGCTCCCGTCAAGTAATATCAATCAGGCACAAGAAATTGTGCCTGATTTTTTAACAGCGGCAAGATGCCGTAAATCAGATGCTACAAAATGTAAAGTTGTGTCTTTCTGGTGACTTACGCACTATCCAGACTTGAAAATAGTCGCGTAACCCATACGATGTGGGTATCGCATATTGCGTTTTGTTAAACTGAGGTAAAAAGAAAATTATGATGCGAATCGCGCTCTTCCTGCTAACGAACCTGGCCGTAATGGTCGTTTTCGGGCTGGTACTGAGCCTGACAGGGATACAGTCGAGCAGCGTTCAGGGGCTGATGATCATGGCCTTGCTGTTCGGTTTTGGTGGTTCCTTCGTTTCGCTTCTGATGTCCAAATGGATGGCATTACGATCTGTTGGCGGGGAAGTGATCGAGCAACCGCGTAACGAAAGGGAACGTTGGCTGGTCAATACTGTAGCAACCCAGGCTCGTCAGGCGGGGATCGCTATGCCGCAAGTGGCTATCTACCATGCGCCGGACATCAACGCTTTTGCAACCGGTGCGCGCCGTGATGCCTCTCTGGTTGCTGTCAGCACCGGTTTGCTGCAGAACATGAGCCCGGATGAAGCCGAGGCGGTAATTGCTCACGAAATCAGCCACATCGCCAATGGTGATATGGTCACCATGACGCTGATTCAGGGCGTGGTGAACACCTTCGTTATCTTTATTTCCCGTATTCTGGCGCAGCTTGCCGCGGGTTTTATGGGCGGAAATCGTGATGAAGGTGAAGAGAGCAACGGCAACCCGCTGATCTACTTTGCGGTTGCAACGGTTCTGGAACTGGTGTTTGGTATTCTGGCGAGCATTATCACCATGTGGTTCTCGCGTCATCGTGAATTCCACGCCGATGCGGGTTCAGCAAAACTGGTTGGTCGCGAGAAAATGATTGCTGCATTGCAGCGCCTGAAAACCAGCTATGAACCGCAAGAAGCAACCAGCATGATGGCTTTCTGCATTAACGGTAAGTCGAAATCGCTCAGTGAGTTGTTCATGACTCACCCGCCGCTGGATAAACGTATTGAAGCTCTGCGTACGGGTGAATACCTGAAGTAATATGAAGTAAATACTAAAAAGCGCGTCCTGATCGACGCGCTTTTTTTATGCCCAGGCTCGTGGCTGAGTGATACGTAAACCACTGACACAGGCAGCAATTACGGTTCACCAGGGCGGCATTTCCTGCCAGAATAGCCGCAGCCATCAGCGAGACGTGCGTACCATTATCACCAAACTGATTTAGCATCAGCGCCACCAGCGCCGCGCCACTACTCTGACCCAATAGACGAGCCGTCCCTAACATGCCACTGGCCCCACCGCTACGTTCGCGCGGAGCGGAGGTTATAATGGTGTGGTTATTGGGTGACTGGAATAAGCCAAATCCAGCGCCACATAAGATCATCGGCCAGATAATATTGATATCCGCAGGTGACGCGGGCAGCAGAACCAGGGAAAAAAGCCCCGCAGCCATGATGAACAACCCTAAAGCACCCAGCAATCCTGCATGTACGCGTTCAATCAAATAGCCTGCCAGCGGAGCCATCACCATCGTTGCTAACGGCCACGGTGTCAGAAGTAAACCTGTTTCGACTTCACTACGCCCGAGCACGGTTTGCAGGTAAAAGGGCAGGGAAACCATTGCCAGCATTTGTGCGCAGAAAGAGCAAACAGATGTGCAAATAGAAAGTGAAAACAGCGGGATACGCAGTAAATCCACCGGTAGCAGCGGTACGGGAAGAGAAAGCTGGCGGCGAATAAAGAAAATACCAACGACAACCATTACCACCAGTTCCGCACCAATCAATGTCAGCGATTGCCCCTGAGCGAAACCACTCAACGCAGTGATAAGCAGGCCGAAGGTTAACGCGTTCATCACGGCGCTGGGCAGGTCGAAACGGGGTTTACTGGCGCGAGAACCATTGGGTGGCAGAAAACGCATTGCCAGAAGCAGGGCGATAATACCCAACGGTACGTTGATTAAAAATAACCATTTCCAGGATGCGATGGAGAGGATTGCTGCAGCAATTGTCGGCCCGGCAGCAGAAGAAACGGCAACAATAAACGAGTTTATGCCCATCCCTCTACCCAGAAAACGTTGTGGATAGATCAGGCGGATAAGTGCGGTATTAACGCTCATCAACGCTGCACCGCCGAAACCTTGTATGACACGCGCAAGGGTGAGCATTTGCAGCGAATCAGAAAGGGCGCAGAACAGTGAAGACAACAGAAAAACGACCAGACCGCATTTATAAATACGTCGATAGCCAAACATATCGCCCAGAAACGAAAATGAGAGCAGGGAGATGACAATGGCGATTTGATAGGCGTTCACTACCCAGATGGAACTGGCTGGCGTGGCATGAAGGTCCGTGGCGATTGTTGGCAGTGCGACGTTGGCGATTGCGCCGTCAAGGACAGCCATCGAAATACCAATCACAATGGTTAATATCGCACCGTATCGCTGGGGCAATGGCAGGCCGTCGGCCTGAACTTTTGGCATAGGAATTTTATATCTTTGGTGAATAATCAACAGGGGTATGATTCTAGCACTGATATTCACGGTGGATGTCGCAGAATTGTAACTAACCGGCAAAAGATGGATTGCGACCACCCTGGTGCGAAATTATAATAAAAAACAGTTCTGATTTTTATAAAACACTCGCAATGAGGTGATAAATGGCTAACGCAGATCTGGATAAACAGCCTGATTCTGTATCTTCCGTGCTAAAAGTTTTTGGCATTTTGCAGGCGCTGGGTGAAGAGCGCGAAATAGGGATAACCGAGCTGTCGCAGCGCGTCATGATGTCAAAAAGCACCGTTTATCGCTTTTTACAGACCATGAAAACCCTGGGTTATGTGGCGCAGGAAGGGGAGTCGGAGAAATATTCCCTGACCCTGAAATTGTTTGAACTGGGCGCTCGCGCGTTACAAAACGTCGATTTAATTCGTAGCGCAGATATCCAGATGCGTGAGATCTCCCGCCTGACCAAAGAAACTATCCACCTCGGCGCACTGGACGAAGACAGTATTGTTTACATTCACAAAATTGACTCTATGTACAATTTGCGCATGTATTCACGGATTGGGCGTCGTAATCCGCTGTACAGCACCGCGATTGGTAAGGTACTGCTGGCATGGCGCGATCGCGATGAAGTGAAGCAAATTCTTGAGGGCGTGGAGTATAAACGCAGTACCGAACGGACCATCATCAGTACAGAAGCGTTATTACCCGTTCTGGACCAGGTGCGCGAGCAGGGGTATGGCGAAGATAACGAAGAGCAGGAAGAAGGACTGCGTTGCATTGCGGTTCCGGTATTTGATCGCTTTGGCGTGGTCATTGCCGGTCTTAGCATCTCCTTCCCGACGTTGCGTTTCTCTGAAGAGCGTTTACAGGAATATGTCGCAATGTTGCATACCGCGGCGCGCAAAATTTCTGCCCAAATGGGTTATCACGACTATCCATTCTGATGAGAGTAAGAACCTGTCTGAATATCAAACAGACAGGTTCTTTATTTAGCATGAGAAAAATAAAGTTGAAGGTGGCGTTATATTAAACGCACTTGCGATAAGAATATTTTACTCATGAGTGAGAATCTGGTTATTTATTACCCTTAACCATTATCGACCACAATATTGCTTTTACGTAACAACGGGCAATCTGTTATCCCCAGAAAACCACTTTTAGTGTGCAGGTATTGTACCGTGCTGGTGCCTCTGGCGGTCAGATAGGTACATTGCAAACCTAATCCCGCGGCATTCTCTTTGCTTCCAATCAAAACGCCATATCCGCTGAGTAATAATCCTATCCATACCAGTGCTATCAGCATAACTGTGCGAATGATGAATCGCATTACAACCTCTTCTCTTTTTATGTTCGCTTAATCGTAGCGGCAATATGCGCTGAAGCAAGCGACTCATTCTGAAAAAGCACGAATATCGACATAGTTAGGCGCTGTTTAACTAACGCATGCTAGTTTAATGACATAAGGTAGGTGAAACGGAGATTGGAGTGAAAAAGTTTCGATGGGTCGTTCTGGTTGTCGTGGTGTTGGCTTGCTTGCTGCTTTGGGCGCAGGTATTCAACATGATGTGCGATCAGGATGTACAATTTTTCAGCGGAATTTGTGCCATTAACCAGTTTATCCCGTGGTGATATCATTTTTTCAGCACTAGATTTTCTTCCTCTCCAGCAGTGGTAGAATAGCGCCTCTACTCAGAGGTGGTGAAATGAACGAAGTTGTAAATTCAGGCGTGATGAACATTGCGTCTTTGGTTGTATCGGTGGTGGTTCTTCTTATCGGGCTCATCTTGTGGTTTTTTATCAATCGTGCCAGTTCACGGACTAACGAACAGATTGAACTGCTTGAGGCGTTGCTGGATCAGCAAAAACGTCAAAATGCTCTGTTACGTCGTTTGTGCGAAGCAAACGAACCTGAGAAAGCAGATAAAAAGACCGTTGAGAGTCAAAAATCGGTTGAAGACGAAGATATTATTCGTCTGGTCGCCGAACGATAATCCTACCTCAATCTTGAGTAACCCCGTCGTTGAAGGGTTACTCAATTCATCCTGATTATACGCACTGCCATGGTGCAACTGCTTCAAATTAAAACTCTGGTCTGACTTCAAATAATTATCATATTATTTATTTGCGTAACGGGATATCAGAAAAAGATATTTAGCCCATTAATTTATTAGGATGTTTACATCGGATTTGTGATTAAGTGTGGTATTATTTATTAGCGAAACGTTTCTCTCTTGATTTTTTTGCGCATTCATCAATTTTTCTTATTTTAAATTTACAATACCTTTGGCGATTGACTTCTCTTTGGGGTGATTGATAGTCGTTAACTGACTGTTTTATGAGAAAAAGTGATATAACTTTTTATTCATTGCATAGCAGAAAATGTGATATTGCACGCACTATGTAATAACTTCTCCCATTGGCCTGGAACAACTGAACTTATTGAACTATGTTAGAAAATACGTCAGTTTAAGTATCTGCCTGAACTGGCAAGGTTAAGCACAATGATATATCGGCGCGTATTCCGTTGCATAAGTGTGCAAAAAAAGTGGAAGACGTATCGAGATTTGTGCGTCTGATCGAGACATGTTTAAAAATGGCTTGCCATAATTAACGTTGTATGTGATAACAGATTTCGGGTTAAACGAGGTACAGTTCTGTTTATGTGTGGCATTTTCAGTAAAGAAGTCCTGAGTAAACACGTTGACGTTGAATACCGCTTCTCTGCCGAGCCTTATATTGGTGCCTCATGCAGTAATGTGTCAGTTTTATCTATGTTATGCCTGCGGGCGAAGAAAACAATCTAAGGAATTTTTCAAATGGCAAAGATTAAAGGTCAGGTTAAGTGGTTCAACGAGTCTAAAGGTTTTGGCTTCATTACTCCGGCTGATGGCAGCAAAGACGTGTTCGTACACTTCTCCGCTATCCAGGGTAATGGCTTCAAAACTCTGGCTGAAGGTCAGAACGTTGAGTTCGAAATTCAGGACGGCCAGAAAGGTCCGGCAGCTGTTAACGTAACAGCTATCTGATCGAATCCACTGATCTGAAGTGTGAATACGCTTCAATCTCGCTATAAAGCCTCGTCGAATGCGAGGCTTTTTACTTTGCTTTATCTTTGCTCCTGGCGTTCGGATATTTGCCCGCCGCGTGATTCGCGTTACACTTGCGGCCTTTAGTATCCTGCCGGAGTTGTCATGTCGTTTTCCTGTCCACTTTGCCATCAGCCTCTTTTGCGTGAAAAAAACAGCTATATCTGTCCCCAGCGACATCAGTTTGATATGGCGAAAGAAGGGTATGTCAATCTGCTGCCCGTTCAGCATAAACGGTCTCGTGATCCGGGCGACAGCGCGGAAATGATGCAAGCACGCCGCGCATTCTTAGATGCCGGACATTATCAGCCGCTGCGTGATGCAATTGTCGACCTACTGCGGGAACTGCTTGATGAAAAGGCCACGGCGGTGCTGGATATTGGCTGTGGTGAAGGGTATTATACACACGCATTTGCCGATGCGCTGCCCGAAATCACCACGTTTGGCCTGGATGTCTCGAAGGTAGCGATAAAAGCGGCGGCGAAACGCTATCCGCAGGTCACTTTTTGTGTTGCTTCCAGCCACCGTTTGCCGTTTTCCGATACCAGTATGGACGCCATAATACGTATTTACGCGCCGTGTAAAGCAGAAGAATTAGCGCGAGTAGTGAAGCCCGGCGGTTGGGTCATTACTGCCACGCCGGGACCGCGACATTTGATGGAGCTGAAGGGGCTGATTTACAATGAAGTACATCTTCATGCACCACATGCAGAACAACTGGAAGGTTTTACATTACAGCAGAGTGATGAGTTGTGTTATCCGATGCGTCTTCGCGGTGATGAAGCCGTCGCATTATTGCAGATGACGCCGTTTGCCTGGCGTGCGAAGCCAGAAGTCTGGCAAACACTGGCAGCAAAAGAAGTGTTCGACTGCCAGACGGACTTTAATATTCACCTCTGGCAGCGTTCTTATTAACCGTGGAAGTGCGTCCAGAGGATCTGGACGCCGATGCCGATCAGCACCAGCCCGCCGAGAATTTCCGCTTTTTTCCCAATAATTGAGCCGATAAAGCGACCAACCATCATCCCTAATGTCGACATAATCAAGGTTGCACAACCAATGGCCAATGCGGTCGCGATAATGTTGACCTGAAGGAAAGCAAGACCAACACCCACAGCCATGGCATCCAGGCTGGTGGCAATCGCGGTGGTTACCAGTAGCCAGAAACCGTGCCGACGGCGCGGCTCTTCATCTTCATCATCTGCGCCACGAAAACCCTCAATAATCATTCGCCCGCCGAGGAATATCAGCAGCACAAACGCAATCCAGTGATTCCATTCAAGGACAAACCGGCTGGCTAACATGCCCATTCCCCAGCCGATCAGCGGTGTCAGGGTTTCGACGGCACCAAAAATAAGGCCGGTTCGCAATGCTTCAGAAAATTTCGGTTTATGGAGGGTGGCACCTTTACCGATTGATGCAGCAAATGCATCCATCGACATACCAAACGCAAGAAGAACAGTAGCAGTGATATTCATGACAACGTCCTGCCCGGGGTATCCATAAAACACATCATCGCCCCCAGCAAACATGCATACATGAACAACAAGCCGCGATGGGTTTTCGCGTTCATGCAGGCATAGCGATTGATGTGCATATGGTCTCGCCTGACTGAAAGTGTTCAGTCCGTACGTGCCACGTTTTGCAACGAGTATGTTGACACGTACATTTCCGGAATCTGGAAATCGGCTACTCCCCAAATGAGGGCGCAACCTTAACATATTTTGAGAATATAAAACAACTGTTGGAATATATTATTTCATTGCTTTATTGATAACGATTTTCATTTAGATTTATATATCAATGAAACGTTAAAATAAATAACAAATAAGGGAAGGGGTAATATAGCCTAAGCTATGTCTGATTATTAAGAATACACTAAACATAGCTTTGGCTAAATTGATAACTTATTGAGTTGAAACGAGAAGCTTATAAATTTTTTCCAGATCGTCGATATTTCGAACGCGGATTAACAGCCGACGCTGTTCTAATTGCATCACCAACACGCCATCTTCCGACAAGTTCATCGCTTTGATTCGGCTATATTCAATCCAGACATTGGCGAAGAAAAAACCTTTTTGTTTAACG
>OGQZ01002130.1_pt1 | contig 14062 bp, 3 predicted proteins | sample 1553321 | NCBI WGS metagenome assembly OGQZ01 (sample SAMEA2579958, study PRJEB22360) | human gut metagenome | reverse complement strand
ACTTACCGGGACAGACCTTTAAGATCAAACAGAACATCACTTTGTACGCACAATGAAGCCTGAGTTATACAGCTTCTTCTCTGATCTACCGTGTAACCGGCAGGCAGACCGTCACCTGCTATGGAACTTCCAACAGTCGCCTGAACAGAGTAGTCATTCCTCTTACCATCAAATGCACAGGCGTTACCTACAAAGTAATTTCTGTATGGACCAAAGCTTTTACCGGAAAGAAAAATCTTACCAGTGTCGTAATCGGAAATAATGTCACAACGATCGAAAGCCAGGCTTTCTATAACTGCAAAAATCTGAAAGCCGTCACGATCGGTACCGGACTGACACGCATCGGTTCCCAGGCATTCCGGAATGTAAAAGTAAAATGCGTCATCACAATCAAAAGCCAAAAACTCAAAGCCGTTTCATCCAAAATTGACCAGGGCGTAAAGCAAATGACCGTCCGCGTCCCGAAGGCAAAGTATTCTGCTTATAATCGGCTTCTGCGTAAGAAATCAAAAAGCGTTATTATTAAGAAATTTTAACAGCAAACCTCCCCGTTCAGGAATACTGCCATTTACGGCAGATCCGAAGCGGGGAGGTTTTAGTTGAGATATTGGTTTAAGATTCGGTTGTAGCTCAGCCATGTGGGACGGGAAGTGAACCACACCCCGTCCCGGCTGATATTCATTTTTGAAGCAATGCGATCTGTTTTTTCAGTTCTTCAATAATGTGTTCTTTTTCTTTCATCTTTTCGTCCTTTTCCAATATCATTTTCTGCATCTCGCTGTCCTTCTTCTTCAACTGTTCTTGCTGTCCCACTATCATTTCCTTCTGCTCGTCTATCGTCTCCTGCATTTCATCTACCATATATCTCACAGTATTACGATTCATGATTCTCAGTTCTTCCGAAAATATCCCCATAACATCCTCCACATTCCGGCATATGTAATACACATGCTCATACATCTCCCTGAATTCCGGGTAAGTATTAATCAGTTCTATGATCTTCTCCGGTTCATCCATACCCAGAAATGTCAGCCATCCGTCCATTTTGTTCTTGATACCTTTATTTTCTACATTTTCTTTAAAGATGTCAAGAGGAATAAAAATATATTTTTGCAGTAAATCCATCTCCAATCCTGTATCTGACTGCTGCGTAAAGGTATGAATATAATTATCCGCATATTTCTGAAAAACTACCGGGCTTTTTTGTACTGGCGGAGCAACAGATCTGAGGAATAACACGCACATCGCTCTCCCGGAAAGGCATATCCAATCTTCTGTACCTCTACATTGCAGTATGTCCCATCCTCAAAACGTACCAGGATATCCATGATCAGCAGTGACTGCTCGTCCGCAAGCCTGGTGGAATCTCCCAGCAGTACATCTACAATTTTCACTTTTCGATTCAACAGAAATCCAGAAATTCCTGTCTCTGCGCCTCCCTCCAGCTGTAAAATTTTTCTGTAAGTTTCACGGTCGCATCAATTTCTCTCAAAATTTCTTCCCTGCTTCTGAGCACGGGAAAATACTGCTGAAGTTTTGTTTGCATAAGCAGGCTTCCTTTCGTTTGGGCAATTTTAATAGATTTTTGCTTTGTTGGATTTCTGTTTCAGAACTGAAACATATAAGAATGCCCTGACGGGCTTAGAATTTAAGATATAATCAGTGTAGCACGATATGTACTTATACAGCAAGAAAAATCATTCGACAGACTTAACCAAAACCCTCCCCGTTTCCGGGACTGTCATGTTGTGACAGTCCCGGAAACGGGGAGGGTTTGTTAAATGTCCCGCATGGAATCAACCACGCGTGACAGAGAAAATGCCAGAAAACACCATCCCTACTGGAGAAATTCGGGTTTAATCTTTGCAAGAGTATAGATGATGTTATCGTCCTGTTGTGTGCCGCTCACTACAGTAGTTGCACTGCTTCCTAAAACTTCGGCCTGAAGAAAGACCTTGTAATTAGAATACATATGACTCTTGTCTTCGACATTGTCTATTTTTACTTTGAGCCGAATTGCCTGTGTTAAAATGCTTCCATTAAAGACAGAATCAGTCCTTACATTATCATCTTTCCAGTACGTCTCCTTTGGAACAGTCCATGACCAGCTTCCTGCTTCTCCATTTGTTCCAACAGTATATTCAACGGTACCAGAATCCTTTGATTTCAGTTCCACATCCAGATAATCCTTCGCATCTGCCAGCGCATTCTGATATTCTTCCAGTGATCCAGATGTATTCTTTGGCATCAAACTTAATGTAAATCTGATACCTCTGGAATTTTGCAGTTCTTTGTCTAGGTCCTTCATTGCTGACAAATCATAAACAGCTGTCGTATCTATCGGTGAACTTTCCTGAGAAGCATCCAGATACTGAAGATCCAATAAGTTGATACCCAGCTGGCTGATCTGGTCTGCTTCATAAGTAAGTTTTGCGCCTACCGGAGCATCCCTGTAATATGCAGTCTGCGTATCTGGTGCCAAAGCACGGTTTGTACTGTACGTAATACTCTGTTTTTCTGTGGAAAGCTGTGAGGAATATGTCAGCTTTGTAAAGTCTGTCGGTAAACTCTTGCCATCTTCAATCTTTGACTCCGGAATCGCATTCAGACCCGACGTTGGAATATTTACATCCATCTTAAGTTCCACATAAAAAGTACTACTACCAGCAGTTCCCTTTACCCGATCACGCACTCCCTGAAGACTGATTGCATTCTCAATCGTACCATCTGTTGATAACGGTAATTCCATAGTTCCGTTATTTGAAACCCACGCATATTCCGTAGCTGACGTTTCTCCTGAAGCTACACTCCATGAACCATTTGTATATTGATAGTATACTCTGGAAGTTCCGCTTCCTGTATAAACATAGAACTTTGCAGTTCCGGATGATCCACTTGGGAACTGTTGACCCAGAGTCTTTCCATTTACCGTATTTTGTATGCCACCCACGAACCTCTGATATAATTCATCATATGAGTTATACGTCTGTGTATTTGGAAACATGATTGTATCCACCACATCTACCTTCATAGTCGAGTCCGAAGCTGATATTTTCTTTGCCAGATCAGTTATATTTTCTTCTTTTACACTGTGCGTATATCCGCTTGAAATAACGTATGTACTTGCAGTACCTCCATGATCATCCTCCGTCCAATTACCTTTTTTTTTCGTTCGGTAGTTAATATTGTGAGGAATTTTGTCTGTTACTTCTGTCTGTATAGAGCCATTCAGCAGTCCACTGTTCGTACCTTTTGGAACGGTAACCACAAGATAATATTCCTCTGAAACCGCGCTCTTTGTTCCGGTTTTTAAACTGCTGTCCGCAACTTTAATGTTATATCCTCCGGTTTCTGTTCCCTGTGCCAGTCTGTAATAAGAATATGTTCCGTCTTGGTTCTTGATCTTAACTGTTGGTTTCGGATATTTTCTTCCATCAGAAACTTCTATATCTTCTGGTTTTCCATTCTGATCCACTTTTATAAACGTGCCATTCTCTGACGATTCTGCAACAGCTCCCATCAGTTCTCCAATACTTGGTGCCTGGTACGCTGTTCTATCTGAAGCCCTGAATTCACTCATTGCAATTTTATTCGCCTCAGCGACTGTAAGACTTGAGTTATCCGGAACTCTATAATAATATACCTTACCATTTGTACAATCCACCAGAGATAACTGTGTCCCTGCTGGAAGCTTTACATCTGTTCCCTGAGAAAATACGATCTTCTTATCCAATGATTCGGTTACGTCACCACCACCGTTAATGTAACTCTGCCAGCCATAATCTGTAAATGTTTCTTTCTCACTGTTATATGTGTATTTCAGATAAGCTGTGATCGAACTTCCGAAACTTTCCAGGACATGCCTTTCCAGACTTTCATATGTACTGCTTTGGAAGTTTGTTCCATAACTTAATGTCGCTGAAAAATCCAGCTCCAGCATACGGCGAACAACAACCGGAACCATCACATTATATTTGTGGACTGTTCCATTTATATCTGTTTCTGTAAATGTCACCATCAGAAGAGTAAAACGATCCCGTGTATTATCATATTCTGAACTGGTATTGAAGCTGAGTGCTCCGGTACTGTTTCTGGATATTCGAAGTGAAGAAGTTTCCGATGGCTTTCTTATAAATTTTCTGCTTGTCGTATCATAGCTGTATACATCTGCTCTTGCTGTAACATGTGCATTCTCGGAAGTGTTTAATGCATTCGCCCTTGAGAATCCTCCATTTGTAACAATATCCAGATATTTTGAAATTTCTGTCGCATCGTTTCCTGTAATCTGCAGTACCGGAAAATCAGAGTTCGCTTTTGTTGACTGATTCGCATTGTATGTAGAAATCATCTTACTGAATTCAAATGTAGTTATACCTGTATCCGCGTATTTGTACAGACCGGCATTTGCTGAACCAGTATTATTATAGTCGTTGTAAATTTCTTCAGCCTTTACTGTAAAATTCGATCCGTTTGTTTTCCAGGACGCCCCGTCTCCATAAAGGTAAAACTGTTTTGCCGGAGTCGTAGCAGTTCCTTTTGTTGAAACATATGCTGTACTTTTTGGGCTTGTCACCACATATGGTTTCACAGGTGTTTCTGCCGTATCTGTATCATTCGTTTTTTCAGGAATTGCCAGCAGTTTATCTGTTTTTCCATCTCCAACAGACTGTGCACCCAATGCTGCACCAGAATAATCAGCAAAGGCTATATAACTTTTGTTCTTTATTGTATTTGCAACACTTGAGTCATTGTTGATTACACCGTACAACTGTGTTACGGAATTCTTTTTCCCAGCATTTTCATAATATGCCTCTGCGTTCTGAATACTCAGACCTGCTACCGATATTGCTCCCGTTTTGCTGTCAACAAGACCGATTACCATACCAACTTTATTTGACTGAGTACAATGAATACTTGTATTGTTCAATAATAAATTTGACGCCGTCAGATTTCCTCGAATATCGCCAGTAAAACCTCCCGCAGTTGTATCGTTTGTAGTACCCTGAATTTCAGAATCTTCTACTGCACAGTCAAACAAATACAGTGTATCCAGATTCGCCGCCCAGTCTACATCTCCCAGCATGCCGCCACATCCCCATTTGTTGGAAATCATTTTCATGTTGCTGACTTCACACTGTTTCATTTGGATTTTTTTATTAGGAGCAGTAGATAATCCAATCATACCGCCTGCGGTTTCTTCTCCGGTTATTTCATACTTTTGATCTTCAGTTCCATTTACCACACAATTCTGTAACTTTACCGTTACTGCGGTATTTCCTACTACTCCTCCTGACTTTCCGCCTGTTATGGAAGTTTTCTGTACCTCGCAGTCACTGATTGTGACCTCAGCCCCCTGAATTCGCCCCACAATTCCGCCATCGCCGCCGCTAGTACTTTCGACGCCTCTCAAATCGCTAACATTTATGGCAATAGTATCTGCCCGGCAATTCTGAAATTCACATGAATCATCAGTCCTCCCATTTGCCCTTCCTACAAGACCACCGGCATAGCCGGTTCTTGATTTCACAGATATAATTCCATTCGGTTCCGCATCGCTTCCTTTCACCACCGCTTTACGGATCTGATATCCCTTATTATCAATTTTTCCAATAAAGCCGCCGGCACACTCACCTGCCTCACTCGTAACTCCCTGCATCACAGCTTCATCCGTGTTCTCATCCGTATTGATTTTTATCTGTGTCCTTATATATCCAAAAGTGCCTCCGGCATATGTAGTTGTATTGTCAGCTTTCCCAATCTTTGAACTCCGTCCGACAACGTAGTTTTGCTGTGTTATGTTCAGGGAGCTGATAACACTGGTCTTATCCTGGCTGTCCACATATCCCACAAAACCACCGGCGGAATTCGCAGCTTCAACCACAATATTGTTATACTGGGAATTTGTTATCTGTACTCCCACAGAAGTCCTGTTGTTCATCGTTGGTTCTAACAGGCAGGCAATATTCTTGCTTGCTGTATAGCCGACAGGTTTTGTCGTCGGAGCTGATTTTCCAGAACTGCCAAGCAGTCCTCCGGCATCAACAGATCCCTTTATGTGCATATTCCGAACAGTTACCTGATCAAATTTAATATTTGCCGTACTGATACTTTCACTGGCAGAAATACTGGCAGTCGTACCGGCAAAGCCACCTACTCCCACATTGCTCTTATAGGTATCCCAATCATCAGAAGGACTCTCTATTTCCTCGCCCTCAGCGGTGTAATATTTCAATGCCACTCCGCCAGATACCGTTCCAGTTGAATTACTTCCCTGAAGTGTCAGATTGCTGATGGTTGTCGTCTTTCCAGGTCTAAGTAAATTAAATACTCCACCGATGGATGCAGAATGGAAATCGTCATCCGCGTATTCTTTTACAGTTGTATCCAGAATCAGAGTACTTCCATTTCCATCCATACTCGCTAATTCCGGTACAATGCCTTTTGCATCAGAAACCGTCGCATTCACAATCGCATTCGAAACATATCTTGCAGCAATTCCCTGATACCCACTTCCATAAGCAGTCATGTCATAATTTCCCTGTTTCAGATTAATAGTTGCAGATGCACTGCAGATCTTAAAGCTGTCTTCATTTCCATACTTGCTGAGCAGATATGGCAGATTCGTTGTTCCAGGTATGCTCTGGTCATCTGATTTTGCCAAGTTCTCATCCCCATCGGTTCCTGTTTTTCCAATGTGACTGTAGGATGCCTTCCTTACCTTTCCATACTTACCACCAAACTGAAACTTGTATGTTCCTGCCGTCTTGTTTCCACCATTTGTCTGTGTACTGTAAGCGTTGCTGCTTCCACCAGACACAGCACCACTGTTGACAGCTGCTGACAAAAGCAACAGTCCCTGTGCGTCTTTTACAGTCGTAGTTGTTCCCGTTGTACTGATCGTTGTACTGATACTTCCTGTATTATCTGTATCAAGCTGGTTGATCTTATAATTCTTGTCTGTATTATCAAGCACAATGCCAGATTCATTGAACGCAAATCCATCCAGTACACGTCCTACATACGGATTGACATACATGCTCTTTTTCGCACTGGCATCCACAGAAACCGCATCACCTGAAAGCATTGTATCAGTCAGTCCTGTCTTTGCAGATGTACCGTTTCCCATTCCGCGGAAGATCACACCTCCACCGCAGACAGAACCAACATAACCGCCTACTGGGATCAGATGTTTCTTCGTTCCTGTGACAGTCAGCCAACTATCCGCCATTGTTATCGACACATTGTCAATAATGTTATCCCCGCCAAGGACACAGCCAATCACACCGCCAAAACATGCATTCTGATAATAATCTGAGGTTTTCGTTCCATCATACGTCAGGGTCTTTCCAGTTCCCTCATAAGAAACTGTCAGATTTTTTACTACACTACCATAACTGTACGGAATCAGACCATTTCCTGTAGTGGCACCTTCCAGTACCAGCTTAGTGCCACTTTCATTTGTACTGGTAAGCACACCACGGAACGGCCATGTATCATTTGAACCAAAGCCTCCGAAGTTCGTCAGACTCATCTGATATGTGCCATCGTTCTGCTTTGTTCCTACAATATCATAATATGCGTTCAGCATATACTGCAGGATTACTTCATTCTCCAGTGGTTCTGCGTCCGACACTTCTTCCCATACCGACGCCTCCTGCGTTCCTATATTCCGTACCTGCTTCCACTGTGAGCCATTAAACTGATACGTTACATCATATGTGCTATCATTCTGTCCTGTACAGAAAGCGTTCTGATTACTGGTGATCGTAACTCTCCAGTCCTTACGTGCCATACCAGTCGACAGATATTCTGAGATGATCATCATCTGACCTTCTGTCGTGATATTATACGGATGTCCGTAAGTTCCACATCCTTTTACTATGTCTGCAACTCGCTGGTTAACTTTTATTTCATGTGCCAGCTGGGTTTCATTATATCCTGCACGCACATATGGAAGATATCCGGAAAAATCCACACTATTCCCATTCGTGCCATCTTTTATGATTCCATCACCCGTTCCATGCAGTTTTTCATCATAATACCAATTCTGCAGATTTGTGTACTCTGAGGAATCAGATATTTCCTTTCCATAGGTCACATTTCTATGTTTATAACTGCCGTTCTCTCTGTCATCTGCCTGATAAAAGTTGTAAGTTGCAACAGAAGAAGAACCATTATGTTTAAATGATTCTAATAAAGTGGCATGTGTAAAGATTCCTCCCTTTCCGACGGCATGATCCGGAAGAGAAATATTCAGGAAAGACAGATTAATCTGTACTCCATCCGCAGATCCCACGTTTCCGATCAGACTGGAAGCTACCGCGTTTTTGGACTCATAACTATTCGTTATTCCATTCACAGTCAGTGTTGTATAATTTCCAATTGTATTAATCAGAAGCGGTGCATAATCTGTTCTATAATTCGTAACCTTCAGATTTTCAAAACAAATATCATCTATCGTTACCTCAGCTTCACACGTTGCATTCTCTTTCTTGTTTCCACGTACATTTCCTGCAAATAACACACCCGAACCACTGTTGTTATTTACTTTTCCAACACTTCCTGAAAAAGTAACATCGCTAACATTCACTGTCATTTTAGCATCAGAATCATTTAAATGATTCAAAAACAGCCCACAGTGCATCGTGTAATGCTGTGTACGTGATGCATCGCTGTCTGCCGCAGTAGACTTATTGGTTTCTCTGTTTTCAAATCCTTCAATTTTCTCATTGTGAAATTTTATAATGGCATTCTGCACTGTAATGCTACTATCCAGATCAATCGGATAATAACTGTACTTCTTCATATCCAACGTAATCTTTTCTGATGCACCACCGATTGTAGTACTGTTCGTTATATCTGAAATGTTGTACTTATTACCCTCTGTGTTGAAAAAATAGCTGATATTCGTCCATGTATAACGGTATACACTCCACAGAAGAAGTTCTTCCGAAGTATCTATATACCTATCACCATTCTTACTGTCTTTGTTTGCCTTATCGATGCACCTCTTCAAATCATAATAGTAACGACTACATCCATTTGTCTGATGCTGCTGTCCATATGCGGTCCGGTTTATATAAGTCGTGCATTCTTCTGCATCTACACCAACCCAATTATCTGCTCTACTCGCCTCGGTCGCAATAGAAACAACCCCGTTTTCACCATTTTTTGTAATTGAATCTGCCGATGCAGCTGTATAAGCTACAAATTCATCAAATGCACCAGAAGTGGTTACATTGATATCTACCCCAGAACCAATTCTATACGCAAATTCAGTTCCATCATCCCAATACTTTGTCGTATTCAGATACAGTGCCCCAAGCTCTGTGTTCGTGCCATCTATTTTTTCTGTTCCTTTTTCTCCGCGGCACACCAGCAATCCAACATTTTTGCCTGCCTGAATCTTCAGATTTTGCATATCAATTCCATAAGAACGGATTTCCCAGATTCCACTGGAACGATATGCCAGCCCCCCTACATTCTCTGCCTTCGGAGCATTGATCTCAGCACTTTGCACCGTCAGCTTGGTATCCGTTCCATCAATATTGTCATTTTCTCCCATGAAATAAACGCCAACATGACTCCAGATACTGCCAAACAGTCCTCCACACATCTTTGTCGCATTTGGAGCATCTATCTTAAATCCATCAAATGTCACATTTTTTATTTCCATCCAATGATTTGCATATTGTGTACTGTTCGCATTTTTAATAATTCCAACAAGACCACCTACATAGGCATACTCCTTTGCATAACTGGTGATTCTACCGCCGACTGTCAGGCTCTTACATCTCAGCTTGAATGTTCCGCTATCAACTCGTCCGATCACTCCACCGGCAAATACTCTTGTCTCAGCTGCTTCTGCCACATTTTGAATTGTAATCGTCGAAGAACCTTGAGTCTTATTGTCCAAAGTCAGATTTCCAGTCGCAGTTCCAAAAAATCCGCCAACAGATACACTATTGCTGCCGTTTGGGGCGTCTGCCAAAATTGTTTCCTGTACAATGATGCCCTGGGTAATCGCATAAGCAGTATCACCCCCAGCAGCTTCCGCAGCAATACCTCCAGCCTCTATTGCGTTTCCTGCGTTACTCACATGAATCTTCCCTGCAAGAACAAGATTATTGAATCCTCCACTTGCAGATGACTGGACCTTCGCAAAAAGCCCCTGGCACTTGTGAGAATTTCCATAAGCATATACTTTTCCGCAACCTTCTGCTCCCTCACCAGCAGCCTGAGCATTTTGATAGCCAAATGTTTCACCAATTCCAAGAGTCAGTGTATGTTTATCAGTTCCACCAGAAAAAGTCCCTGTGTATACAGTTTCATCTCCCGCGTCACGACTCAGTCCGGTTATTCCTGTACCACTTAAATCTATATCTGCTGTAAGTGTGATGTTTTTTGCATAAAGACTTGTCCAGTTAAAATTTGTAATACTGGAATCTGCACTGAAATATCCTCTGGAATTCATCGCTATAGACAATAATGCGAAATCGTCCGCAGAAGAAAGGCTGATAGCATCACTCCAATTCTCAGTCTTGCCCAATTTGACCTGATGCTCTTTGGTTATCGTAATCAAATTGCTGCTGAGTCCGGTTGTTGAAGTATTGTCTGCATTCAGGCGAATAATCTGTCCGTAATTTCCGATGTCGTTCACTGCCGAACTGTAGCTGGTAAAATTACTTCGCTTATATGTCCATCCCTTTTCATTTCCATCCCCTGTTGCATAGATCAGTCCACAGTTATTATATCTTACTATCTGTGCTACCTGATATCTTCCCTGAAATTTCACATCTGTAAGATCTGTAATTCCTGATAATTCCAGTACACTCCCCTGACCGGCATATCCTAAAATACCAGCACCTTCCCACAGGCTGTTGTCACTTCCATTCGTCGATACAGTTACATCCTCTGCCTTGAGGATACTTTTTTTAGTCAAATAGGCTGTAATCCCTCCAAAATATTCACCTGCATGCGGAAGTGATATCGTCACCTCCACATTTTTTACTTCAAGATAAGTAGCCTTACTTTCTGTGTCATCACCCGTTCTTCCAATCAATCCACCGTGATACCTTGGTCTATCAGAACCCGAAGTAAAATTAGAGGTAACCTTAAAATTCTGAATCAGTAATGTACTTTCTTTTGCAGATGTCGTCAGCTGTCCTGCTATGGCTCCATATCCTTCTGCGTTTCCACCTTTTTTTTTATAGGTTGACTGAAATTTAAATTTATTATTTTCCTCACTGTTTCCGATTGTGTATTGAATTGCTCCCTGCAGATTCAAAATGCCAAAATATCCACCGGCATTTCCTCCACCAGGGCTTTGACTACCATGCACGAATACCGTTGGCGCATTAATTACCACCTTATCCGGCAATGTCTGATCATTTTTGACAAACGCCTTATTTAGTGTATAATTTCCGATAAATCCACCAGCCTGTGCACCACTCTTGCTTCCACCTACAGATGGTTCAGCTACTGTAACATTCCCATTCAGATTCTCTGAAGTAACGTTATCTACTTTGCCGGATACACCACCAGCCGCAGTACCTCCTTCAATCGTCATAGAAGTAAGTGTAATTGCAGCAGTACCATCTGTTTGAAGCTTTGTATCGAACGCCATGGTTCCTGCCAGTCCACCGGCTGCCCCTGCACTGGAGCTAACTGTTGTCGACTTAAAATTAACTGCCGCACCGGCAGATGTTATGATTTTGGCACCATTATTCGCTTTGGCACCCTCATTCGCCATTACTCCAGTCAGGCCACCGGCATTCGCAGATCCTTCAATTGTTACAGTATTACTAAAGCTAAGATTCTGTTTTATATTGATCACTGCGTTATCACTCAGTTTGCCTGCCAGGCCACCGGCATTTCCGGCAGCTGCAGTCACTGTCACATTATTAAAGCTAAGAGTTGTTTCTATGTCAAGCTCTGTTCCGTTTTCCATCACACCAACAACACCACCGGCACTTCCTGCCACTGATGTGATACTTACCTTATTCTCTGTCGAACCATTTGGATACGTATAACCATACTGAATGCAAATTGTTCCACTGCTCAGAGTGTTACAGATCAAACCTGTATTTCCAGTCGCAGAAGTTGCGTTGATATTAGTTCCATAAGTAATACCTGATCCAATATTTAATGTATGTCCTGCAACTCCCTGTACTGTTCCAAGCAGACTTCCCATCGTTGCTGAAGAAGCACCATTCACTTTGACCGGCAATACATGTGATGTCGAACCATCTGACATTGTATCAAACTGATATACCTCCGCCATCATCGGCATCGAACCATCCCCGCACCAGGTAATCGTCAGGCTCGCATTATCATACATCCCAACCGTTGCAATTGATGACAGGCCTCCAAAAAAGCTATGATCTACTCTCAAGGTCGCAGGAGCTGTTCCTGAAATCTTTCCCTGGAAAGGATTCGTTGCATCACCAATTCCCTGATATGAGTATTCCTGCTGCGTAATAAATGTTTCTGATGTCTCAAGTGCCTCTCCTGCCCCCTCAGAATCTTCATTTGCAGAGGCTGCAGATGAAGATTCTGTAATGTTCTGTTCATCTGCAGTATCTTCCAGCTCTGCTTCTGTTACATTCTGAATCTCTGTATCTGTCTCTTCGCCATTATTCTGTATTTCCACCGACTCTGTGCTATCGGTCTCGGCAACAGCCTCCTGCAGATTCTCTTCATCATTTACTGCAGCCACAGTCGTTCCATTCATATGGTCTGAAATGTCTGTATTTGCTTTTATGTTCGCTTTTGCAGTAACATCCCAGTCACCGGAGTTGTTAAACAATACAGTAATATTCTGTACTTCGCTCTGATCACAGTTTGAAAGCAAAATCAAATCTGTCGCATCAAAGAGTGTCATCGTCTTTGTATTTGCATCATAATGTTTGAGCTGTTCCAGATGCAGCTTTCCGGTGACAGCTGCCTGTACTGTCGGTACCTCTTTCTCCTGCACATCAGCCACAGAATCCGTCCCTGACTGTGTTCCATCAGAAAACATGTCCTCTTCTTCTGAAACAGATATCTCTGATTGGTCGATATCAGAAGTATCCTCACTGTTGTCTGTATCGTCTTCTGTAATTTCCACATCTGTATCGAAAAAATCTGTATCGTCTTCTGTCTCTGCAGACTCACTGGTACCCTCTTCTGATGCTGTTGCAGCTTCTGTATTTTCTGTCATCCCTACAGATACAGTATTTTCTGATTCTCCTGCTGCAGCATTTTCCGATTCTGCTGACAATGCCGTTTCTGTTGTATTTTTATCTTCCTGACTTTCTACGCTGGCACTGATTTTCACTATGCCTGTCGGCATTACATATACTGTTAAATTCATTGCCACAAATGCTGCCAGAACCTGTTTGTATTTTTTCACGAATCTCACTCCTCCAGAATTAAGATCTGCTATCTGATCTTCCGTCAGATATCTGTCATCAAATCTGATTTTGTGTTACTGCGTTATCTGTGTTGCAGTAAAACTGATATAACTGTTCATTTCACCCCAGGTAGCCGGAATGGTAGATGTATTTTTGTAAAATGAAATCAGATAATCACCTTCTCCTTTTGTCTGATCCATCTTCATTGTAATCTGTTTCCACCCAGAATGAGTTATACCTGATGAGGGCGTTAAATTATTAGTACTCAGGAAAAACTGATCTATTTCCAAAACATCAGGATTCCACTCAAGTACCGCAGTTGCCTCACCACTTGAAATAGAAATTTCATAATTAAATCCATCATAGTCAGTCGGATTTGCGTTTGTATCGTAAACAAATTTCCCCTCTGAACTGAATGTAGCCGTTGCCGTTCCAACGCACGGTGAAATCACTGCTGCCAGTTTCTGCCCATTCGTTACAGACAGATTGCGTGGAACCGCAGTCACTGTAATTTTCACCTGATCCAGATCACTGCCTGGGAAGTATATATTAAACTTATGAGATCTGGCTGTACGGCCCGTCAGAGTCAGATCTTTTACCTGAAATTTTGTTCCACTGCCACTAACGGTTCCCGCATCCGTGCTTATACTATATCCATTTTCTCCACC
>OGQZ01002126.1_pt1 | contig 14069 bp, 9 predicted proteins | sample 1553321 | NCBI WGS metagenome assembly OGQZ01 (sample SAMEA2579958, study PRJEB22360) | human gut metagenome | reverse complement strand
AAATGATTACCGGAGTAAGCAGAATGATCATATTATCCAGGAGGGCAGATTTATGTGGGGATTTATAGTGGCATTGATTTCAGGGGCACTGATGAGTATTCAGGGTGTTTTTAACACGGAGGTGACAAAGCAGACCAGTCTCTGGGTATCGACCGGCTGGGTGCAGCTGTCAGCTTTTGCAGTCTGTGTTTTGGCCTGGTTTTTTACAGGACGGGAAAGTGTGGCTGCACTCTGGCAGGTGGACAATAAATATACACTCCTTGGTGGTGTGATCGGAGCGTTTATTACAATTACAGTAATCCAGAGCATGGGAGCTCTTGGACCTGCCAGGGCAGCAATGCTGATCGTTATTTCGCAGCTGGCAGTTGCTTATGTAATTGAATTATTTGGATTGTTTGGGGTAGATAAAGAACCCTTTGAATGGCGCAAAATCCTAGGATTGCTGATCGCGATTTCCGGAATTGTTATATTTAAGTGGCAAAAATAAGAGTTTACTATTGTAAAATCATTAAGATTTCGTTACAATAAGGGTGGCATTATGGACAGGGGGACTCTTACTCTGAGAAATAAGAGGAGGACCCTTATGATAAAAATAAAAAACAGATGTTGTTATACTGTGACACTGATATTATGTGGAACTTTGTTTCTTACAGGACTGACAGGATGTAAGAGCAGAGAGGCACAGTTTCTGATAGATGGATTGCAGGAAGCAAAGGCAGAGGTGGATGCGGAGTCATCAGAAGAGAAAACATCAGGACAGAAGTCGAAGAAAGATACAGATGAGAAGAAAGCTGATACAGAAGACCGACAGAATGATGGTGGCAATTCTGCAGAGTTCCGGAAAAAACAGGCAGAATCAGATGGTTCAGATGCAGGTAATGGGACAGAAAGTGATTCCGGGAAACATACTTCAGATGCTGATATAGATAATGGGTCAGAAGCAGTTTCTGATAAGGAAATGCAGCAGGCGATGATCTATGTTGATGTCTGCGGAGCAGTTGCGAATCCGGGAGTTTTTCAGCTGGCAGCCGGGAGCCGGGTGTTTCAGGCGATTGAGGCGGCGGGAGGATATCTTCCCGAGGCAGCTCTAACCTGTGTAAACCGTGCAGGAGTTCTGACAGACGGACAGCAGATTTATATTCTTACACAGGAAGAGATGGAGCGGCAGGGGTTGGATCCGGCAGAGATGGCCGGTGCATCAGATGGACAGATGAATGGAAGTGCCGGGACAGGACAGAACACAGGGATGACCGCTCAGGTTCAGCAGGATAACAGGATCAACATAAATACAGCAGATGAAGCTCAGCTTACTACGCTGACGGGGATCGGTGCAACACGTGCGCAGGCGATCATTGCCTACAGAGAAGAGAACGGGCCATTTGCTGCGATAGAGGATATTATGAATGTACAGGGTATCAAAGAAGGTACTTTTGCAAAGATAAAAGATGAGATAGTAGTAGGATAAGGAGAACCGAATGAGCAGGAAAGTTTTGGTAGTAGATGATGAGAAACTGATCGTAAAAGGAATCCGTTTTAGTCTGGAACAGGATGGTATGGAGGTAGACTGCGCTTATGATGGAGAAGAGGCAGTAGAGAAAGCAAAAGATAAAAAATATGATATTATCCTTCTGGATCTGATGCTGCCGAAGATGGACGGGCTGGAAGTATGCCAGCAGATCCGTGAATTTTCCAATGTGCCGATCGTGATGCTGACAGCTAAGGGCGAGGATATGGATAAGATCCTTGGTCTTGAATATGGTGCGGATGATTATATCACCAAACCGTTCAATATCCTGGAAGTTAAGGCACGTATCAAAGCGATCATGCGCCGTGCGGGAAGCGACCACGAGGAGAAAGAAAAGGCAAAGAGCATTCAGGTGGGCGATCTTCGTATGGACTGTGAAGGCAGACGTGTATTTATTGCAGGTAGAGAGATTAATCTGACAGCAAAGGAATTTGATGTACTGGAGCTTCTGGTATTTAATCCGAATAAGGTTTACAGCCGTGAGAACCTGCTGAATATTGTATGGGGATATGAGTATCCGGGTGATGTCCGTACTGTAGACGTACATATCCGCCGTCTCCGTGAGAAGATTGAAACCAATCCAAGTGAACCGAAGTATGTACACACCAAATGGGGCGTTGGATATTATTTCCAGGCTCAATAAAAAGAACGCATGAAACAGGCAGACCACATTTTATGAAACAAAGATCATAAAATGTGGTCTGTTTTTTGTTAGGACTGATTGTGACGCACATCTTGCAGAAAGCCTTTTTCAGACACGCTCTAGAGAAAGAATGGCAGTTCAGTTTGATTTAGTTTAGTTTGGTTTACATCTGAGATGGTTTAGTATTGAACAAAACTGATAAAAATTAGACAAACAAAATAAACATCTATAGAGGAAAATGATAAAAAATTAGAAAATTTCTATAAATGCGCTTGTGAAAATGACGAAAAAGGCATATAATTAACGTTACAATATGTAAAGAGTGCAATAAAAAGAGAAAAAACAGGTATAAGGAGGGTGCGAAATGCTAGATCAGTCATTTTATCAGAAAGCGGATGAGATCATTGCTTTCTATGGTAAAAAGCCGGCATCACTGATTCCGATCATGCAGGATATTCAGGGGGTGTACAGATATCTCCCGGAAGAATTGCTTACATATGTTGCGGAGCAGATCGGCGTAACAGAAGCGAAAGCGTTCAGTGTTGCCACATTTTATGAGAATTTCTCATTTGATGCGAAAGGTAAATATGTGATCAAGGTCTGTGACGGAACAGCCTGTCATGTAAGAAAATCAATACCGGTTCTGGAGGAACTTTATAAGAAACTGGGGCTGTCAAAGACAAAGAAGACGACAGACGATATGATGTTTACTGTGGAAACAGTTTCCTGTCTTGGTGCCTGCGGACTTGCACCGACTATGATGGTCAATGAAGAGGTATATCCGAGAATGACTCCGGAGAAGGCAGATGAGCTGATCGATAAACTGAGAGGGGGCGAACAGGGATGATCCAGAATAAGGAAGTATTGGAGCAGATCAGAGAAGAAGCTGTGAAAGAACTTAATTCTTATGACTGTCGTATTCTTGTCTGTTCAGGTACCGGATGTGTGGCAACCGGTTCTCAGAAAATCTATGAGAAATTCATGGAGATTGCCAAAGATGCTCCGGGAGTTACCATTGAGTTTGGACCTCATGACAAAGATGCACATGTAGGTGTGAAGAAAACAGGATGTCAGGGTGTCTGTGAACTTGGACCACTGGTTCGTATCCAGAAGGGCGACGATGTGATCCAGTACACGAAGGTTCAGATTGAAGACTGCCAGGAGATTTTTGAGAAGAGTGTTCAGGGTAATGAGACTATCGAGAGACTGCTTTATCAGAAAGGCGGTAAAGTAAGCCGCGGACCGGAAGATATTCCGTTTATCGCGAAACAGACCCGTATTGTTCTGAAGAACTGTGGTAAGTTTGATGCAGAATCTCTGAATGAGTACATAGCAAGCGGCGGTTTTCAGGCTCTGGAGAAAGCAATGTTTGAGATGGATCCGGATCTGGTTATTGATCAGGTTGATAAATCCGGTATCCGCGGACGTGGTGGCGGCGGCTTCCCGGCAGGTAAGAAATGGATTCAGGTAGCACGCCAGGCTGATCCTGTTCATTATGTGGTTTGTAACGGTGATGAGGGTGACCCGGGAGCATTTATGGATGGTTCCGTAATGGAAGGTGATCCTTACCGTCTGATCGAGGGTATGATGCTTGCAGCTTACGCAGTAAGAGCACAGCATGGTTATATTTATGTACGTGCGGAGTATCCTCAGTCTGTAGCACGACTGAAACACGCTATCGCAGTTCTGGAAGAAGTGGGACTGTTAGGTGATGACATCCTTGGAACAGGATTTTCCTTCCATATGCATATCAACCGTGGTGCAGGAGCTTTCGTATGTGGCGAGGGTTCTGCCCTGACTGCATCTATCGAAGGAAGCAGAGGCATGCCTCGTGTAAAACCGCCCCGTACAGTTGAACAGGGATTATGGGCGAAACCTACTGTTCTGAATAACGTAGAAACTTATGCAAATATTCCGGAGATCATTCTCAAAGGTGCAGACTGGTACAGAAGTATCGGTACAGAGGGATCACCTGGAACAAAAACCTTCTCACTGACAGGTTCTATTGAGAATACAGGTCTGATCGAGGTCCCGATGGGAACAACCTTAAGAGAAATCATTTTTGATATCGGCGGAGGACTGAAATCCGGTGCTGCGTTTAAGGCTGTTCAGATCGGTGGACCATCCGGTGGATGTCTGACAGAAGAACATTTGGATGTACCTCTTGATTTCGACTCTGTTAAGAAATACGGTGCGATCGTTGGTTCCGGTGGTCTGGTAGTTATGGATGAACATACCTGTATGGTAGAGGTTGCACGTTTCTTTATGGGCTTCACCCAGAGAGAATCCTGCGGTAAATGTGGTCCCTGCCGTATCGGCACCAAGCGTATGCTTGAAATCCTTGAGAGGATCGTAGACGGAAAGGGTGAAGTAGAGGATCTGGATAAACTGGAGCATCTTGGAAACTTTATCAAGGACCGTTCACTCTGCGGACTTGGAAAGAGTGCACCGCTTCCTGTACTTTCCACATTAAGGAACTTCAGAGATGAATATGTAGAGCATATTGTTGATAAAAAGTGCGCGGCTCATGTATGTAAGGCAATGCGTTCTTATGTGATCGATCCTGAGAAATGTAAAGGATGTACCAAGTGTGCGAGAAACTGTCCGGTTGGTGCAATCACAGGCAATAAGAAAGAGCCTCACAGCATTGATACCTCCAAGTGTATTAAGTGCGGAACATGTCTGGAAAATTGTGTATTCGGCGCAATTTCTGTGAATTAAGGAGGGTGAAAAGATGATTCATTTGACAATAGATGGAATTCCTGTAGAAGTGGAAAAAGGTACGACCATTCTGCAGGCTGCCAGACAGATCGGAGTGGAGATTCCTACACTCTGCTATCTGGAAGATGTATTGCCGGATGGTTCCTGTCGTTTGTGCGTGGTAGAAGTAACAAACAATGGAAGAACCAAATTTGATACGGCATGTACACTTCGCTGCTCAGAGGGTGATGAAGTACAGACAATGTCAGAGAAGGTAGTTGCATATCGTAAAGATACCCTTGACCTCCTTCTTTCTGATCATCGTGTACACTGCTTCTCCTGTGAGGCAAACGGTGACTGTAAATTACAGGACTACTGTTTTGAATATGGTGTGACTGAGACAAGCTATCCCGGTGAAATGAAGGATATGCCGATAGATGATACCAATAAATTCTTTACCTATGATCCAAGCCTGTGTATTCTCTGTCATCGCTGCGTGAATACATGTAAGGAGATTGTGGGAAGAGGTGCCATCGACACTATGGATCGTGGTTTCCAGTCAGTGATCGGTGCACATTACAAACATAAATGGAACGAAGGTATCTGTGAATCCTGCGGTAACTGTGTACAGGCCTGTCCGACAGGTGCACTGACCATGAAGCGCAGAAAGAAATACCGTCCGTACCAGATTGACAAGAAGGTTCTGACTACCTGTCCTCACTGTGCAACAGGCTGCCAGTATTATCTCCTTGTAAAAGACGGAAAGATCGTAGATACAGAAGCTGTAAACGGACCGTCCAACAAAGGACTGCTCTGTGTTAAGGGCCGCAGCGGATGTTTCGATTTCGTACAGTCACCGGAGCGTATTAAATATCCGCTGATCAAGAATAAAGAAACAGGTGAATTCGAACGTGCAACATGGGATGAGGCGCTGGATCTTGTTGCTTCCAAATTTATGGAGATCAAGAAACAGTACGGCTCTGATTCTCTTGCAGGCTTTGCATGTTCCAGATCACCTAATGAAGATATTTACATGGTACAGAAGATGGTTCGCTGCTGCTTCGGCACCAACAATACAGACAACTGTGCACGTGTATGTCATTCCGCATCTGTAGCAGGTCTTGCGATGACTCTTGGCTCAGGTGCCATGACAAACCCAATTGAGGATATCACAAAGAATGCAGATCTGATTATGCTGGTTGGCTCTAACCCTGAGGAAGCACATCCTGTAGTCGGCATGCAGATCCGTCAGGCCATCAAGAGAGGCTGCAAGCTGATCGTAGTTGATCCTCGTGATATCGGTCTGGCTAAGAAAGCAGATATCCATCTGAAACTGAAACCTGGTACAAATGTTGCTTTTGCAAACGGCATCATGAATGTGATCCTTTCTGAAGGTCTTCAGGATGACAAGTTCATTGCAGAGCGTACCGAAGGTTTTGAAGAATTAAAGGAAATCGTAAAAGATTACACACCTGAGAAGGTAGCTGAAATCTGCCACATTGACGCAGACGATCTGAGAAAAGCAGCGATCATGTATGCAAAAGCTGACCGCGCTCCAATCATCTACTGTCTTGGTGTAACCGAACATTCCACAGGTACAGAGGGCGTTATGTCCATGTCCAATATGGCAATGATGGTTGGCAAGCTTGGACGTGAAGGCTGTGGTGTTAACCCGCTTCGTGGACAGAATAACGTACAGGGTGCCTGCGATATGGGCGCTCAGCCGAATGTATATCCAGGATATCAGAAGGTTACTGATCCTGCAGTTCGTGAGAAATTCGAGAAAGCATGGGGTGTAAAACTTGATCCGAATATCGGAACTCATGCAACTGATGTATTCCCGAAAGCAATCACAGGCGAGATCAAAGGTCTGTATATCTATGGTGAGGACCCGGTAGTTACTGATCCGGATACCACACACATTATCAAAGCATTAAAGAGTCTTGATTTCTTTGTACTTCAGGAACTTTTCATGACAGAGACAGCTCAGTATGCAGATGTTATCCTTCCTGGTGTAAGCTATGCAGAGAAAGAGGGTACATTTACCAATACAGAGCGCCGCGTACAGAGAGTGCGCAAGGCTGTCACAGTACCTGGAGAGATGAGACTGGATACAGATATTATTATTGATCTGATGAACCGCATGGGATATCCGCAGCCACATCTGACTTCTGCTCAGATCATGGATGAGATCGCATCCCTGACACCGAGCTTCGCAGGTATCAGCCATGAACGTCTTGACAGTGAAGAAGTTCATGGACAGGGACTTCAGTGGCCATGTACCTCCAAGGATCATCCGGGAACACCGATCATGCATGTTGGTAAATTCTCCCGTGGTCTTGGCTGGTTCTACCCTGCAAAATATGTACCGTCAGCAGAACTTCCGGATGAGGAATATCCGATCATCCTTATGACAGGACGTATTCTGTATCATTACACAACAAGAGCCATGACAGGAAAGACACCTGAGCTTATGGAGATCGAAGGTAAGTCATTTATCGAAATGAACATCGTAGATGCCGATAAGCTGGGTATCAAAAACGGTGATAAAGTCAGAGTTTCTTCCAGACGAGGATCCATTGAATCTACCGCTCGTGTAGGTACAAAGACCTCACCGGGTGAGAGCTGGATGCCATTCCACTTCCCGGATGGAAATGCAAACTGGCTGACCAACGCCGCACTTGACAAATACGCAAGAATTCCTGAATATAAGGTATGCGCAATTAAGATTGAGAAAGCATAAAACAATATCGGAGACAAAGTTCCGGATCTGATATCGTAAATATTATATGGGGCTGTCGCACATGGATCTGCTGTCCTTGCGGCAGCTCCATATTCCTTTATGGAAAGGCAAAAATAATCATTCGGCAGTACATCATTCTGTGAAAGTACGGAACGGTTACAGATAATTTTTTGTGAAAAATATAGTGTTACATAATAAGGAGTACGAGGCATGCAGAGATTTCAGTCAATCCTTCAGTTTAAAAAAGTCAGTTGTAAAAATTGTTACAAATGTGTCCGGAACTGCCCGGTCAAGGCGATACGTGTTCATGATCATCAGGCCAGGATCATAGAAAGTCAGTGTATTTACTGTGAGAAGTGTATCCTTGTCTGCCCGCAGGATGCCAAGGAAGAGCAGAATATGATCCCTGCGATCCGCAGTGCAATGGAAAATAAAGCACAGGTTGTTGCCTCTCTTCATCCGGCGTATCTGGCACGTTTTGGGGTAACCGGTATCAATGGAATAAGGGAAGCGATGAAGAAGCTGGGATTTGCAGATGCAGCGGATGCAGCAGAAGGTGCAAGCCTGATGATTTCGCAGTACAGAGCACTTTTTGCGGAACAGAAAGAGCCGGGAATAATGATCTCTTCTGCCTGCCCTGTAATCGTACAGCTTGTCAAGAAACACTATCCGCATCTTCTGGGAAATCTGGTACAGTCTGCCTCTATGATGCAGTTTCATGCCAGTTATCTGAAAAAAAAATATCCGAAGGCAGAGATTGTCTATGTAAGTCCCTGTATTTCAGCTATGTCAGAGTTGAGAGACTCAGGAAATGAAGTGGATTATGTGATCACATTGGAAGAACTGGTGCAATGGATGAAAAAAGAAGGGATTTCCATAACTGAGAAAGAACCTGAGCAGATTGCCTACCGTTCCAGAGAAATTGCGATTGCAGACGGCTTAACGGATCTGATTGGCTCTGTAAAAGGAATCCGCAAACTTTCCGTAAGTGGGATGGAACAGTGCAGGGAGGTTCTGGAAGAACTTCATCCGGAGGATTTTGCAAACTGTTTTCTTGAGATGTATGCATGCAGCGGGGGATGTGTGGCAGGTCCTTCTTTTCAGATGAAGAAAGGACGTTATCTGGCAGATGTTCTGGCAGTGAAGAATGCAGCTTTTGGAAAAGATTTTCACAGAGAGCAGGGAGACTATGAACTGCCGGGATTTGAACTGCGAAAGAATTTCGGCTACTGTCCGGCACAGGAGCAGGATGAGGTCTCAGAAGAAGAAATCAGGGATGCTCTGGCGGAAATGGGAAAATTTTCTCCAAAGGATGAATTAAACTGCGGTGCCTGCGGGTACAACACATGCAGGGAAAAGGCAATTGCCATTATCCAGAATAAGGCTGAGGTTGCCATGTGTATTCCATATATGCGGGCAAAACAGGAAAGTTACTCCAATAAAGTCTTTAATGCCATGCCCGGACTTCTGGTAACTGTGGATTATAATCTGAAGATCATTCAGATGAATGAGGCGGCGTCCAAATTGTTCAATATGCCGAAAAAGCGGCGCCTGATCGGGAAACCGGTATCGGAGATCATGGATGATTACAGTCTGGCGAGTATACTGGCTTTTGAACGGAATCTGATGCAGGATGAGATTTATCTGGAGGATCAGAAATGTTATCTGGATCGCGTAATGACGAATGATAAAGAAAATAAAATGATTCTCTGCATTATGAAGGATATTACAAAGGAGCGGAAACATAAAGATCAGATTCATAATGCCCAGATTGAAGCTGCGCGTATGGCAGATAAGCTGGTAGAAGAACAGCTGAAGATCGTGCAGCAGATCGCCGGACTTCTTGGAGAAACTGCTGCGGACACCAAAGTGGCAGTAGAAAAACTGAAAAATACCATACTTCTGGAGAGTGAAGAAGAGAATGAAAAGAAATAAGCATCATGGACTGAATGTGGAATTTGACGGCTTATGCATGGATTTTGGTCATGTGAGCCTGAATAAAAAGAAAGAATTTCTCTGTGGGGACTGCTATAAGATTGAAGAAAATGATAAAGACCATGTTCTGGTGCTTTCTGACGGACTTGGGAGCGGAGTAAAGGCGAATATCCTTTCCACGCTGACTGCAACCATGCTCAGTACTATGATCATTAATCAGGTGGAACTGGATGAGGCAGTGCGTGCAGTGGCAAAAACGCTTCCTGTGTGCAGTGTGAGAAATCTGGCATATGCCACTTTTACAGTGCTGAATTTTCAGGGGAAACAGGTAAGTCTTTATCAGTTTGATAATCCGGATGCAATTCTGATCCGGGATGGCAAGCTCTTTGATTATCCGGTGGAGACAAGTATGATCGAAGAGAAGGAAATCCATAAAAGCTGTTTTGAACTGAAAGATGAGGATATGCTGATCATTATGTCCGACGGTGTCACCAATGCGGGAATGGGAAAAACTACCAACGGCGGCTGGGGAAGAGATGATGTAATGGCTTTCTGCAGGGCAAAGTACCATAAAGGGATGAGCGCACAGGAGATGGCAGGCTATCTGGCAGAGGCCAGCCTGGATCTGAATCTGAATGAAACGGATGATGATATTACAGCCATTGTCCTGCGGATGCGGCATAAACAGGTGGTAAACCTTATGATCGGCCCGCCAAGTAAGGAGGAGCATGATGAGCGATATCTGAAGTCCTTTTTCGATTCAGAGGGATATCATGTAATCTGCGGCGGAACTACTGCACAGTGTGCTGCCAGATATCTGGATAAAGAGCTGATCTCTCTTAGTGAAACTGCCTGCGGAGACGTTCCTGCCTATTATAAGCTGGAAGGTACAGAGCTGGTGACAGAGGGATTTCTTACGATTGAGCATTTGCTTGAATATTGTGAAGAATGGATGGAGGACAGGCTGTCCTTTAACAGGCTGAAACGAAAAAAAGATGCGGCAGCATTGCTTGGTGTGATGCTGTTTGAGCAGGCAACGGATATTAATTTCTACTTCGGTGGTGCTATCAATAAGAGTAACGTGGAACTGGGAATCACAGAAAAAAGGAAAGAACAGGCAGCAGAAGAACTTGTGGAGCATCTGCAGAATGCAGGAAAGAATGTGAATATTGCATTCTGGGCGATCTGAGAAAGCAGGAAAAACAGCAGTACATGGTTTTATAAAGAGATATCAGGGTTACTGTTCACTGGTAATATCCCGCGAGGTGTTTTTTGTGAGCGAAGGTCACAGAAAACCCGAGACATACCGCGCGAATTTATGCGATTAGCATAAATTCTGTGCATCGCGAAGCGTGTTGCTGTGAACGGAGTGAACAGTAACACATCAGGAAGGATGAGACAGAAAATGGCGAAGATATTATGTGTATGCATCAGTAAGGAACGCAAGACCTGCTCGCAGAACATTCATGAATGCGAAGCTGATCTGCAGGGACTTGTGGGAGATGTGCATTATGGAATGGGCGGAAGAAAGCAGGTCAGTCTTCTTCCTTATGAGAAGGTAAAAGAATATTTCGAACAGTCCGAAGAAGAATTCAGATATGGCAGATTTGGAGAAAATCTCCTTGTGGAAGGGATTGACTGGAACAGTATTGCGGAGGGGAACAGATTTCGTTGTGGAGATGTACTTCTGGAAGCAGTCAGGATCGGTGCGGGCGGTCCTGCATCAGATGCTTATAAGGGAGAAAAGGTATGCACGCCCATGGAACCCTGGTTTGTATTCTGTCAGATTCTGGAGGCAGGGAGGCTGAGAGAAGGAGAAATCATTCTCCAACAGAGATGAAAAATATGTAATTCTTCAGCAGTGGGCTGAATATTATGATGTTATAGCAATTTCCGAAATACTGAAGACAATCTGGTTTATGAAAAATAAGGCTCTAATGGAGTATCTTAGTGATATTATTCTCCGAAATTGCTATAGAGTTCAAAGGGTAAAACTAATATATCCGTCAATTGACCCGGTGGTTATAAAGGTATTGAAAAGACTATAAAAATGTAACATACAAGAGGAGGAATTAGTGCGTGGAGGGAATCAGTGTAGAACAGGCAGTGGAACAGATTCTGCAGCATACGCCTGTAATAAATGAGACAGAAGAAACAGAACTGAATAAAGCAGGGGGAAGAGTCCTGGCGCAGGATATGGTGGCAGGGTTTGACAATCCTCCTTTTGACCGCTCTCCGGTAGATGGCTATGCGTGTAAGGCAGAGGACCTTGCAGGTGCCACTAAAGAGCATCCGGTGAGGCTGAAAGTCATGGAAGAAATCGATGCCGGACAGTATTCGGAAAGAGAAATCCAGCAGGGACAGGCAGTGCGCATTATGACAGGTGCTGCAATACCCAATGGCTGCAACTGCTGTATTTATCAGGAGGATACCGATTATGGAGAAGATACGGTAGAAGTTTACAGTGAACAGAAGCGATGGAGTAATTATTGCTTCTCAGGAGAGGATTTCAAAAAAGGAACTACACTTCTGAAGAAAGGGTCACATATCGGATATGTGGAGGCAGCAATTCTGGCCGGAATGGGAGTGGCGAAAGTGCCGGTTTACCGTCAGCCGAGAATCGTGCTTCTGACTACAGGAGATGAGGTGGTAGAACCGGGACTTCCATTACCGGAAGGAAAAATTTACAACAGCAATATGACAATGCTGTCTGCCAGACTGCGTGAACTGGGAATCGAATCTTTCCATATGGAAGCAGTCAAAGATGATCCGACGGTTATGTCTGAGAAATTAAAAGAAGCAGCAAAAGTGGCAGATATGATCATCACTACGGGAGGTGTATCTGTAGGCAAGAAGGACATTATGCATGAGTCCCTGAGACTGATGGGGGCAGAGCGGATTTTCTGGAGGGTAAAGATGAAACCGGGAATGCCTACACTGTTTTCTGCATATAAAAAGACTTCCGATATAACTGCAACAGATCATTGCGCTTCAGAAAGAGAGATTCCGATCATCAGTCTCTCCGGAAATCCTTTTGGTGTTGCAGTCAGCATAGAACTTTTGATTCGTCCTGCACTGGAAAAAATGATGCAGGATCCATCAATCGGTCTGAAAGAAGTAAATGGCATTATGGCTGATAACTTTGAAAAAGGAATTAAGGGTCGCCGCTTTATCCGGGCATATCTGGAAAATGGAAAATTTCATCTTCCCAAGGGTCTTCATTCTAACGGAGTCCTCAGTTCCATGGCTGGCTGCAATTGCCTGATTGATACAAAAACCATGGAAAATCAGGAAAGCAGAAGCCTGAACGCAGGGGATAAAGTGGGCGCGATTTTGCTTTGAGAGGAGCAGCAAACAGGTGGAAAGAAAAAGAATATTTGCAATCAGCGGTGTAAAGAATTCAGGGAAAACAACTCTGATCTGCAGGCTTTTGGAGATTTTTAAAGACAAGGGTCTTAAAGTGGCGGTGCTGAAGCATGACGGGCATGATTTCGTGCCGGACGTACCGGGAACGGATACATACTGTCAGCTTCAGTCCGGAGCCTACGGCACAGCAGTTTTTTCAGCAGGCAAATATATGCTGGTAAAACAGCAGCCGCAGATTTCCGAAAAAGAGCTGGCAGAATTTTTTCCGGAGGCAGATCTGATCTTACTGGAAGGATTTAAATACAGTACTTATCCGAAAATTGAAATTATCCGTAAGGGAAATTCGGCAGAAAGTGTCTGCAATCCGGAAAAACTGATGGCGATCGCCACAAACCTGGATGCAGAGGAAAGAGATGCACTGTCTGTACTGGAAAATGTTCCATTCTTTGAACTGGACAATGCAGAGTGTATTGCAGAATTTATTCTGTCGGATTATTTCCGGTAAAGAGTTTCATACGGTCACGTCGCGCGGCACAGATAAGGGTAAGGTGGTATTCTTTGGCCATGGCAACTGCCTCGGCGGAAGGGGATGCCTTGCTTGCCAGAACCGGTATTCCGGCGCGGATTGCCTTGATCGCCATATCTGTAGGGATACGTCCACTGGAATAAACCACGCATTTCTTCAGGTCAATATTATGGCGCAGGGCATAACCGATGGCCTTATCCAGAGCATTATGGCGTCCGATATCTTCGCACTGAAAGAGCAGTTCTCCGTCACAGGCAAGAAAACAGCTGTGAGTTGCCCAGGTCTGGCTGTGAAGCGGGGTACCATTGGCGAAACAGTCTGCAAGATCAAAGATCCACTGTTTTTTCCATGGGACAGGTGTAACTGGCGTCATTGGCTGATCTGTGATAAAATAATCATTAAGAACACGATTTCCGGTGCAGCAGGTCGGAGTAGGAGCAACATAATCTTCATTTTCCTCATGAGACTGCCCGGATTTATTTTTACTCAGGATCACGCGGGCACGTTTGCCGAATTTACAGATGTAGATCTGGTCAACGTCATCAGCAGAAGAGATGATTCCTTCAGTAAAAAGACGCCCCAGAACCAGTTCAGCCAGATGTTGTGGGATACAGACCAGTTTCATGGTCAG
>OGQZ01002122.1_pt1 | contig 14089 bp, 11 predicted proteins | sample 1553321 | NCBI WGS metagenome assembly OGQZ01 (sample SAMEA2579958, study PRJEB22360) | human gut metagenome | reverse complement strand
GGCAAATTGTAGCACCGCAGACGCAGATCCGTCAAGATTGCGGACTAAATAAAAACTTCACGAGCATTGCTTCAAATTTTCGTAGGAATAAACAAAATTAACGCTTCTGCCGACTATACCATGCTCTTGTAATCCTCGCAGGGATCGAGATTATCGGGAGGGAAAAACTCGTCAACGGGGAAGCTTATGCGGCCGAACATCGTGCACGGATCGTCCTCGGACGAACCTACGCACTCCTTCTCCGGCAGACAGTAATCGTAAGCCGGGATGAGCAGCTGTGTGCTGCGCTCAAGCCGGATGATAGAAAACTGGCCGAGCGTAACATAGACATGGCGCGTGCCGCCGGTAACGGATATCTCTTCGCCGAAGGAGTCGAGTATCTGCTGCGGAATATCGCGCTGATCTATACCGGGGTCTGGCAGTGCCGTTTCCGCAAGTGTCATGTGCAGCGCAATCGGATCGACGGCATCGACCTCGGCAAACGGCATGCTGTTTGTTCCGCCGAGAATGCAGCAGTCATCCGAGGAAAAGCTCTTTACTCTGCCCTCGGAGCCGAAGAGCATTACGCGCTTATCGAACACGGCAAGACCCGTGAAGCATTGATTTGCCGGGAATGTTTCACCGCTTATCTTATAAAAGTAGGTTACATCGACCGTGTAGTAGCCTCGGTTAAGGCAGATCTCATTGACCTTTACCTCACAGTGCAGAAGCTGCGCGCACTTGGGACGCACGCTGAATGCGCTCTCTATGTAGGGAAGAGAGCTGACCGTGGGGTAAACGCGCAGATCCTCGATGCAGTCCTTGTCGCGGCAGGCGTCCATTATCTTTCTTGTGCTTACGCAAACGGCCTGTTTTATGCAGTCATTATCATTGACCGGACCGGGTACGACCCTGTCTGCCATAAAAATACCTCCCAGGATGGAATTGAAGAAAAACTTCAATACAGTCTATGCGTATTGTTCCAAAATGTGAAGAATATTGGATTTACAAAAAGAAAAGTATGTATTATTATATATAATGCAGAGGAGGCAAAAGAATGAAAAAGCAGCTTTGGCTCATACTCATAGCCGTTGAGGTTTTGATACTGTTTGCAATGCTTCTGGCTGATTTCGGCCTTATCCGAACGGCAACTGCGCCGCTTTCGCCGAGAAGCATAATATTGCATATAACGACCGTTGTTATAATTTTTGCCTGCATCGAGGCTTATAAGAAAAGCGACTGATGCCGGGAATCTGCCGTTTGGATATATGTTGTTTAGGAGAGTGTTATGGAACGACTGGGCTTTATTCATGAAAAGCTTGATATAAAAATCCTTATACTGTTTATTCTCCGCCGGCTGCCGGGTATAGTCGCGCCCATTGACCTTCAGGACTTTACGCAGCAGTGCGACGAGGGCTTCGGATATTTTGAATATTCCGACTGCCTTGCCGAGCTTATCGAGAGCGGACTCGTCATCGAAGAGGAGAGCGGACTGCGCGTAAGCAAGCGCGGAGCCGATGCCGCCGAAACGGTCGAGAGCAGCCTGCCTTTTTCCGTTCGCAAGAGGGCAGAGAAGATAATTGCACCCGAGGCCGAGCGTCTGCGCCGCCTTTCGATGATAACCGCGCAGCACCGCAACCGCGAGGGCGGCTGCTTTGTGACGCTTGCCATGAGCGACGGTAAGGGCGAGATAATAAGGCTCAACATCCTATCGTCCGGCGAGCAGCAGGCTGAGCGGATCGAAGAAAACTTCCGCGACAGAGCCGAGGAGATATATTGCAGAATCATCGAGCTTCTCGATAAGAAGCCGGATGATAAAAATGCTAAAGGGTAATATAACGCCCATTACAGATGGTCGTTTATATATTTATATTGTACACCAGGAGGAAAACCATGGAGATCAAAATTCCGGACGGATACAAAAGTATCCTCAGCGTTTACGACACGCAGAAGGCTATAAGCCTCTTAAAGCGCCTGTTTGAGGACAGGCTCGCGGCACTTTTAAATCTTTACCGAGTGTCCGCGCCGCTGTTTGTCGATTCTAATTCCGGACTTAACGATAACCTCAACGGCTACGAGCGCCCCGTATCGTTTGATATTCTCCGCTCGGATACGACCGCTCAGGTCGTTCAGTCGCTTGCAAAGTGGAAGCGTCTTGCGCTCAAGCGCTATAACTTCTTCCCCGGCAAGGGGCTTTACACCGATATGGACGCTATCCGCCGCGACGAGGACGAGCTTGATAACCTGCACTCAGTCTATGTTGACCAGTGGGACTGGGAAAAGGTCATCCTTTCGGAAAACCGCAACCTCGACTATCTCAAGCTCACCGTTATGGACATAGTCAAGGCCCTGTGCGATACGCAGGATACGATGCAGGCGATCTATCCCCAGCTTCAGTGCCTGCCGAAGCTTGAGCGCAACGTCACATTCGTCACCTCTCAGGAACTTGAGGATATGTATCCAGACATGACCTCAAAGCAGCGCGAGAATGCCTTTACGCGCGAGCATAAGACCGTTTTCATCATCGGCATCGGCGGCGCTCTGCGCTCCGGCAAGCCGCATGACGGCCGCGCGCCCGACTATGACGACTGGAAGCTCAACGGAGATATTCTGTTCTGGTGCGATTGGCTCGACTGCGCGATCGAGATATCCTCGATGGGCATCCGCGTCGATCCCGAATCGCTGGACAGACAGCTTCGCCTTTCCGGCTGTGATGACCGACGCGAGCTTCCGTATCACAAGATGCTTTTAAACGGCGAGCTGCCCCTGACCATCGGCGGCGGTATCGGCCAGTCGCGCGTTTCCATGCTCCTTCTCGGCAAGGCGCATATCGGCGAGGTGCAGGTATCCATCTGGGATAAGCACACCGAAGAGGTCTGCGCCGAAAAGGGAGTCATGCTGCTGTAAAAAAGCGCATATGGTGTTAGCATGGACCTTATAGAACTGATCAAAGTAATAATCATCGGCATAGTTGAGGGCATAACCGAGTGGCTGCCCATTTCAAGCACCGGACACATGCTGCTCGTGGATGAATTTATCCACATGAACGTCACTCCGGAATTTCGCGAGATGTTCCTGTATGTCATCCAGCTCGGTGCTATACTGGCGGTCATAATCCTGTTCTGGAACAAAATGTGGCCGTTTCAGAGCAAGAAGAAAAACGGCAGCGTTATAAAAAAAGAAACATTTGTTTTGTGGTTCAAGGTCGTAATTGCCTGCATTCCGGGCTTCGTTGCGTATCTGCTGCTTGACTTTGTCGATAACTGCTATGTCGTTGCCGCGGCGCTTATTGTCTACGGTATTCTGTTTATCGTTATCGAAAACTGGAACCGCGGCCGCGAGCCGAGAGTCAAAACGCTCGAGGAGATATCGTATAAGGATGCACTCATCATCGGCCTGTTTCAGGCGCTGTCGATCATCCCCGGCACCTCGCGCAGCGGTTCTACAATCATAGGCGGCCTTGTAATCGGTGTGTCGCGTGTTGCGGCGGCGGAGTTTACCTTCTTCCTGGCCGTTCCGGTCATGGTCGGAGTGTCGCTCCTGAAGATAATCGCCTTCGGCTTTTCGTTTACAAGTGCCGAGCTTATAACGCTCACAGTCGGCTGCGTTGTGGCCTTCCTTGTATCCATTGTTGTTATAAAGTTCCTCATGAGCTATATAAAGCGCAAGGACTTTAAGGTGTTCGGCTGGTATCGAATCGTTCTCGGCGTTGTCGTCATAGCATACTTTCTGCTGAAATGATGTGTTAAAAAAATACGTCCTCAGTCATATGGCTGAGGACGTATTTTTTGATGCCGCTTTGTTGCATGTCGGTGGTAACATGTGCTCGTTTTGAAAGGAGCACATGTTATGAAGATAAAAAACATATTCTCAATGCTGCTTGTTTTCGCAATGCTCATGAGCATATGCGCATGCGGAAGCGGCACGACTCCGGCAGCGCCGAACGGTTCTGCCGAAACCAAGCCCGAGTACCGCATCACGGCAAAGCTGACAGCCGCCGATGCCGAAAATAAGGAGCTTGCCGCACATCTGACGGAAAACTGTGTTATCAGTTTTACAAACACGAGCAGCGATACATGGGACAAAATTTGCCTGCGCGACTATGCCGCCGCAAATCTTGAGCTTGAAAACAGCATAAGCGACGATAAGCCGTATACTCCGGGCAGCATACGCGAGGTCAAGGACTTGCGCGGAAATGCTATTAGCTTTTCGGTTCAGGAGGATAAATCCGTCGTATATGTTCAGCTGCCGTCGCCGCTCAAGCCCGGCGAGCGAACGAGCGTAAGCATTGATTACAGCACGGAGATACCCTGCTGCTTCGAGCGGCTGTGCTGGTATCCGAACGACGATAATTTCACCGGCGAAAACACTGTCTGCCTGTCGCAGGCGTATCCTGTACTTGCCGAGTATATCGACGGCAAGTGGAACGAAGCGCCGTATTTTACCGACGGGGAGTGCTTTTTCTCGCCCTGCGGAAGCTATGAGATGACCCTCAGTGCACCCGAGGGCTACACGGTCATATCCACCGGCAGCGAAGCACAGAGCGCCGACGGAACATGGACGCTTAAAGCCGACAATGTCCGCGATTTTGCCGTCATTGCCGGAAACGGTTTTGAGAAGCTCAGCGGAAAGGCAGGAAGCGTAACCGTCAACAGCTGGTATTATTCCGGCGGCGAGCGCGATAAAAAGCAGGGCGAGGTGTCGCTCAAGGCTGCCATAGACGCCGTGAACGCATTTTGCGATGCGTGGGGCGAATATCCTTATGATACGCTCGATGTGGTTCAGACGCCGTATAATGCCGGCGGCATGGAGTATCCCGGACTTGTGCGCATTGCCGAAATGTATGCCGATCTTATCGGAGCCGAGGGAGATGAGAGCCTGCGCCTTGACGTTGCGCATGAGGTCGCGCACGAATGGTTCTACGCCGTCGTCGGCAACGATCAGTACCGCGAGGCGTGGCTTGACGAAAGCTTTGCCGTGTACGGTGAGCTTGTGTATCAGCTGTACACCGGCGAGAGCGAGGCCGATGTGCAGGCGCGTGTTGATTCGCTCGACTGCACCATAAAGCAGAAGTACGTTGACCTCAGCTACGATCAGTATTTTGACGAATATACCGGCAACAGCTATATAAACGCAGTTTATAAAGTCGGCCCCGTTTTTCTCTGGAAGCTGCGGCAGACAATGGGGCAGGAGAGCTTCGATGCTTTCATGCGCGCATGGTATGAAGAGCATATGTTCAAGGAGGTCACCACGGCCGAATTCCGCACGGCAATAGAAAAAGCCTCAAACAGCCCGGACGCAAATGCGCTTCTTGACGAATATCTCTCTCCGGGAAAATAACATGCTAATAGGCCCCCTCCGATAACACATCGGAGAGGGCCTTGCAATATTATGTTTTTATCAACCGATATTATTTGCGTAGCGCATGAATACGGCTGCTGCCTGTGCACGCGTTGCGCTGCCCTTAGCATTAAGGTAATAAGTACCGTCGGTGCCCCTTACACCCAATATTATGCCGTTTTTAACAGCCCAGGCCATTGCATCGGCAGCATATTCCGAAACGCTGCCTGCGTCGGCAAAAGAGCTAAGATCGCCGCCGGAAGAGCCTGCCTTACCGCATAGCTTTGCATAACGGAAGAGAATCACTGCCATCTGCTCGCGTGTAACATTATCGTTGGGGGAGAATGTCTTGGCCAAAGTTCCCAGAACAACGCCGTTTTCGGCGGCCCATGCTACGGCCTTTGCGTAATATGCTCCGTCTGCAACATCGGCAAATACCGATGCAGACTTGTTTTCCGGACATCCTGCCGCACGCCACAGGACAGTTACCATCATTGCGCGAGTCAGATGCTGATCGGGCGCAAATATGCTATTGCTCGTACCGTAAAACAGACCGTTGGTAACAACAAAGTCAATGTGCTCGTGGCACCAGCTGCCTGCCGTGACATCGGTGAACGCTCTGCTCGGGCAATCCTTGCCGCCGTCGCATTTGGCGAGCTTTGCGATCGTTTCTGTCATAGTCTCACCGCAGACAGTGCAGGTAAAGGTCTTCACACCCTCGGAAGCGTGTGTGGGAGCGGTGGTGATAACGCCGTTATCCCAGGTGTGCTGCGTAAGTTTTGCAACTGCCTCGGTTTTCGTTTCGCCGCAGACAGTGCAGGTGAATGTCTTCACACCCTCGGAAGCGTGTGTGGGAGCGGTGGTGATAACGCCGTCATTCCAGGTATGCTGTGTAAGCTTTGCAACCGCTTCTGTTCGTGTATCGCCGCAGGTCGAGCATGTAAAGACTCGGACACCGGCGTCTTTGCATGTCGGCTGCACGGTTATTGTTCCGCTGTCCCAGCTGTGATTTCCGTTTGAGGTCGGACAGTTTACATAGTAAAAGCGTATGGAATCACCGCTTTTTAGCTCATAGGTTGCCAATGTTGCGTAAATAACATTTCCGGTTGCAGCATCTCCGCTGAGTATGGGCATTTCGCCGTTGACGGTGAACATCCAGCCAGACCACGAACCGTGAGCACTGTCACCTGCCGAAAGCGTGAACCCGTTGGAATCGGTGACGCCTGTTATATATTTTGCTGAACCTGTGTAGGAGTAGCCGTTGCTGCTCAGAACCGCGATAAGCGCATCGGCTGCTGTATTGTGAGACTGTGCGTCGCAGGAATAGCTTCCGCTGAGCGATTTGAAGCTTGCGCTGCCGCTGTGCCCGTCTACGCTGACGGAAACGGTGATTGGTTTTTCTGCGGGAGCAGAAGTCCCCGTTGTGCCGATGACGGTGACGGTCGCGGAAATGGGCTGCTTATAAAACTGCGCAAACTGAGCGTATTCCGGATCTGAACCGAACTTTTCATAGTATTTTGCGTACTCTGTATAGCTGAGTACACTGTCGATGGTGACCTCGGTGTTATAGGTCGGCTGAGTCACAAGCAGGTTTTCGTGAGCAACAACGTTCGGCACGCTTGAGCGGAAGCAGCGGTACTGCTCGGAAGCATACCAGCCGTCAATTTCATCTGCCTTGACGCCTACTGCGTTGTAGTCATCCATGCTGCGGATAAACTTGTATCCATCGCCGTTCGGGACTATCTCAATGAACGAACGCATGTCAAAGCTGACATTGCTCTTGTCCGTGTTTGCATTGCGGATGCCCTCCCAGTAGACATCTGCGCTGCACACCTTTTTCATGAAGGCAGAGGCCGTATCAAGCTCGGATTGAGTAAGAGGCTGAACGGTAAGCGTAATATCCTTGCTTGCAAGTACTTTCAAGGAGGAATAGTCCTTGCCCTCGCCGCTTGGCCGATCAAGGATCTTTATCGTAACGGTGACGGTCACGTTATCCTTTTCGGGGAGCGGACGATATGTCAGCATTCTTGCTGTGTTTGCGGTTGAAGGATCTGCGGAAACAACGACGTTGTCTTTATCCGTGCAAAGAAGTATCGGAGTGTATTTTCCGTCAAAGCTCTTGCCGTAGTCTCTGAGAGATATGGCGTTAAGCTGCTTGGTCGTGGGGAACTGAATATCGGAAACGACATTGCTATTGTCGATTTTGCTTCCGTTGCGCGGATCGGTAAGACCGATCTCATTAAGTGCTTTGTCGAGAAGGCCAGCGTAGCTGAAAGCACTCGGGTCTGAGCTGCCCTTGACGGTGACAGTGAATACCTTGCTTGCTGTGAGATCGTCGCGCCCGTTGTAGACAATTGTTGCCGTAAGTGTGACCTCGGTGTCCGTTCTCGGCTGGGAGATGCTCACTTGATACGGGGAGAAATACGGATAGCTTACCTCCGAAATGGAAATGACGCTCGTGTCGCTTGTTGCCCAGCTTACGGTAGACCACAGCTCAAGATCGTCGCTGTCGTTATAGTCGACATTGCTTTCGTCAACACCGGCCTTGAGCGGGTACTTCGGCAGACTGCCTAGGTCGGAAGTGTTCTCAACGGCTTCAGGAACGCTTATGCGGTCAAGAACCGCCTTTAAAGCGGCATTTGCCTTTGCCTCGTCAAGACCGAGGTAGAAGAGACATTCGGTTGAGTCTTTGCTGTATCCGTTGCAGCTAAGGACTATCGTCGGACGCACGCTTCCGCTGGCAGCAGGGGTAGAGCCGTTTTCGTTCCACTTATACTGGAGAGTGCCGTCTGCGTCTATGCCGACGTAGTTAAAGCTGCTGTATTCGGCCTTCTTCATGCTCACCGTAACGTCGGTTATTCCGGCGGCAGTGAGCTTTGCTCTTATCATCGTAAGGGCGTTTGTATCCGTGCTGTATTTTGCATTGTATGTGCCGGAGATGGCTGCTTCTGCGGCGTTGAGCTTTTCTTCGGCTGCTGTCTGCTCAGGGGACTTGTTCTCGGTCCAAACGGCATAGAGATTATAAGTTTCGCCATCCTTGCTTCCGTCGTCCCAATAGTCGCCCTCTTCAAACGGACGGTTTATCGTTGCACCGTCTGCGTATTTAACGGTGCTGCCGTAGCTGCTTTCGGCCCAGCCTGCAAAGTCATAGCCCTCGCGCGTGTAGGAGCATGTTGAGAGCACTACGTCCTTCCCGAATGTAGCCGGCTGATCGGCCATAGTGCCGGTGACTGAGCTTTTATCGGAGTACTTTATGTTGTATTTTATGATGTACTGATAATCGCGCCATTTTGCAATGAGCGTGACTTCATCACCGGTAAATACGGTGTCATTGGTAACTTTTTCGCCGAACGAACCGTCGGCGCTCTTGATGTACCATCCGTCGAGTGCCTTGCCTGCCGGATAGTAGGATTTGTTTGTGCAGGGCAGGGAAGAGTAAACCTTATCATAGGTTACGGTCTTATCATTTATTGTGTCCTTATAGCCGTTGCCGTCAAAATGAACAGTGAATCCCTTTTCCCAATGGGCGTACAGCGTAACGCCATTTTGGGCATCATCTGCCGTGAACTTGTACTGGGTGGTTATCTCGGTTCCACCTTCGGCAGCATCAAACCAGCCGGTGAAGATATAACCTGTGCGCTTCGGGTCCTCTATCGAAGCAAATTTGCTGCTGGTGTCGGTCACTATATAGTTGTAGTTTTCGCCGACAATGCCTGTGCGTTTTGTTTTTTCAGCGCCCTCATAGTTGGGGTCAACGGTCACGACAACGGGCAGACCCTTCCACGCAGCGTAGAACTTTGTGCTGCCGCTGTTCTTATCCGTAAGGTTTTTGACCGTTTCACCTGCACTCGTGCCGGAGGTTGAGCCCTTGTAGCTGCTCCAGCCGTTGAAAGTATATCCTGCGCGCGTGAAGCTGCAGCCGGGAAGTATAACATCTTTATCATACTGCGCCGAAATGCTGTCCATTGTGCCCTCACCGCCGTCAGGATCGAACTCTATGGTGTAGCTTATCGGAGTCCACTTTGCAGTGTATGTAATGTCACTATCGATAACGGTTTTTGCGCTGAGTTTTTCATCGCCGCTGAACCATCCGACGAAGATATAGCCCTTATGGGTGGGATCGGCAGGTAGCCTGCTGCTTCCGATAGCTGTGTGCTGCGCAACAAGAACGGAGGTTTCGGTTCCGTTATTATAAAATGTGACCTTGTACGCATCACCCCATACTGCATATAGATCGATGCTTTCGGTAAGCTCGATTTTCGCACCGTCGGCGTATACTATCTCGCCGCCGCTGACTGTTGCCCAGCCTGCAAATACCTTGTCGGCTGAAGCAAAGGTATTTGCTTTCAGCGTGCCATTGCCGCCGTAGATGTTCTGAGTATAGGTATCATCTCCGTTATGGAAGGTGACAACGAGTGCTGCTCCGGCCGAGAAATTGCGCAGATAAACGCAATCGTCGTATCTATCGCCGCTGCTGTCCTTACTGTATTCAACAGTCAGCTTATCGCCTCTTTTGGCGTCGCCCTCGAGACCTTTCCAGTCCTGATCGCCGCTTTCACCGTTAACAAGAGTGCTGGTGCCAAGCTTTATCGTGCACGTATCGTAATTAGCTTCGGACGATACCTTGTATTCAAACGAAAGATGCGAGTCCTCCGTAAATGTCAGAGTAAGTGTACTTGTGACGTATGATTTGCCTTTGATGCCTGATACGGCAACTGTCTCACCGTTTAATGTGGTCGTTTTCCACACCTTGCTGCCTGCGTCAGGATTGACGCTAACAGGCAAGTCTTTAAAGTAGTCATAAATGCTCGGCGTTGCCGCAAGCGCGGAAACCGGCATCAGACTCAGCAGCATTACAAGCGCCAGCAAAAGCGAAATAATGCGTTTTTTCATGCTTGTTTTCTCCTTTAAAAGTATTTTCGTTTATCCCAAAGAAAAAAGCCTGCACCACCACAGCGGTACAGGCTTGTTGATCAAAAAAGGGCAGACTACTCCCTTGGTATATGATAGCGGCGGTCCCGGTGACGGCAGGTGCCCGGCCGAACGACCACGTATCTGACTTATCCGAAGCTTTTGCGCATTCGGCTTCACAGTGACCCACTCGCGGGGAATTGCACCCCATTCCGTGCTGCTCTGCCTCGGCAGAGCACGCCGCCCGACCCGATATTTTGTTTTGCGTCGGTGCAGAAAGCTGTTTTCAACGGGATTTTTCCGACAGGGAGAATAGTATCAAATTTCAGTGTGTTTTACAAGACAATTGCTGTCAGAACGCATCATATCTCGACAACATTGCCCGATATTGCCGTCAATGCATATCGACTGCCGTTTTATATCCTCCGGGCAGGCGGTCTGCCCCATATTTATGCAGGCATACACCGCGTTTTCGTTCTGCGCCGTCATCTGCCAGAACGGATACTTTATGATAACCGGGGTGTTGTATCCCACGCCCAGCTCTAAAAACAGAATTTTCTGCCCTGCACGGGTGCGCAGAAAGTTTTCGTACCGCTCGGCGGCTTTGTGCCAGCCCTCGTCCTGCACGAACGTGTCGTCGCAGCGCAGATTCATCGCCATCGGCTTTCCGCAATGCGGACAGTGCGGCACAAGCTCTGACGGGATGCGCATATTCTGCTGCCGCGCGACCATCTCGCGGATGATATCCTCATTGTCGAAAGTCTCCTGACAGCAAGGCTCGCTGCACTGGAACAGACCGTAGTCACCCTGAGTGTAGAAAAGCCGCTTTTTATCAAAGCCTGCCTTCTGGAAGCAGTGGTCAACGTTTGTGGTTATGACGAAATAGTCCTTGTCCGACACGAGCTTGAGCAGATCGTCGTATACGGGCTTGGGAGCGCTCATGTATCGATTGATGAGAACGCTGCGGCTCCAGAATGCCCAGAATTCCTCAAGAGTGGGGAAGGGGTAGAAGCCGCCGGAGTACATGTCCCGAATGCCGTATTTTTCTTCAAAATCCGAGAAGTGCTTTTTGAAGCGCTCACCGCCGTAGGAAAACCCTGCCGCGGTGGAAAGACCGGCTCCTGCGCCGATAACAACGGCGTCGGCGTCGCTGAGTGCCTGCTTAAGGCGCTCGATCTGCTCCGAGTAATCGTTCATAGATTTCTTTATCCGTGCTTTTGAAAACATTAAAAATCACCTTTCTGACGCTTGCTTGCTCAGTCATAAAGTCCTTCACGGTTTTTACCGCGATCTCGGCCGCACGCTCGTTCGGGAAATGAAACTCGCCGGTTGATATGCAGCAGAATGCCACGCTTTCAAGGCCGTTTTCCGCCGCAAGCTCAAGACAGGAGAGGTAGCAGGAGGCAAGAAGCTCCTCGTCGCGCTCTGTCACGCACCCATCAACTATCGGGCCTACCGTGTGCAGCACATACCGGCAGGGAAGATTAAACGCCGGAGTGATCTTTGCCTGCCCTGTCGGCTCGGGATAGCCCTGTCGCTGCATAAGCTTCTGGCATGCAAGGCGCAGCTCAATACCGGCAAACGTGTGTATTGTATGATTACTGGTATTCTGGCCAGTATACTCAGAAATTGTCGAAGTCTTTCTGTCCGGCTGTCCGCACGGCTTCCTTTTCGCCGTATTTATCAATCTCTGTTATATCGTTCTCGAAGGAATGCTGCAAACCACAGAAGCGGGAAGCATAAAGCTGACAAATATAATTGACGACCAAAGGATGTCAAGCCTGTACGAACATTTTGTGCTCGAATATTATCGTCGCCATTTTCCAGAGCTTAACGCAACTCCTTCCTCTGTCCCGTGGGATATAGATGATGGTTTTACTGAGTTTTTGCCGGCAATGAAAACCGACATTACTCTGTGCCTTGGTGAAAGAGTGCTGATTATTGACACAAAGTATTACGGGTCCACTATGCAAACAAATCCATTTTTCAACAGCCGAACAGTCCATTCGGGTAATCTTTACCAAGTATATTCATATGTGAAGAACAAAGATAAATCGCATTCCGGGCTCGTAAGTGGCATGTTGTTGTACGCGAAAACAGATGAGGAGATCACACCCAACACAACATACCATATGGGAGGCAATACGATCACCGTTAAAACTCTGGATTTGAATTGCGAATTTATGGAAATCTCTCGACAACTGAACGGGATAGTTGAAGAGAACTTTGCTTAAGAAGCTCTATTTGAACGATTCCCCACTGTGAGAACGATACCCCTCAAATTGAACAATACCCCCCTGTGAGAACAATTTGTCCGGGAGAGGGGTGCCGGGAACAGCCGAAAAGTAAAAATGCCGCTGCGGAAATAGCTCCGTAGCGGCTGCTTTTTTGTTGCCGGATACCGAAAAAGCCCTGAAATCAAGGGCTTTCGGGCAAAAAGAAAAGGCAGGCAATTTCTGTCAAAATTACCTACCTTTTGTGGCGGAGAGTGTGGGATTCGAACCCACGTGGGCGTGAGCCCAAACGGTTTTCAAGACCGCCTCGTTATGACCACTTCGATAACTCTCCGAATATTTAGCTATTGAAAAGAGCACACAAATGTGTGCTCTTTTCGTGGCGCAGAAGGAGGGATTTGAACCCTCGCGCGCTTTTTACACGCCTACTCCCTTAGCAGGGGAGCCCCTTCGGCCTCTTGGGTACTTCTGCACATTGCCGCTGAAATATAATAGCATAGCCCACCGGCGATGTCAAGAAGTTTATTTATGAGAAAATGTTCAGAAAATTGCTTTGCGCAGTGCGCTGATTTTTTCGGCAATAACGGCAAACTGCGCCGGAGTCACGGCCTGCGCCGCATCACATTTTGACTGCGCCGGATCGTCATGAACTTCTATCATCAGCCCGTCCGCTCCGGCGGCCGCCGCGGCGAGCGCCATGGGTTCAACAAATTTTGCGTGCCCCGTTGCGTGACTCGGATCGACGATGACCGGCAGCCGGCTCAGATCCTTTATCACAGCTACTGCCGACAGATCAAGCGTGTTTCGCGTTGCGGTTTCAAATGTGCGTATGCCACGCTCGCACAGTACGACGCGCTCGTTTCCACCGCTCATTATGTACTCTGCCGAGGTCAGAAGCTCCTTGACCGTGTTTGCCCAGCCGCGCTTTAAAAGCACCGGCTTATCAAGCTTCCCGAGCGCCTTTAAAAGCTCAAAGTTCTGCATATTGCGTGCGCCGACCTGGATCATGTCAACATCATCAAACAGCGGAAGCTGCTCCTTATCGGTTATCTCGCTGACTGTCGGCATGCCGCAGACGCGCCCAGCCTCGATAAGCGGCGGAAGTCCGTCGGCACGCATGCCCTGAAAACTGTAAGGCGAAGTGCGCGGCTTGAATGCGCCGCCGCGCAGAAGCTGTGCTCCGGCGGACTTTATCTCTCGGGCTATGTCGATTATCTGCTGAGTGCTCTCGACCGAGCAGGGGCCGGCTATCATCGTAAACGTGCCGCCGCCGATCTTAACGCCGCCGACATCAACTATGCTGCTGTCATTCGGCGCCTTGTGCCCGGCAAGCTTATATGGCTGCGTGATTGCTCTTACATATTCGACGATCTCCATATCCTCGATATATGCCGCATCGAGCCTGTCGGCCTCGCCGATAACGACGAGCACGGTCTGATTTTCTCCGCGCGTTGTCTGCACTTCAAGACCGTGGCAGCGTATCCAGCACCTAAGCTCCTCGGCCTGCTCGGGGGATGCGTCCGGCTTCAATACTATTATCATGGCGTAGACCTCCGAATATAATTTCGTTTTAAGCTGACGAGAGCCGAACCCATATCGCCTGTCGGCGTACCCTTCCGGCTATT
>OGQZ01002117.1_pt1 | contig 14105 bp, 5 predicted proteins | sample 1553321 | NCBI WGS metagenome assembly OGQZ01 (sample SAMEA2579958, study PRJEB22360) | human gut metagenome | reverse complement strand
TCCTCCATTTCAACCAGTAAAACTTCACTTTTTTGTAAATTATCAAAAAGTATCTTCTCAAATTTTTTTCCGTCATTTACATAATTTCTTCCAGATTTATAAAAAGACACTTCTGGTATAAATTCCGTTCTTATACTTAAATTTATAAATTTTGCAAGCTGATCAAAATCAACTAAAATTTGTGGTTCTGGGAAATCATGCTCCTTATTAAATTCTTCATATTCTTTTATAAAACTCTTGTGTTCTGGCGTCTTAATCTTTTCACTCAATGGGGTATCTTTCAAAAATTTCATAACTATATGATACAAACCATGTATAAATATTGCCACCGTATTACCTAAAGACCGAATGTTTTTATCCATTCCATAAATATGTTCATTAATCCAATTACATTTTCCCATTGACTCACATAATTCTTGTAATCCGCAATTAATTCCATCTACATCTTTTTGATATAAATCATAGAAAAATTTTGCTAATTTCAAATCAAATTGAGTGCGTTTTTTCCCCATAAATGCACTTAATTCTGCTTGTGCTTTATTTCCTACTTCATTATCATGATAAGTCACAGCATAAAGCATATTATAAAAAGGTGCCGAATAACCGCAAGTAGCAGGTCCCTCCTTAAACGGCATAATTTTTTCCAACAAACTATAATCATTACATGAATAGGCGATTACTACTTCTATAAAATTAATTGTCTGTGCTCCACCACTATTCGAACGGTTTTGATAAATACAATTAAAACGATTTTCCTGATAAATTCCTTTCAACATATAATTCATATCGCCAGTTACAATAGCTTTATTTACTCCTTCAAATAAAATTCTGTTTTCACGCAACAAATTAAAATACATATTCCAAAAATACCCGTCTGCTTGTCCCAATTCAATTTTTTTCGTAAATTCATTTATTCCATTTTTAACATCATTCCAAAGCTTATCTGCACTAGATTCACCCATTATCTTTTCATATTTTTGTTGAAAACTTTTTGCACCTTTTATCATAACGTACCCCTTTCTTCTCCCCAGTGAGATGTTATATCCCACTGGGTATGTAAGACACTTTCTAATTATTTAATACTTTAAAATTCAAACTTCCATTCTTTTTAATATTATACAAATTTCGTTCATAATTATTACCAATGAGATTAGCTTTTTCTGTTCCTACCGCCTCTTCAAGACGCTTACCACCTATCCATTTCTTAGACATCTGTTTTGTTCCATCTTTCAGGGTACTTAATTTACTAGTATTATATTTAGCTTCACCCACAATGTACTCGTTTGTTCCTTTATTCTGATATACACCATCCAATCCTTGATGTCCAGCATCATTAAGACCCGTAACTCTATCTTGACTGATTCTTTCGAACCCAATAGAATCATAATACTGATCCATCTTCATTTCAGCATAATTCCCTTTTTGCTGATTTGTATACTGCACACCATCTTTTATTCCATTTTCAAATTTTGTTATCTCTTGTTTTTGCATTTCTTGAGCTTTTATTATATCTTGCAGCTTCATCAGCATCCATTAGTTCCGAAAAACTATTATATGCCTTGTTATCTTCCAGCAACTGGTTATTTTGTGATAAGTCTTTGGTTGCCATTTCAGTAATATGCCCAGGTTTAGTCGCACTTGAACTTCCCTTTACCAAATCTTTCACTGCACCAATTGCTTTTCCTGCACCATAAGTAAGCCCACCTAAAATACCACCAGAGATTGCTCCTGTCAATCCACCTGTTATGGTATCTTTCGCAATCTGTTTCAAGCTGTTTCCTGACAATCCAGAACTTATTGCACCATAGGAAGCACCACCAATTGCACCAGCTACAGCTCCTGAAACCATTGCTGTTCCTAAACCGCCCATTGCTGGCAATGCTGCCAGAACTGCTCCAGCTGCTAAACCGCCTGTTGCAGCAACCACAACACCTGAAACCACCATTGCCGTCACACCAATCGCTACATTCTTCCAGTTTACTTTACCCAACTGATCTGTAATACGATTTGTTGTCGTACACATATGTCGTACCACTTCTGAGCGGATTTCTGCCGTTCTTTCTGAAACATAGGATTTGAAAGATGTATAAGTTTTTCCAATTTTCTGTACCCCATTGCTTACAGAACGAATAAACTGACTTCCTCTGGATGTGATTTTTTGATATGTACTGCTACTGGTTACACGATTTTTCACAGATTGATATGTCTGTTTTGCATGTTTAGCTGCATTTTTGGCAGTTTTTGCTGCACCCTTCACTGCGTTAACAATAGTTTTTGCTGCTTTCTTAGCTGTATTTACTACTGTTTTGACTACCTTTTTCGCAGTATTAACGATTTTCTTGCCGACACTCTTGACTGCTTTCGCTGCTTTTTTAGCTGTACTCTTAATCCTGCTCCACAATGAATGTCCTGTCGGATCACTGTAATTCAACGGATTATTGGTTGTATAATCGTAGCGGTTTCTGGTTAATGGATTTTCTGTCGTTCCCAGGTCACTATCTTCAGTTGTAAAGGTTCCGTTCTCTGCGTTATAGTATCTTGCCCGCAGATACTGAAGTCCTGTTTTTACATTTGTGGACTCTCCATTGTAACCGTAATAATTGACTCCATCTGCTGTTCCTGATGTAAGGTTTCCATACGAATCGTACTGATAACTGTTCGTCAGGTTAGCATTTTCTGTCAGGATTCCGGTTACGCTGTTTCTTCCGTCATATAAATAATAACTGCTTTCTGTGGATTTATCAACGCTTATACGTTCTCCGATTCCACTTTCTCCATAAGTATAAGCCTGACGGACTTTCTCGTCTGCTCCATACTCTGCAAGGACTTCTGTATTTTCACGATTGATATCGTTGATATACTCTGTCAATGTGTAACCTTTGGCATTTGAACCGCCTTTTACCAGAGATGCAAGCTGTTCTTTCGGGCTGTTTCCATCTTCGGTACGCTGGTTCTCCGGAATCAGGACTTCATCGCCATAGCAATCTTCCCATTTATAAGTGTTATCCAGTTCGAATACCCGGTTGTTATCTCCATCGTACATGGCTGCCATCAGGACTGTTCCACCCTGTTTTACTACTGCCAGACGATTTTCTGCTGTATATTCATAAGTGACCGGATCTGCACTGTTTGTCTTATCACATTCCTGGATCAGATTGCCATCTTTATCATAGCTGTAGGTTGTTCCCGGATCGCCCCAGATCTTTGCATTGGTCCGCTTGATGAGCTGGTTGGAATCATTGTACTTATAGTTATATTTTGCTTTGCTGACACCATCTTCGATCTTCTCGTAAGAGGTCCGGTTTCCAATCTTGTCATAAGTATAATTATGAACTGTCTTTTTACCGCCCTCTGCTTTTTCTGTACAGCGTGTCAGTTCCCAGTTGTCATCGTATTCATAGGTACGTGTCGTCTGGATCTCTTTTTCCTGATGCTCACAGTCTGCTTTGTCTGTCTCTTTCTGTGTATCGCCCCAGTTGTACCAGTCTTCCCAGCTTGGCGTCTTTCTTGTTCCAGCTTCCAGTTCCGTAGCTGTTTCTCCAACTACATATCCCTGATCATTGTACTTGTACTCATAAGTACTGATTACTTTGCCGCAGGAACCACAGGTATTCACAATCTTTGTGATATGATCTTCTGCATCGTAAGATACTTCCGTCTTTGTTCCATTACTTCTAGTAACTTCTGTCACACGATTCAGTGCATCATGCTTGTAAGTGGTTACTTTTCCATTACGGTCTGTCAGTTTTACGAGGTTATCATTTAAGTCGTATTCATAGCTGACCTTTGTACCATCCGGATACACGATTGCCTGCAGATTATCTGCGTCATCATAAACGTAGCTGACATCCTTTTTCGAACCGCTTGTCACTTTGGTGATTCTTCCGAGTGCATCGTATTCGTAACTGCTCTTGCCTGTCTGATCCTTCATGGATACCCGTTCCCCGGCACTGTTATATGCGTAGGTCACGTCCTTTTCGGAAGTCTCGCCTTTTGCGTCCTGATAAGATTTCTCCAACAGGTCATTCAGCTTATCGTAATCATACGTGGTTTTCTTGCCACTTGCCTGTGTATGTCCGGTCAGTCTGCCTTTTTCATCATAGTCGAATTTCTCCGTTCTTCCTGCCGGATCTTTGATGGATGTCAGGTTGCCTTCCAGATCATAAGTATAATTCGTTGTCTTATTTGCTGCATTGGTGAAGGTCACCAGGTTATCCATGTTGTCGTAACCATAAGTTGTTACACCGCCAAGGGCATCAGTTACTTTGGTCAGGTTGTCATTCTTGTCATATTCCAGATGGCTCTTTAATCCGGTCTTATCTGTAACAACCTGAATATTCCCATGTGCATCGTAATCAAATCCCGTTGTGAATCCACGCTTGTCTGTAATAGAAGTTACCCTGCTGTCCTTATCATAGGTATAGGATTCCTTCTGCCCCAGTGCATCGGTCTCTTCTGTTACACGATTGTCTTTATCGTAGACTGTCTTTGCAACATAGCCCATCGGATCTGTTACAGATGTAACATTATAATTCTTATCATATCCATAGCTGGTCTTTCTTCCACCCGGTTTGGTGATCTCAGTAATATTTCCTGCCGGGTCGTAAGTGTAAGCAGTTATCTTACCAAGCGGATCAGCTGCAGAAGTCATCTGACCTGCCAGGTCATAACTGTAGGTATTGCTCCGTCCAAGCGGATCTGTCTCCTTCACCAGATTGCCATACTTATCATAAGAAAAGCTGGTTGTTCCATCCAGTGCATTGGTAGAAGACTTCATCTTATGGAGCTTATCGTAAGTATAAGTAGTGGTACTCTTTAAGCTGTCGCTTTCTTTTACCACGTTGTCCACTTTATCATAAGAGAAATTTTTAGTATAACCCAGTGGACTGGTCATACTCTTCAGACGTCCGGCTTTATCATAACTATAGGTATACTCTCCACCATTCGCCTGTGTCATCTTTGTGACATTGTCATTCAGGTCAACACTGTACTGTGTCTCATTTCCCTTTGCATCCGTTACAGAAATGACATTGCCATGCTTGTCGTAATCATATTTGGTAACTGCTCCCTTTGGAGAAATCTGTTCCGTCATGTTACTCAGGCTGTCATATTTGTATTCGGTAATGAGTCCCATCGGATCTTTTGATTTGGTAAGATTTCCAATGGCATCATAACGGTATTCATTTGTTTCTTTTAACGGAGAAGTCTCACCGATCTTGCGGTCCAGTTCATCATACTGGTAGGTTGTCGTATTTCCATTTCCGTCTGTCTGGGATACGAGATTGTCATTTTTATCGTAAGCATACTTGGTAACCGTACCGTTTTCATCGACAGATTCCGTCACATTATCATTTCCGTCATACTTAAAGGTGCTGGATGCTCCCAGTGGATTTGTCTGAGAAATAACCCGGTCTTTCTTATCGTAAGCGTATTTATATGTGGCTTCCTCTTCTTCTGTCATGGATAACTGGTTGCCGACTTTATCGTAGGTAAAGGTTGTTTTATGACCTTCCGCATCCGTTACCGCTGTAATGCGGTCCATAACATCATATTCATAAGATGTGATACTTCCGTCTGCTTCAGTAAGTTTCAGGAGTCTGCCGTACTGATCGTACTTGTATGTTGCTGTCCTGCCAAGTTCATCGGTCTGTGTCAGTACATTTCCGGCACCATCATAAGTATAATCCATACTGTTTCCACCATTGTCGGAGGAATGGATCAGGTTGCCTGCTCCGTCATACTGATAGGTAATTACGAGTCCCTGTGCATCCGTACATTTTACAAGCTGTCCGATGGCATCGTACTCCATCAGCACCTTGTCCCCTGTCGGCAGTATTATGGATGTGTTATTTCCCTCTTTATCATACACATAACTATACGCATTGCCGAGGGCATCTGTCATCTTTGTGCTGTTGCCCTGTGAATCGTATTCGTAAGTGGTCTTTCCTTTCAGGGCGTCCACCGTCTGTTCCAGATTGTCGGTGGAATCATATTTCATTGCTGTAATGTTGCCCTTTGCATCGCTTACCGATGTCATGTTTCCATTACCATCGTAAGTCATGGTACTGGTATTTCCATTTTCATCGGTAGAGGATACCAGATTTCCATTTAAGTCATACTTCATGGATACGGTATATCCAAGGGCATCTTTGGATGTAGTCAGATTTCCTGCCTTGTCGTAAGCATAAGTATCTGTTCTTCCCTCTTCATCGGTAGAAGATACCAGATTTCCTGCTTTATCATAAGTATATGTGGTAGTTCCACCTTCTGGGTTGGTTTCACTTAAGCGGTTTCCTGTATTATCGTAGGTATAAGTCCAGGTTCTTCCACTGTCATCTGATTTTGATACCAGATTGTCTGCCGCATCATAAGTATAAGTGGTAACTGCACCTAATTCATCTGTCTCTTTAGCGAGTCTTCCGCAGTTATCATATTCCTTGGAATGGCTGCTTCCATCTCCATAAGTAATCTTGGTTTCATTTCCTAATGCGTCATATTCATATTTGGTTATATTACCAACTGCATCTTTGGACTGAAGCACCTGTCCAAGAGAATCAAACTTGGATACGGTTGCATTTCCATTTCCATCGGTATATTTTTTCAGATTTCCTGCTTTGTCATATTCATAGAGCTTTGTTCCAAAATCTTTATTACTCTCTTCTATGACACGTCCCATGCTGTCATACTTATAAGTAATTGTATTTCCTTTTGCATCGGTTGCTTTGACCTGCTGATAATTCTTATCATAAACGTAGCTGATCTGATTTCCTTTCGGATCTGTACCACTGGTCATGTTGTACATCTTATCATAAGTATAAGTGGTGGTATTCCCCAGTGCGTCAGTACTTGCTGTAATATTTCCCACACCATCCAGCGTATAAGCGGTCACACCGCCATCGGCTGCTGTCTTGGAAGTCAGATTGCCATTCGCATCGTAACTGTTCGAGGTTACATTTCCAAGTGGATCTGTCATGGTAACTGCACGATTCATCGCGTCATACGTGAATCCCCATGCTGCTCCATTTCCATCCACATATCCGGTCATGTTCGGTCCGTCATACGAATACGTTGTTGTGACACCTCTGCCGTCTGTCTGGGATACCATACGATGTTTGTCATCGTAAGTATAGGTAATGGCTGTTCCATCCGGTTTTGTAGATGTGACCATATTTCCATTACCGTCATAACTGTAAGTAACCGTTGCTCCGTTATATCCAGTTGCACTGGTCAGCTTATTCTGCTCATTATAAGTATAAGAGGCTGTCTTTCCATCCTCTCTTGTCTCCGTTGCTACATTGCCAAATGTATCATAAGTGTAAGTTTTTGTTCCGGCTGCTGTCGTTTCGGAAGCAAGCTGATTCTCTGCATTATAAGTCTTTTCACAGGTTGTTCCATCCGGATATTCAATGGATGTTGTGCGGTACTGATCATCATAATGATAAACGGTCTTATTTCCTTCGTTATCCGTTGTTGTAGTAGAACTCTTTCCGTACTTGAAAGTTGCCGTTCCTTTTTCTGCATCAGTCTGCTCTACAACTCTTCCTTCTTTATCGTAAGTATTCTTTACAACCGTATTGCCATTCTCATCTTTCCAGCTTGTCATACGGCTGTCATCATCATATTTGTACTCTTTTGTTGTTCCATTCGGATCTGTTACAGATATCAGATTTCCCTGCTCATCATATTTGTAAGAAACTTTTCCACCATCTGGAAGAGACAGTTCCTTGATATGCCCGAATTTATCCTGTTTTACCCCGAATGTTTTTCCGGATGGTGTTGTAATCTTACTCAGATTATAATCATCGTCATAATCTAATACTGTCTTAAATCCATTCACATCCGTTACATAACGTAAAATTCCATATTTATCAAATGACCAGACGCTCTGATCCGCATCTGTCAGTTCCCATCCGATGTAGTCATGGTCTGTATCTTTATAGCTGACTGCTTTTAAATCATATACATAACCATCCGGAGTAGTGTAGCTTCCATCTTCATTCTTATCAAAGATCAGATAACTTCCGTCCCCTCTCATATACAGAAGACTTCCGTCCTCCATTTGAGAAAGTGACTGGTCATAGTTAAAGCTCCATCCACGTCCGAACATGGAATGCTGGTCTGTTCCTTTGGAATTGTAGCTTCTTGTAATGGAGAATTCTCCATTCAGTTCATTCATCGTCGCATCGGACTGATCCATGTAGAAGTTACCAGTATTTAAGTTGACTGGTTCAAATCCAAATTCACAGTGCAGGCCTCTTCCCATCAATGCTCCGTCAATCCGCATCTTATCCTGATCGGTAAGCGGTGCAGGACTATATGGAACATTTGTCTGTGGGTTACGGATAAAGATCGTGTTATTTGCGACTACCAGTGCGTCCATAACCTGATTGTCTTTCATAATGTTCTTAAGCGGAACACCATAATATTTTGCAATCTTCGGGAATGTATCAAACTGCTTCACTTCATAGATCACAAAGCTGTCACTGGTCACTTCTTTTCCTGTTTCCAGCTTTCCATCAATCTCTTTCGATGCTTTTGCTTTGATCTTATAAAGCTTGTCCTTCGTCAGCCCTGAATACAGTGCACTCTGCCAGTTGGAATCTTTGCTGTAATACTTATTCGCCTCCGGGAACTGCTTATTGTATTCAGTACTGTCTGGATAGGAATACAATGGTTTTGCATCTGTTTCGTGATGTTCTTCATTTTCCTCATCTGGAAGCAGATAATATTCTACTGTAGATTTGCTCTTTGCAATTCCGTCTGCAAATACGGCATCAAACTTCAGCTTTCCATTTGTATTCTTTTCTGTCATCGGGCGAAGCAGGATCGTTGTTTCATCCAGTGACATATCTCGCAGATATGGATCTTCAGCCGGTGACCACTGGATGCTGAGTTTCGGTCCATAAACGGATGCCCTGTTATTCAGTACCTCACACTGCATAGAAGCTCCAAGGTTATTTGCCTCGGCAATGGCTACCAGTGCAAATCCGTTATTCGCATGAGTTCCCTGCACCCAGTCATTGACCAGATCTTTGACGTCATAATTGATATAGCTGTTCCTGCTGGTACTTGCATTCTGTACATCCTGAAACGTAAGATTTACTGGTTTTGTTTTCCATGTGATGGAGGTGTTCCACGACTGATCTACACGATAAAGTCCAAACTGGGATGCACCACCACTGTATGCAGTTTTCTGACTGACTGCAAATGTTGCACTGTCAATTTTGGAATCTTTCGGAATCTGACTAAAATTTGAATTTACTTTGATATAAGTCCGGCAGTTCTGGTGTGCAGTACCAAATCCTGCAAGGTTCCCAGACTTAATACCATCATCAAATCCGACATACGGATAATTGTTGTCACCAATCTGACTGGTAGGACTTCCCTCTTCCACACCGATCATGTTAAAGGAACTCTTCTGAATCTCTACTGGTGTCGGATCGATCCTGACCGGATACTGACGTTCTTCTGCCGAAAGCCAATCCCTATCTGGTTTTACGGTCAGGATTGTTTTTCCATCTTCTTCCCGAAGTTCCAATGTGATCAGGAAACTGATTTCCCCGGCAGCATCTTCCATTGATGGCGTCTCCAGAAGATACTTCGCATCTTTGATTGTCTTCCCTTCCGGATAGATATAGACCTGATTGTCTTTTACTTCTGCCTGATACCCCGGAATCTGCAGCTCGTATTCATAGACTTCCCTGTCTGTTGGCTGCTGAAGTACGATATCTTCCTTAATGCTGGAATCCAGTACTGTATACTGAACATCTGCGCCCTCGTAAACTTCATTATAAAGGATCGCATTGTCTTTAATAACGGAATGTGTATAATCTCCATCTACCGGAATGATCCCGATTCTGGTCTTTCCATTTTCAATCGTTACACCATTCTCTTCTGACATCTGTTCCGGAAGAAGGATAGCATAATCGTTTGCCTTGTTCTGATAAACTTCTGTTTTCTCTTCCTTTTCTTCAGTTGCCACTACACTGCTGGCTTCCTGTGCTTCTTCGGATGCCGGAGTATCTGCTTCTTCTGGTTTTACAAGTGTATTATCAACCAGCTCGGTATCTCCATCCTCATTCTTATAAGTTCCGACATAACCTCCATAAACGGTTGTATACTGCTTGTCCCCTGTCTTATAAGTCTTGGAAATGGCATCATAATCAATCAGTTCACCTTCCGGTTCTTCTGGAATCGGATAGTAATCCTGTGGTTCTTTCAACTCCACTTCTTTTTCCTGCGGATTTTCTTCTGTTTCTTCCGCTGGAGTTGTCTGTTCTTCCTGCGTCTCTGTATCTTCTGATGGCGTCGTTTCATTTTGTACGTCCGCATCAGACTGCTGACTCTTATCTTGTTCTCCAGATGTGGAATCTGTAATCCCTGCTTCCTCTTCCGTCAAAGCCTCTGGTCTGGAGAAATCTGCATTCTTCTGTACATCCTCAATGGCCTCTTTTGCCTGTACAAAAATAGGCTCTGTTCCCTGTAGTGCCATCAGGAGTGCAAGTACTAAGGCTATAGCCGACTTTCGAAATCTCTTCATAGTCTCTTTCTCCCTCTTGTAATCTTTTTCTATAATTCCTTTACAAAATAACCGCTACCCTCCTTTTTTCTGACTTTGGCACTACTATAATCTAAAAAATCACAAAATTTTCATAAATGGTAAAAATGCCCCTTGAGGTGGCAAAAATAGACGAAATCGGTCGAAAAAAATAGTAAGACACCATCGCCTTACTATTTTTCATCTAATTTCATATATAATAATATTTTCACTTGAAAGGATTTCTCCGTATGGCAGATCTCCATCTGACCATGATATTTTTCTACTACGAGTTTCACATTTTGTAATCCTATTCCATGTCCTTCTTTCCTGCTTTTCGTTGTCAGATAAATTCCATTCCGCACTTTTGGTGTATCTTTTATGCTATTCTCAATCTGGATATTCATGATTCCTTTTCCATAATACATCTGAAACGATAATCTCCGTTCATCTGAAGCTGCCGCCCCACGAATGGCATTATCCATAAGATTTCCCACAATTATACTTAGATCAAATAATTCTTCCCCTATATGATTCGGTATTTCCACAGAAATCTCCGGATTTTCAATTACTGATTTCGAATCTTCCAAAATATAATTCAGCAGATTATTCATATTACGGTTTTCTGTATATAAATGATGACATAAGGCTGTTCCGGCTATATTCTCCATTTGTTTCAGATACGATAGAATCTCTTCATTTCCTCCCGTTTTTGCCATTGCCCCTATTGTTGTAAGATGGTGCTTGTAATCATGATGTATCTTATTCAGCCTGTCCTGTGATTTCATCATCATCTCCAGTTCTTTTGCATACTGGCTCATCTGAATTTTCATCTCTTCCTGTTTTGCTGTTTCAATATAACTTTTCTGAACCTCATCGTGCAGATAGAAAATAAACACATTGATAAACAGTAAGAATAATACAATCGTAGACCGCACACCTCTTCTGTCTGGCAGCAATATCCTGATACAGACTATAATGCTGATCACCGGGACAGAAAGCATAGCAAGCCAATGACGGTTCTTTATATAATAACTTCTCTTTACACCTACTTTTCTTTCAATAATGACTTCCAGTAAAAAGAATATAAAATTTCCCATTACGATAGTTCCCGGTCCCATGTGATGATGTACCGGATTTCTTGCTACCGCATACCGTTGAAAGAACACGATTGGAATCCCATCACATAAAATTCCCATAATATATACCATAAGTGTATTCCAGACATGATGTTGCCAGTCTGCCTGATATGCCACTGTTATAATTAACAGAGCTATCAGCTCAAAGATCAGATCTCCGTACATCGTTCCCCACTGCATGCTTCCCCAGCATGAAAGCAGATATGCACAAAAATATGCAAATAGCTTTTGTGTATCCTCATTTTTTGGATACAGGATGGTATTGTAACGGAACACAGTATAAATCCAGAATAATTTACTTGTCAGATAAGTGATCAAATGGATATTCATAATCTTTTCTTCTCCGTTTGTAATAGTCTTTCCCTGACCTTCTTGCGATTTGCTTTACTGATACTGAGACGTGTCTTGTCTTTCATAACCACGTTGTCATATTCGTAATGCTCCACGTGTTCCATATTGATGAGATAGGACTTGTGAATCAGTAAGAAATATTCTTCTGTTACATCCGCTACATCCTTTAATTTTCCTCGATATTCATATTCTTTTTCCGATGTCACGATATGTACTCTTTTTCCCAGACTATAAAAATACAGGATCTTGTCATAAGAAATCTTGTGGATTCCTTTTGTATCCGTATATTCAAATATTTTCTTCCGTTCTTTTAACAGTTCCCGTAATTCACCTATCACCCGGAAAAGTTCTTCCTCTCGGATTGGCTTTACAAGAAAATCAAATGGATGAATACGGAATAATTTCATAGCATATTCCTGATATGTTGAAATATAGGTAATCCGCAGTTCTTTTCCATAATTTTTCTTTCGTATCTCCGTTCCGATATCAATTCCATTCTCATGTTCCAGACAAATATCAAGGAATAACATATCGTAGGATTCTTCTTCCAGCCTGTTAAGAAGCTGCTCCGCAGAATAGTATATTTCTATAGATATCTGACAGTCATTCGCTTTCCCATAATGGAGCAGCTTCTGTTCTAACCAATTACATAGGATGATGTCATCATCACAGATTGCAAGTTCTAGCATATTTTCTTACCCTCAGTCTTTCGTAACACGACAAATGGGGAAAAGAATCCCCTTCAATTCTTTTCCCGAATGGACATCACTAATTTTGTGTCATTTTTCCGATGCAACAGCACCACTTCCTTTGCTGTCTTATTTTGTCCTCTATATAATAAACACTTGAACAAGAAAAAACTGTCGCCATTTTATAATTTATTTATATTTTTTATGTTTTATTTATATTTTATCCAAATATTACAGCGATAACTAATAATGTCACCCCCTGCATTATTCTTTTTATTTTTAGCGTCATTTGATAAAACATCAACGTTTTTGATGGCAAAAAAGGGACTGGCAAAACCAGATCCCCTCTTTAAAATACACGCTGCCGTCGTGATAGATAAAAAAGCAAAACTCTTTATTCGTTTCAGCAGCATACTTTATAAGATTTTCTTTCAACTCATCAATGAGCGTTTCTTCATCATCACAAATTGCTATGTTAAACACTTCTGCACCCTCTTGTAGCTAAATTTCTTCAGTCTGAAAAGGCTCTTTTAGCACTATACAAACTGTGTTGTTATACCAAAATCTAAATAATGAAGTCAATATCCCCAATGATTTGTTTATGTAGAATGCTGCAGGGTTACAATTGATGTGACACCTACCCCTACTATAATATGCCCTTATTGCAGCTACAAAGGCATGTTCCAAAAGTGTACATCATATTCCTTTTTTAAATAAGAAAAAAGAATATGCATATGGGATAACGATCAACACTGCCATGATGAAAAATAACAGTATCTTAGAGTCCAGAAATCCATTGGCGATCATAGCCAGGCCACAAAAGATAAACAGTCTGGAGCTGACACGGTGTGTGCGATTCCAGTTTTCTTCACTGGACAGTGTCCATGGAATCCGAATGCCAGCACTATAGTTCTGTTTTGTTTTTGCCAGATAATTGCCAATTACCAAAAGCATGAGTCCAATGATCAGATAAGTGAGCAGAGTAATATTCACATTTATTCCAAGAGCAATAGCATAGCTAGAGCACACAACAATCGGGGAAAGTGCAGCCATGAACCACACAAGTGCCCGGATCAGCTTCGGACTGATGTTCTGGCGTTTTGGATCAACATGGGTGAAAAGAAAGCAAAACCACATCATTGCAAACATAAAAAGCGGAAGTCCGAAAACGGTAATTGCCTTGCTGCTCCAGCCATCTGGAGTATTTCCAGTGGAAAAATGGGTAGGGAGCTTTGTCGGAAGCTGATTCCACAAAAGCAATCCGATCAAGATCGGGCTTAAAGAAAGAAGGCTGCCAAGTAACAAAGACCATTTATATTTTTTCATCCTGAGATTCGTCTCCTTTCAAGTCTTTTAACCATAGAAGTAATTCTTCTACAACGGAAGTAT
>OGQZ01002107.1_pt1 | contig 14138 bp, 7 predicted proteins | sample 1553321 | NCBI WGS metagenome assembly OGQZ01 (sample SAMEA2579958, study PRJEB22360) | human gut metagenome | reverse complement strand
CCGGTATTTACAAAGTTACCAACAATGCCAGAAGGAAAGCAACAGTTACATGGAAGAAAAATACAAAGGAAGAGTATGCTCATATATCGCATATGATAATGCAGTTGCACACCAGATTTATGCAGGAAGTGATCTCTTCTTAATGCCATCCAAATTTGAACCATGTGGAATCTCTCAGATGATCGCACTTCGTTATGGAACACTTCCAATCGTACGTGAGACAGGTGGACTTCGTGATACAGTACAAAGTTACAATGAATACGAGGACACAGGAAATGGATTCTCATTTGCAAACTACAATGCACATGAGATGCTGGGAGCAATCCGTTATGCATTACAGACATTGCAGAGTCCAAAGAGAAAACATGGATTGATCCAAAGAGCGATGGAATCCGATAACAGTTTTGCAAAATCTGCAAAGATTTATCTTGATATGTATAATAGTGTATTATAAATTCAAAAGAAGAATGGGCATCTTATTTTAAGATGCCCATTCTTCATAAAGACAAAAAATGAGATAAATTTACAGGTCAAAGATAAAGACTAGAAAGGAGGCTTAGATCACAATGGACTATATGGACAGCAATAAGATCGGACAACGGATTGAGAATAAATTAATTCATGCACTTGGAAGAACGATCAGTGAGGCAACAAATGATGAGATCTATAAGGCAGCAGCGGAGTGTATCAGGGATGATACCATGATATCCTGGGCAGACAGCAGAAAAAGGATACAAGAGCAAGGAGTTAAGAAACTTTACTATATGTCAGTCGAATTTTTGATGGGAAGGGCATTTTCTAATAATCTGATCAATCAAGGATTATATGAGGCATATCGGGAAGCATTCTGGGAGATGGGACTTGATTTTGATAAGATCACGGATGAAGAAAATGATGCAGGACTTGGAAATGGAGGACTAGGACGACTGGCAGCATGTTTTTTGGATTCACTTTCTACGATGGAACTTCCAGTACTCGGATGCGGGATCCGATATGAATATGGAATGTTTCGTCAGAAAATTGTAGATGGAACGCAGATTGAGATGGAAGATGACTGGTTAAGAGATGGAAATGTTTGGGAGATCGAGCGCCCGGAATTAAGTGTGGAAGTACATTTTAATGGAACGATTCAGGAAAACTGGACAGAGAATGGATTAAAGATTGAACATAAAGATTATAATACCGTCATTGCAGTCCCATATGATGTACCGATCATTGGATACAAGACTAAGACGCCAGCAACTCTTCGTCTGTGGAGTGCCAGAAGCAAGCGGCGGTTCGATTTTCATTCGTTTAATGAAGGAATCTATGATAAAGCGATGGCAGACCAGACATTTGCAGAAGCAATCTCGAAAGTCTTATATCCGTCAGATGATCATATGCAGGGTAAAATGCTGCGTTTAAAACAGTTTTATTTTCTGGCATCTGCAACGATGCAGTCGATGATCAAGAGACATAAAGCAGTATTTGATGATCTGAACTCCTTGCCAGAACATGTTGTCATTCAGATCAATGAGACACATCCGGCATTGGCGATGCCAGAACTTATGAGGATCTTGATGGATGAAGAAGATTTTGGATGGGATGAGGCATATGGTATGGTCAAGAAGATATTTCATTATACGAATCATACGATCATGACAGAAGCAATGGAATGTTGGGATGAGAATATGTTTCGTTTACTGCTTCCAAGAATCTATCAGATCATTTGCGCGATCAATGAGAAATACTGTCAGAAACTTTCCGTATATTACAGCAAGGAAGAAGAAAAGATCGCACAGATGGCAGTGATCGGAAACAATGAGATCCGCATGGCAAACCTATGCGTAGCTCTTTGCCGCAGGATCAATGGTGTTTCAAATCTTCACGCTGATATTTTAAAAACGAGGATTTTTAAAGGATCTTATCAGATCTTTCCACAAAAATATCTTGCGATCACAAATGGGATCACACACAGACGCTGGTTAGCACTGGCCAATCAGGGGCTATATCATCTGGTAAGAGAGTATGTGAAAGGGGATATTTTAAAGGATTACCGTCTGTTTGAACAGATCCTTCCATATAAAGATGACAAAGAATTTTGTAAAAAATATGAGAAGGTCAAACGAAATAATAAGATCCGTTTTGCAAAGTATATCAAAGAAAAGCAAGGGATCGAAGTGAACCCAGAATCTATTTTTGATGTTCATTGCAAACGTTTGCATGAGTATAAACGACAGCTGTTAAAATGTCTGCATATCATTTATATATATCAGAAGATCAAAAAAGATCCAGCATGTATTACAACACCGATCACATTTATTTTTGCGGCGAAAGCAGCACCGGGATATGCCAGGGCAAAAGAGATCATAAGGCTGATCCATTCCATTCAGGAAATGGTGAATAAAGATCCAGATATGGACGGAAAGATTCAGGTGGTTTTCGTAGAAAATTATTGTGTATCGGTTGCGGAGATGCTGATTCCGGCAGCAGATATCAGTGAGCAGATTTCTACCGCAGGAATGGAAGCATCTGGAACAGGAAATATGAAATTTATGATGAATGGTGCATTGACGATCGGCACTATGGATGGAGCCAATATAGAGATCGCAGAGCGTGTAGGTCAGGAGAATATCTTTATCTTCGGGGACAGCGCTGAGGGTAATTACAATAAAAAATGTACCATACATACAATCCAGGGATTATTTTCGAGAATCATCCAGGAATCCGTGATGTATGTAATTGTCTGATCGAAGGAAATCTGTTACGATACGGAAACAGAAAATATTCAGAGATTTACCAGAATCTTTTATTTGGGGAATATGGAGAGGCAGATCCATACTACATACTTGCAGATTTTCCGTCTTATATTGAAACATATGAAAAAGTATATCATTTGTATGTCGATCATAAGGATGAATGGATTAAAAAAGCAATTGTTAATACAGCAAAATCCGGATATTTTTCATCAGACCGAACGATTGAGCAATATAATGAAAAAATCTGGAATCTGAAACCAGTAAAATAAGAGTTACAAAAAAGATGAGATTAAATTATGATTCATAACGCGTCAATAGAAAAATACAGAACTCCCGTAGGTGCAGTCACATGTGGAAGCGAGATGATGATCCGCCTGTATGATGTAGGGCAGGAAGTCAATAAGGCAGAGATCATCATGTATTCTGAAAGTTTTCACCGGGAGTATGAGATGAAACGAAAAAAAGACTGCATGGAAGAACACATAAAGATGACCAGTGAAGCAGGTGTTGTCTGGTATTATTTCAGAATCTGGGAACATGGGAAATGTTATTTTTATGGAGCCAGACATGGGAAGACACAAGGAGAAGGAATGATCGTTGATGACAACCCGGATAGTTTTCAGATTACCGTATATGAAGAAGATTTCGATACCCCAAGGTGGATGTCAAAAGGAATCATGTATCAGATTTTCCCAGATCGTTTCTGTCAGGGAAACAAAGAAAATATGAAACGTGGGAAAGCATATCATGAAAGTATGGGAAGAACGGTCTATCTGCATGATGACTGGGAAGAACAGCCAGTATTTGGACCACTTCCAGGAAAAGAATTTTATGATCCATGTGATTATTTTGGTGGAGATATTGAGGGAATCATATCCAAACTTGATGATCTGAAACGATTGGGGATCAGTTGTATTTATCTGAATCCGATTGGAGAAGCAGCATCAAACCACCGCTATAATACATCAGATTATAAGAAAGTCGATCCATTCCTTGGAAATAACGAAGATTTTAAGCGGCTATGCCAGCTTGCAAAAGAACGCAGGATTCATGTGATCTTGGATGGGGTATATTCCCACACTGGGGATGATAGTGTCTATTTTAACAAAAAGGGAAATTACGAAGAACCAGGGGCATATCAAGGGGAAGAGTCAAAGTACTATGATTGGTATGACTTTAACGAAGATGGAACTTATAAGAGCTGGTGGGGGTTTGAAACACTGCCGGAAGTCAATGAATTAAATGAAAAGTTTGTTGATTACATTATCACAGGAGAAGATTCGGTGATCAAGCATTGGTTAAAACTTGGAGCATCAGGATTCCGTCTGGATGTTGCAGACGAACTTCCAGATGAATTTATCTTTAAATTGCGAAGTGAATTAAAGAAGAAATTCAAGAATTATACACTGATCGGTGAGGTATGGGAAGATGTCACAACCAAAGAAAGTTACGGAACGAAACGTAAATATGCTTTGGGTAAAGGCTTAGACAGCGCAATGAACTATCTGCTGAAAGTCAACGTTACAGATTATTTACTCGGTAATCAAAGTGCCAAAGATATGAAGACATTCTTGATATCCCAGCAGTGTAATTATCCAAAACCATTGTATTATGCACTGATGAACCTGTTATCTTCTCATGATATTCCAAGAATTCGGACAACACTTGCAACTGGAATGAATGAGAATCTGCCATCGAGAGAGCAGCAGGCAGAATATGTTATAACATCAAAGATGGATCAGAAAGGAAAAGCACTCACAAGACTTGCAATGGCAGTTCAGTTCTTTGTCCCAGGAATGCCATGCATTTATTATGGAGACGAATATGGAATGCATGGACTGATGGACCCATTTAACCGAGGAGCATTTTTTGAAAATGACAAAGAAACCTATCAGGAAGTTTTGAGACTGACTAGCCTTAGAAACCGGGAAAAAGTCTTACAGACAGGATATGCATTATACATGGCACCGACTGAAAATGTCCTTGCGATCTTAAGATTTATCAGTGAGAAAAAAGATGTCTTTGGAGAAGCAAGTGAGAACAAAGCAATATTACTTCTCGTCAATCCGACGATGAAAAAAGAAGAGATCAATCTAGATCTCAACAAGGTCAAAGAAGGTGTAAATGAGAATGCATTACAGGCGCTGTTAAAGAACTTGAGCAACGCTGTGATCAAGGCAAATGTAGCACCTATAGATTATAAAGTGATAGAGTTATAAAAGCAAAAAAGAAAAAGGATCTGCAGATCAAAGATACATAAAGTATCAAAAGGGTTTGCAGATCCTTTTCTTATATTCTAGGTTCAACTCAAATTTAATTCTTAGCAGTGAGGGCTTCACTCTCAGCAGCAAGTATTTCATCTTCATCTTCATCACTCATGGAATAAGCAATATTCACACTATGATCAGCAATACGCTCTAATTCAGAAAGCATATCGGAGAACAATAAACCAGCTCTTGGCTCACATTCGCCTTTGGCAAGACGTTTGATATGGTGTTTTTGATATCTGCGTTCCATTTTGTCAATCGAAGCTTCCAGAATTGCAATCTCAGCAAGCTTTTCTTCAGGTTTGTTGACACCATCTTGTTCCATGAAACATTCCAGGGAAAGTTTTAACAGTTTGGAAACAGCAGTGTACATCTTTTTGATCTCTTCTTTTGCATCTCCAGTAAGTCCAGTGTTATGTTTGATCTCTGTTTTTGTAAAATCAGCAAAATTTTCTGCGTGATCACCGATACGTTCGATATCATTAACAACATAAAACATGGAACCCAAGATCTTCTGATCGGCTAAAGGCAGTGATAGCTGGTTGGACTTTACCAGATAATCAGTGATCGCATGACTGACATTATTGATATCTTCCTCGCGATGATAGATTTTATCAACAAATTCATCGGATTGATTTAGAAATCCGTGGATGGCATGGTCTAAATTCTCCTGTGCCATATTAGCCATACGTCTTAACTCATTCTTCGCCTGAGGGATCATTGTTGCAGGAGATTTTAAGGAAATCTCTGTAATATACTGCAGTTCATTATGGTGAACTTTTTCATCTTTTCCACGGATGATCTTCTCTGTTAATGCAACAACTAAAGGTGTACATGGGAACATAAATAATACTTCAATGATCTTAAATGTTGTATGAGCATTTGCAACACTTCGTCCAAGATTTCCACCGGAAATACTTAAGAAAAAGTTTGTGATAGGAGTAAGTGCAAAGCTAAGTCCTGTAAAGATGATGATACTTCCAAATATATTAAATAAGAAATGAATCATCGCAGCACGTTTTGCACCTTTGTTACCACTTAAGCTGGCAAGCAATGCGGACACACAAGATCCCATATTACATCCAAGAATAATAAAGAAGCAGATTGGAAGATGTAATAATCCCTGAGATGCCATCAAAAGAACGATACTTACAGTAACAGAAGAACTCTGTAAGATCGCAGTCATGATAAATCCAAATAAAACACCAAGGAAATGGTTATCCAGTGTCTGAAGGTAAGATGTGATCAAAGGTGAATCCCTTAACACAGACATAGCACTTGACATGGAAGTTAATCCCATAAATAAAACACCAAATCCAAGAATAACTTCTCCCACTTTCTGGACGGTAGGATTATTCATAAATAATACCATAATAACACCCGCCATTAAAAAGACAGGGGCAATCTCAGAAAGGTTAAAAGAAACAAGCTGGGAAGTAACAGTAGTACCAATGTTAGCACCAAGGATAACTCCAGCAGCCTGAGACAGGTTCATAAGCCCTGCATTTACAAAGCTGACTACCATAACAGTAGCAGCACTAGAGGACTGAATAACAGCGGTAAAAAAGATTCCGACTAACATACCCGTTAAACGGTTTGTAGTAAATATTTCAAGAATCCGGCGAAGCTTCGCACCGGCAGCTTTCTCAAGTCCATCGCTCATCAGTTTCATCCCATAAAGAAAGAGGCCAAGGCCTCCCATCAGAGCAAGTATGATAGTATAGTTCATACGATAGTTCTCCTTCTTAACAATAACTTAACATAAATATTACTTATATTTTACTTTAAACGAAGCAATGTGACAAGAAAAATATCGAAAAATTTGGTTGAAGAGTAGTTGCCACAAAATTAAAATTGTCTAAGCAGAACATTCATGTTATAATCAAAGATACTGTAAAAATAGAGATGAATTATATAAAGTAGGAGAAATAATAGAATGGAACAGTTAAAGAACGAGTCGTCAAGACAGTATGAATATATGGAAGAAATGAAAAAATGGGTTCAGAAAAAGTCTGGAGAATTGGGAAGGAAGCTCACATGCCATGTAACCACATTTGGCTGCCAGATGAATGAAAAAGACTCTGAAAAGTTATTAGGGATCTTAGAAACGATCGGATATGAAGAAGTTGAAACAGAAGAAGCAGACTTTCTGATCTTTAATACATGTACAGTTCGTGAGAATGCCAATACAAAGTTATATGGACATTTGGGGCAGGTTAAGAAGATGAAAGAGAGAAATCCACAGATGATGATCGGGTTATGTGGATGTATGATGCAGGAAGAGCATGTGATCGAGAAGATTCGTTCAAGCTATAAATTTGTAGATATCATCTTTGGAACACACAATATCTTTAAATTAGCAGAATTATTAAAAGCAAGAGTAGACTCCAAGGGAATGATCGTTGATATCTGGAAAGATACAGACCAGATCGTGGAAGATCTTCCAAGTGACCGTAAATTCTCATTCAAATGTGGAGTTAATATTATGTATGGATGCAATAACTTCTGCAGTTACTGTATCGTGCCATATGTAAGAGGAAGAGAAAGAAGCCGTAAGCCAGAAGATATCATCAAAGAAGTAAAGCAGGTCGTATCAGAAGGTGTCAAAGAAGTGATGCTTCTTGGACAGAATGTAAATTCTTATGGAAAGACATTAGAAGAACCGATGTCATTTGCTGAATTATTAAGAGAAGTAGAGAAAGTCGAAGGACTAGAAAGAATCCGTTTTATGACACCACATCCAAAGGATTTATCGGATGATCTGATCGAAGTGATGGCAACAAGCAAGAAAGTATGTAAACATATGCATCTTCCAATGCAGTCAGGAAGCAGCCGTTTGTTAAAATTGATGAACCGTCATTATACAAAAGAACAGTATGTAGCACTTGCTAAGAAGATTCAGGAGAGAATCCCTGGAGTGTCTTTTACAACAGATATTATCGTAGGATTCCCTGGAGAGACAGAAGAAGATTTCAAGGAGACATTAGATGTTGTAAGAGAAGTTGGATTTGACAGTGCATACACATATGTATATTCGAAACGTTCTGGAACACCAGCAGCGAGCATGGAAGATCAGGTGGACAAAGATGTGATCAAAGATCGTTTTGACAGACTTCTTGCCTTATTAAAAGAGACATCTGCAAAGAATTGCAAGAAGAAAGTCGGAGATATCGAGAGAGTTCTGATCGAAGAAGAGAATACGCACGAAGAAGGAATGTTAACAGGAAGATTGGAAAATAACCTGTTAGTTCATTTTAAAGGATGCAAAGAACAGATTGGTACAATGGCAGATGTTAAATTAGTTGAGGAAAAAGGTTTCTATTATATGGGAGAGCAGATCCATGGCTAAAAAAGGAAAACTGACACCAATGATGCAGCAGTATATGCAGATCAAAGAAGAGAATAAAGATTGTATCTTGTTTTATCGCCTTGGAGATTTCTATGAGATGTTCTTTGATGATGCACTGACAGCATCCAAAGAATTAGAGATCACATTAACAGGGAAGAACTGTGGACTTGAGGAGCGCGCACCAATGTGTGGCGTTCCTTATCATGCTGTGGATTCCTATTTAAATAAATTAGTAGAAAAAGGATATAAAGTCGGGATCTGTGAGCAGGTTGAAGATCCAAGCCAGGCAAAGGGAATCGTAAAACGAGAGATCGTGCGTATTGTAACGCCAGGAACGAATATTTCCCAGCAGAGTCTTGATGATGAGAAAAATAACTATCTGATGTGTATTTTTGCAAATGATGGAAGTTACGGAATTTCATTTGTTGATGTTACAACGGGGGATTTTAGAACAACATCAATGGATAGTTTAGCGAAAGTCAGAGATGAGATCTTCAAGTTCGAGCCGGCAGAGATCGTTTGTAATGATGCATTTTTGATCAGTGGCATGGATTTTGATTACTTAAAAGACAAGATGTCGATCGTGATCTCAAGCATTGAGCCATACCATTTTGATGAAGAACAGGCAGAGGAAAGGATCAAGCGTCAGTTCAAAGTAGGAAATTTAGAAGGTCTTGGACTTTTGGATCATCCAATGGGAGTGATCGCAACGGGTGCATTGCTTGGATATCTTCATGAGACACAGAAGAGTTCTCTGGATCATCTGATGCATATTGAAGCTTATGAGACAAGTGAATTTATGATCATCGACAGCTCCAGCCGTAGAAATTTGGAACTTTGTGAGACATTACGTGATAAACAAAAAAAAGGGTCACTCTTATGGGTATTAGATAAGACAAAAACAGCCATGGGTGCCAGAATGCTAAGAAACATGGTTGAGCAGCCATTGGTGGACAAGAAAAAGATTGAAGAGAGATACGATGCGATCACAACACTTACGGATCAGACGATCGTAAGAGAAGAATTAAGAGAATACTTAAATCCGATCTATGATCTGGAACGTTTAATGACAAAAGTAAGTTATAAGACAGCGAATCCAAGAGATATGATCGCATTTAAAACATCGTTGGAATTGCTGCCTGCGATCAAAACAGTTCTTGAAGAATGCAAAGATCCATTATTGTCTGGATTAAGAGAAGATTTAGATCCATTGGAAGATATCCACAATCTTTTGGAAGATTCCATCATTGAAGAACCACCGCTTGCGATCAAAGAAGGTGGGATCATCAAGGAAGGATTCAAGGAAGATATAGACAAATTAAAACGTGCTAAAACAGAAGGAAAGCAATGGTTGATGGAACTTGAGGAACGGGAACGTGAAAAAACAGGGATCAAGAACTTAAAGATCAAGTTTAATAAAGTATTTGGGTACTATTTAGATGTGACAAATTCCTACAAAGATCTTGTACCTGATCATTATATCCGTAAGCAGACACTGGCCAATTCCGAGCGTTACACAACCGAAGAATTAAACCAGCTGGCGGATACGATCCTGGGTTCCGAAGACCGTCTGTATGCGTTAGAATATGAAACGTATGTTATGATCCGTGAAACATTAGCAGGAGAGATGGAACGAATCTCAAGAACAGCGAATGTGATCGCGCAGATCGATGCACTTGCCTCCCTTGCATATGTCGCAGAACGCAATCATTTTGTACGTCCGAAGTTAAATGTCAGAGGGACGATTGATATCAAGGATGGAAGACATCCGGTTGTAGAGCAGGTGATTCCAAATGATATGTTTATTTCTAATGATACATATCTTGATAACAAGAAGAATCGTGTAGCGATCATCACGGGACCAAACATGGCAGGTAAATCAACTTATATGAGGCAGGTTGCCCTGATCGTATTAATGGCACAGATTGGTTCCTTTGTACCAGCGGCGAAAGCAAATATCGGTATCGTAGATCGCATCTTTACAAGGGTTGGAGCATCAGATGATCTTGCTTCTGGACAGAGTACATTTATGGTTGAGATGAGTGAAGTTGCCAATATTTTAAGAAATGCAACGAAAAACAGTTTGTTGATCTTAGACGAGATCGGACGTGGAACGAGTACATTTGATGGGTTGTCCATTGCATGGGCAGTTGTGGAATATATCAGCAATTCCAAGCTCCTCGGTGCAAAAACTCTGTTTGCGACACATTATCATGAACTGACAGAGTTAGAAGGTAAGATCGACAGTGTACATAACTACTGCATTGCTGTCAAAGAACAGGGAGATGACATCGTGTTCCTGCGTAAGATCGTAAAAGGTGGTGCAGATAAGAGTTATGGAGTGCAGGTTGCAAAACTTGCCGGAGTCCCAGATGCCGTGATCAATCGAGCAAAAGAGATCGCAAGAGAATTAGAAGAACATGATCTGACGTCAGGAGCGAAGGATATCATGCCATATGGAGAGGCACAACAGTTAAGTTTCTTCAGAGAAAGCGATGAACCAACGATGGAACATCCATTTATGGCAGAACTAAGAGAAAAAGACCTTTCTGACATGACACCGCTGGAAGCATTGAATTATTTATATGTGTTACAGGAGAAGTTAAAGAACGAGGAGTAATTTTATGGCGAAGATACAATTACTAGATCAAAAGACGATCGATAATATTGCAGCAGGAGAAGTTATTGAACGGCCAGCTTCTGTTGTCAAAGAGCTTGTGGAAAATGCAGTGGATGCAAAAGCAAATGCAGTGACTGTGGAGATCAAAGACGGCGGAATGACATTGATCAGGGTAACTGATAATGGGATTGGAATTCCAAAAGATCAGGTAAAGACTGCATTTTTACGTCATGCGACAAGCAAGATCCGTTCGGTTGAAGATCTGTTAAGTGTATCTTCGCTTGGATTTCGAGGAGAGGCATTATCAAGTATCAGCGCAGTTGCACAGGTTGAGCTGGTAACGAAGACTGCAGAAAGCTTCAGTGGAGTATCCTATAAGATCTATGGAGGCGAGGAAGAAGCTTTTGACGATATCGGAGCACCCGATGGAACAACATTTCTGGTAAAGAATCTGTTTTATAATACGCCAGCAAGAAGAAAATTCTTAAAGAGTGCGACAACCGAAGCAGGGTATGTAGAACAGATGATGGTACACATTGCCCTAAGTCATCCGGAAATTTCATTTAAATTTATCCATAACAATAAAAATAAGATTTATACTTCTGGAAATGGTAAGGTAAAGGACATCATCTATCATATTTATGGGCGAGATGTGGCAGGAGCATTGATCCCGCTAGAAGCACAAAATGAAGATGTGAAAGTCACGGGATTTGTCGCAAAACCGTATGTTTCCAGAGGAAACAGAAACTATGAGAGTTACTTTATCAATGGAAGATATATCAAAAGCTCGATTATTTACAAGGCAATTGAAGAAGGATATCGTACCTTTACGATGAAACACAGATATCCATTTGTGTGCCTTGATTTCAAGATCAATCAGGAACTGCTGGATGTGAATGTTCATCCGACAAAGATGGAGATCCGTTTCCGAAATGGAAGAGAAATCTACGAGCTTGTAGTAGATGCAGTCAGAGCGGCATTACTTCAGAAAGATCTGGTGCAGGATGTATTAAGAGAGACACCGAAGAAGAAAGAATTGCCGAAGACAAAAGAAGTGAAAAAGCCTGAGCCATTTGAGGTGAACCGAAGGAAAGAAGAGGTTCAGAAGGTAGATCAGCAAGGGCAAGGTGTACAACAGCAGGTTGAAAAGCAAAGGCAAGCTGTACAACAACAGATTGAAAAGCCGTCACATCCTGTAAAGAAAACACCAACAGCCAGCGAATCATCAAAAAATACAAAGAAACCGACTTATGCAGGCTTAAACTACAATACTCAGAAAAAAGAATTTCCACAATACAAGACCGATGAATTAAGTAGCAATCAGATGACACTAAGAGAAAATCCAGTATTTTCAGTTCAGGCAAGACCTGACCGCAAGATCTTAGGTCAGCTCTTTAAGACATATTGGCTTATTGAGTACGAAGACCAGTTATTTATCATGGACCAGCATGCAGCACATGAAAAGGTGCTTTATGAAAAGATAATGAATAAGCTTCATAATAAGACAATTGGAACACAGATGATTCTTCCATCTATTGTACTGTCACTCAACATGCATGAGGAAGAGATATACAAAACTAATCAGGATATATTTAAAAGATTAGGGTATGAGATAGAAGAATTTGGTGGTAATGAATATAAGGTTACAGGAATTCCTGCCGGACTTCCTAAGATGGATTACAAACAGCTCTTTATTGATGTTCTTGATGGGCTTTCAGAAGAAAGTGCCGGCAAAGACCCTGATGTTATTACTGAAAAGGTTGCAAGCATGTCATGTAAAGCGGCTGTAAAGGGCAATAACAGGCTGTCATTCAACGAAGCATTTGAACTGATGGATGAGCTTATGAGGGCAGATAATCCATATAACTGTCCACATGGCAGGCCAACGCTTATTATGATGAGCAAATATGAGATAGAAAAGAAATTTAAACGAATAGTATAGAGGCTGATATGAAAAAAGAACCTTTAATAATACTTACAGGTCCGACAGCAGTTGGAAAGACAGAGCTTTCCATTGCACTTGCAAAGGCGGTAAACGGTGAGATAATAAGTGCCGATTCCATGCAGGTGTACAGATATATGGATATCGGAACTGCCAAGATAACGAAAGAAGAGATGCAGGGAGTTAAACATTATCTTGTTGATGAGATTGAACCATCAGAGGGCTTTGATGTGGCAAGATTCAAGTCTATGGCAACAGATGCTATAGAAAAAATCCGTAAGAATGGACATATTCCTGTAGTTGTCGGCGGAACAGGATTTTATATCCAGGCTCTTTTATATGATTCTACATTTGAAGATGATGAAAGTGACTATGAATATAGGGATTATCTTCAGGGGATTGCTGATACTAAGGGTGCAGAGGTGCTTCATGATATGTTAAAGGAAGCTGACCCTGAATCTGCAGAGGCAATTCATGCCAATAATGTCAAAAGAGTTATCCGTGCACTTGAATTTTATAAGACGACAGGCAGAAAAATATCAGAACATAATAACGAGCAGAGGGCAAAGGAGTCCCCTTATAATTTCTGCTACTTTGTCCTTAATGATAAAAGAGAAATTCTCTATGACAGAATAAACAGGCGTGTTGATATAATGTTTGACAATGGACTGCTTGATGAGGTAAAACATTTGTCGGACATGGGACTTGTAAAGGATGATGTTGCCATGCAGGGAATCGGATATAAAGAGGTGTTCGATTATCTTGAGGGCAGATGTGACGAGGCAGGTCTTAGAGAAATGATCAAGCAGGATACAAGACATTTTGCAAAAAGGCAGCTTACTTGGTTTCGGCGAGAGCCATCAGTTACATGGGTGGATTTTTCCCAGATACGAAGAGAAGATGCACTTTCGTATATGCTTGAACAACTAAAAGAAAAGGAAATTATATGATTATGAGAGAAATGTATAAGAATATGGGAATCTGTGATGAAGTATATGATTACTGCGACAATATAATTAAGTCACTTCATGACAGATTTGAAGAGATAGACAAGAATGCAGAATATAACCAGATGAAGGTTATAAAGGCGATGCAGGATAATAAGGTTGCTGAGATGCATTTATCAGGAACAACAGGTTACGGTTACAACGATGACGGAAGAGATACTCTTGAGAAAGTATATTCAGATATATTTAAGACAGAGGATGCTCTTGTAAGACCA
>OGQZ01002103.1_pt1 | contig 14155 bp, 11 predicted proteins | sample 1553321 | NCBI WGS metagenome assembly OGQZ01 (sample SAMEA2579958, study PRJEB22360) | human gut metagenome | reverse complement strand
AGGTTGTTTCGGAAGTTGTAACTTCTGCGCTTTGGCTTTTCATCAAGGCAGAATTGTCACTTCAAGAAGTGATGAATCTCTTATAAAAGAAGCGGAAGAAATGACAAAAATGCCTGATTTTAAGGGCTATATACACGATGTCGGAGGTCCGACCGCTAATTTCAGAGGACCTGCCTGTAAAAAACAACTGACACTAGGTGCTTGTAAAAATAAGCAGTGCTTATTTCCGGAGCCTTGCAAGAATATGGATATTTCACATAAGAAGTACCTTAATTTGCTTAGAAAACTTCGTGCTATAAAGGGCGTTAAAAAGGTGTTTATTCGTTCGGGAATACGTTTTGACTATCTTATAAACGACAAGGATGATACGTTTTTCTATGAATTGTGTAAATATCATGTAAGCGGTCAGCTTAAAGTTGCACCGGAACATATCTCCAATGCGGTATTGGAGAAGATGGGGAAACCGAGCGTGGAAGTATATAAAAAGTTCGTGAAGGCATATAAGGACATGAATGAAAAGCTTGGCAAAAAACAGTACTTAGTGCCATACCTGATGTCCTCCCATCCGGGTTCTACTTTAAAGGAAGCTGTAGAACTGGCTGAATTTTTGCGTGACCTCGGCTATATGCCGGAGCAGGTACAGGATTTCTATCCGACACCTTCTACGATCTCAACCTGTATGTATTATACCGGATTGGATCCACGCACGATGGAACCGGTTTATGTCGCTGTCAATCCACATGAAAAAGCGATGCAGAGGGCGCTGATCCAGTACCGGAACCCGAAAAATTATGATCTGGTGGTGGAAGCACTCACAAAGGCTGGCAGAACAGACCTGATCGGATTTGACAAACACTGCCTGATCCGTCCGAGAAGAGAACATTCTTTTGATCGAAATGGCGCGAAAAATGACAGAGGAAACAATTCCCACAGAAGCAGTTCAAAAAATGACAGGGACAATTTCCACAGCAAAAACAGCGTGAAAAATGACAGACGGACGGTCACATCCGGCAGCCGTAAAAAGATTACAGCGTCTGGAAATAACCAGCAGAATACTGGCGCCAAGAAAAAAAAGACGATCCGCAACATCCATAAAAAGAAATAGAAAGAAAATTTTATGCGTGAATTTAAAATCAATGAAAACGAAGCGGGACAACGCTTTGATAAATATTTAAAAAAGCTGCTTGGCAATGCGCCGGGCAGCTTTATATACAAAATGCTCCGAAAAAAGAATATTACTTTAAATGGAAAAAAGGCAGACGGAACCGAAAAGTTGAATCAGGGCGACGATATAAAACTGTTTTTTTCCGATGAAACCTTTGAGAAGTTCAGTGGAAGCGGCACACCGGATTCTGAATTCGAGGCACTTAAAGTACTTTCGAGGGAGTTTACATCAGGAAAACGGAAACTTCCGGTTGTTTATGAAGATAAAGATGTGATTTTTATCAATAAGCCGACCGGCATGCTTTCCCAGAAGGCAAAACCGGAAGATATTTCCGCAAACGAATATATTCTTGCATATCTGATCGCGAAAGGGGAACTGACGGAAAGTTCTTTCCGTACCTTCCGCCCATCGATCTGCAACCGGCTTGACCGCAATACATCCGGTCTGTTAGCTGCCGGAAAGACCTTAAAGGGACTTCAGGAGATGGCAAAAGCCTTAAAGGAACGTTCGGTTCAGAAATATTACCGCTGTATCGTAAAGGGGACGGTAAAAGAAGCTTCTTATCTGAAAGGTTATCTGCAGAAAGATGAATCGTCCAATCAGGTTTTGATCCGCAGGACAAAACCTTCTGAGGGAGAATGGCTCCCGATCGAGACGGAATATAAACCGATTCGCTGTATGGGCGGTTACACGGAGTTTGAAGTTCATCTGATGACCGGGCGATCCCATCAGATCCGTGCGCATCTTGCGTCTATCGGACATCCGATCATAGGAGACTATAAATATGGAGATTCTGGAGTTAATGTATATTTTAAGAAAAATGCAAGGATAACGTCACAGCTTCTTCATGCAAGCCGCTTTGTATTTGAGGACGGCAGGGAGATTACGGCTCCATGTGGTGCTGAATTTGAGCGGGCATGGAATGTGATCGAAAATTTATAAACCGATGAATGTACATTCTGTCATGTGCATGTTTTCAGACTATAGTGTTCGAAAAAATTTGGAATCATTTATTTTTATAAAGGAGTACCATCATGGCAACCTGGAACTCAAGAGGACTCAGGGGTTCAACCTTAGAGGAGTTCATCAACCGCACCAATGAAACTTATCTGACAAATGGCCTTGCACTGATTCAGAAAGTTCCAACGCCGATCACACCCATCAATATAGACAAGGCAACAAGGCATATTACGCTGGCATATTTTGAACAGAAAAGTACCGTCGACTATATTGGCGCCGTCCAGGGAATCCCGGTGTGTTTTGACGCAAAGGAATGTGCGACAGACACCTTTCCGCTTCAGAATATCCATGAACATCAGGTAACATTCATGGAAAACTTTGAAAAGCAGGGGGGAATTTCTTTTTTTCTGATCAGTTTTACCGCAAGGAACGAATTTTATTATCTGCGCCTTGCAAAGCTGTTGGAATTTTGGAACCGCGCAAAAGAAGGTGGAAGAAAAAGTTTCCGTTATGAGGAATTAGAATCCGATTATTTCCTTCCGAAAGGAAAAGCGGTACTGGTTCCTTACTTGGATACGCTGCAAAAAGATTTGCTGGCAAGGGATTGACATTCCCTTTGTTTTCCAATATAATAAACAGCAGTTTTATGTGGTAGCAAGGTAGCACACTAAAGTGCAAGAGAAAAATGTGTGCAGGGACGGCAGAAAAATCACTTATCACATAACGTCCCGGAATGGAGATTTGATGAAAAGACAGTTATTACATACACCTGAAGGTGTCAGGGATATTTACAATGACGAATGCGAGAAAAAGCTGATTTTGCAGGATGAATTATTAAAAGTACAGAAACAGTACGGTTATCACCCAATCCAGACACCAACATTTGAATTTTTTGATACCTTTGGCAGAGAGATCGGAACCACACCTTCGAAGGATCTGTATAAGTTTTTTGACCGGGAGGGAAATACGTTGGTACTTCGACCGGATATTACACCTTCCATTGCGCGATGTGCCGCAATGTATTTTGGTGAGGAGAAGATGCCGATCCGTCTCTGCTATATGGGAAATACATTTTTAAACAACAGCAGCTATCAGGGAAGATTAAAAGAGAGCACACAGCTTGGCGCAGAGCTTTTAGGCGATTCCACGGTAGATGCAGACGCGGAGATCATTGCCATGGTGATCGACTGCCTGAAAAAAGCAGGATTAAAAGAGTTTCAGCTTTCCGTCGGTCATGCAGAATTTTTCCGCGGTTTGACAGATGCGGCAGGGTTAAAGGAAGAACAGGAAGAAGAACTTCATGACCTTATTTCCAACAAAAATTATTTTGGTGTAACGGAGTTTGCTGAGACGCTGAGCTTAAACGATAACTTAAAGGCTCTGTTTGGAATGCTCGGCAATCTGTATACCGGATCTGACGAATTGCAGACGGCAAAGAAATATGCATCTGAATATCCGCGTATCTTAGCCGCGATCGAGCGCCTTGAGGAGTTACATCAGGTTTTAAAGATCTATGGCATTGATAAATATGTCTCCGTGGAGCTTGGAATTGTCAGCAATTATCAGTACTATACCGGCATCATTTTTGCGGGATACACGTTTGGAAGCGGTGAGCCGATCGTAAAGGGCGGCCGTTATGATGAACTTCTGACTTACTTTGGAAAGGAGTCAGCATCCATCGGTTTTGCGATCGTTATTGACCAGCTGATGGCAGCACTTTCCAGACAGAAGATCGAAATTCCGGTACAATATCAGAACGAACTTATTATTTATGATTCGAAAATGCGCAGTGAGGCGATCAAAAAGGCGATGGAGCTGCGTACTGACGGCAGAAATGTGGAGCTGATGGCAAGAGATATCTCAAAGACCGAAGAAGATTATCGCACCTATGCAAAGCAGAATCACTTTGTGAATGTGACATTTATGTAAGGAGACGGATACGATGGAAGAGATGAGATATTTAACCTTTGCCCTTGGGAAGGGAAGACTGGCGAAGAAAACTTTAGAGATGTTTGAACAGATCGGCATAACCTGCGAGGAGATGAAGGACAAAGATACCAGAAAACTGATCTTTGTAAATGAAGAATTAAAACTCCGTTTTTTCCTTGCGAAGGGACCGGATGTGCCGACATATGTTGAATATGGTGCAGCAGATATTGGTATCGTTGGAAAAGATACGATCTTAGAGGAAGGCAGAAATATTTACGAGGTACTTGATCTTGGATTTGGAAAATGCCGCATGTGCATCTGTGGACCGGAAAATGCAAAAGAGCTGTTAAACCATCATGAACTGATCCGCGTTGCAACCAAGTATCCGCGGATTGCAAAAGATTATTTCTATAATAAGAAACATCAGACTGTGGAGATCATCAAGCTGAACGGATCAATCGAGTTGGCGCCGATCGTCGGCTTATCTGAAGTTATCTGCGATATCGTAGAAACCGGCTCCACCCTGCGTGAGAACGGTTTGTCGGTGTTAGAGGAAGTTTGTCCGCTTTCTGCCCGCATGGTAGTCAATCAGGTGAGCATGAAGATGGAAAATGAGCGCATTACAAAACTGATTTCCGATTTAAAGACCGTCATATAAGATAACAAAAACCGTTTGCCACAGCAATGTTTTGAATACAGACGGAACAGATGTTTTGAAATGGAGGAGAAGTATGCGAATTATAGAACTTACAGAAGAGGCAAGAACAAATATACTGGAAAATCTTTTAAAAAGAAGCCCGAATTCCTATGGTGAATTTGAAGGCAGAGTAAATGAGATCATAGAAAATGTAAGGGCAAACCGCGATGCAGCGATCTTTGATTACACAAAGCGTTTTGATGGAGCTGACATCAACGCAGAGAATATCCTTGTGACGGAGGATGAGATTAAAGAGGCCTACGAAAAAGTGGATGAAAAACTGCTTACGGTGATCCGCAAGGCGCTGGTAAATATCCGCAAATATCATGAAAAACAGCGCCAGTATTCCTGGTTTGATTCCGAGGAGTCCGGCATTATTTTAGGACAGAAAGTGACTGCCTTGGAAAAAGTCGGCGTTTATGTACCGGGCGGAAAGGCAGTTTATCCGTCCTCCGTGCTTATGAACATCGTTCCGGCAAAGGTTGCGGGTGTAAAAACTATCGTTATGACAACACCTCCCGGAAAAGACGGAAAAGTCAATCCGGCGACCTTAGTTGCGGCAAAAGAGGCAGGTGTGGATGCAATCTATAAAGTCGGCGGTGCACAGGCGATCGCAGCGCTGGCATTTGGTACGGAAAGCGTTCCAAAGGTAGACAAAATCGTAGGTCCTGGTAATATCTATGTTGCCCTGGCAAAGAAAGCCGTATTTGGTTTTGTAAGCATTGACTCCATTGCAGGCCCTAGTGAGATCATGGTGTTAGCAGATGAAACTGCAAACCCGCGTTTTGTTGCAGCAGACCTTCTCTCGCAGGCAGAACATGACGAGATGGCATCTGCGATCCTTGTTACAACGAGCAGGGATTTAGCGGAGCAGGTATCAAAAGAAGTGGAAGGTTTTGTGGCACAGTTATCCAGAAAAGAAATCATTCAGAAGTCTTTGGATAATTATGGTTATATCTTAGTGGCAGAAAGTATGGACGAGGCGATCGCGACAGTGAACGAGATTGCATCAGAACATCTTGAACTTGTCACAAAGAATCCATTTGAGACGATGACAAAGATCCGCAACGCGGGAGCAATTTTTGTCGGGGAATATTCCAGTGAACCATTGGGTGATTATTTCGCCGGTCCAAACCATGTGCTGCCGACGAACGGAACTGCAAAATTTTTCTCACCGCTTAGCGTGGATGATTTTATCAAAAAGTCAAGCATTATCTCTTATTCAAGAGAGGCATTAGAGCCGATTTATAAAGATATCGTACAGTTTGCAGAATGTGAACAGTTAACGGCGCATGCAAATTCAATCCGTGTACGATTTGAAGACTAGAGAGGAATGTGGTAAAATGGAAAGAACGGCGGAGTACATACGAAAAACAAAAGAAACGGATATTAAGATTAATCTGAATATAGACGGAACTGGTAAAGCGGAGATTGACACTGGGATCGGCTTTTTTGATCATATGTTAGAAGGATTTGCCAGACATGGTTTTTTTGATCTGGATGTCAAAGTGGAAGGGGATCTTGCCGTGGATTGCCATCACACGATCGAAGACACCGGAATCGTGCTTGGTAATGCGATCCGCAAAGCGTTAAAAAATAAAAAGGGCATCAAACGTTTTGGAAGCTGTATTTTGCCGATGGATGAGACACTGGTGCTCTGCGCCGTGGATCTCTCCGGCAGACCTTATCTTGTTTTTGATGGCGAATTTACTGTGGAGCGGGTAGGGTATATGGACACGGAGATGGTTAAAGAATTTTTCTATGCCGTTTCTTATGCATCGGGTATGAATCTGCATATCCGTGTATTGTCCGGCGGCAATAACCATCATATGATCGAAGCAATGTTCAAGGCATTTGCGAGGGCGTTAGATGAAGCAACCGGCTATGATCCGCGTATCACGGATGTGTTGTCCACAAAAGGCAGCCTGTAGGAAAACTTGCGATTCCTGCAGAAATCTGTCTTAGGTATATATCACAAAAGAAAAACGTGTATGGCTTGTTAAGAAAATGCAGGAATGGAGAGTTTTTAAATATGGAACACAAAAATATTGTTGCCACCATTTACTTAAAAAATGGACAGGCAGTAAAAGGCATGGATAATTTTGAACCAATGGGCTGGGACGTGATCAGTCTGGCACGTCTTTATAATGACAGCGGTATCGATAAAATCATCATTTTTGATCTCTCAGACGATGACGAAGAACACGAGAAGAATATCCATACCATCAAAAATATCAACCGCAATGTCGAGATCAAAGTCTGCGCAGGTGGAAACATCAGCCGCTTTGAGGATGTCAAGAAGTTTATTTATGCCGGATGCCTGCAGGTTATTGTAAACGGTGCAAAATCAAACAGCATGGATATTGCAAGAGAGGCGAGCGACCGTTTTGGAAAAGAGCGCATCCTTGTTTCCGTGGCAAATGTTGATTTTGTATTCAAACATCAGGAGGAGATGCAGGAGCATTTTCACGAACTTCTGGTTTTAAACACCAGCGTTTTGACGGCAATCGAAAATATTACAGACGTTCCGTATGTCGTATATTTTGAGGAATGCGATTACGAGAAAATTATTGAGACCTTAAAACGCGAAAATGTACGCGGAATTGCCGGATCTTTTATCAATGATCCTGAGACAGATATCATGGAAATGAAAGCACAGCTCTCTGCAGGCGGGATCAAGATGGATAATTTCGAACCGGCATTAAAATGGGCAGATTTAAAGAAAAATTCGGATGGCATGGTTCCGGTTATTGTGCAGGATTACCGCACGGATGAGGTTTTGATGCTTGCCTACATGAACGAAGAGGCTTTTGAAACGACGATCAATATCGGAAAGATGACCTATTACAGCAGAAGCCGCCAGGAGTTATGGATCAAAGGTATGACATCCGGACATATCCAGTATGTAAAGTCACTGACCGCAGACTGTGATTATGATACGATCTTAGCGAAAGTATCACAGATCGGTGCAGCCTGCCACACCGGAAATGTCTCCTGTTTCTTTAATGAGATCGTCAAGAAGGAGTATATGGAGAAAAATCCGCTGAAAGTATTAGAGGATGTCTATGCGATTATTTTAGACCGCAAGGCAAACCCGAAAGAGGGGTCATACACGAACTATCTGTTTGACAAAGGACTCGATAAGATCTTAAAGAAGATGGGAGAAGAGGCATCAGAAATCATCATCGCAGCCAAAAATCCGGATCCGGAAGATATCAAATATGAGATATCCGATTTCATGTATCATATGATGGTGCTGATGGCGGAAAAGGGAGTTACGTGGGAGGAGATCACACAGGAGCTTTCACAGAGGTAATATACGAAGGACATTTACAGGCAGAAATTACTTGTAAATGTCCTTTTGCAGGTTCATCATGAATAACAAATATTTATGAAAGAGAGATTACAATGATACCATTAAAAATAGAAACACTGTTAAAAGACCGCGTGGTTGAACATGATCGGGTAGAATATAAAACAGGATGGAACCCAAATGATATCATTCATTCTATTTGTGCTTTTGCAAATGATTATGACAATACAAACGGTGGATATATTGTGATCGGTGTAAAAGAAGAAAATGGGATGCCGGTATTTCCTTTAGAAGGGGTACCAAAAGAGGATCTGGATTCCATCCAACAGGAAATTTTTCAGTATTGCAATCAGATCGTTCCAAGATATATTCCGAGAATGGAAATCATTGATTATCAGAATTCCGGAATTTTTTTGATTTATCTTTGGTGTTCTGCTGGTGACAGTGGTCCATATCAGGCGCCTAAAACTGTTTATCTGGAAATTGATAATATCAGACGGGGATATCTGGAAGATTTTATTAAGAAAAGCAATAGCAGCCTGATCGAAGAAATCAATAACAGTACGCTCGAAGAATTACTCCTTGCCGAAGAAGTCGCCGATGAGACAGATACAGAATTGGATATTAGAAATATCGGGGTTTTAATGTTTGCAGAACATCCGGAAAAATTTATCCCAGGATCATACATTGAGTTAATCCGGTTTAATTCAAAAGAAGCAGAGGCATCCGATGATTTTATTGAAAAAACCTTTACAGGTCCTATCTGGAAACAGGTTCAGGATGCATTAGATTACATTAACACAAATGTTATTGAAGAAAAAGTTGTAAAACTTCAGGGGCAGGCGGAATCAGAACGATTTTTTAATTATCCATATAATGCCCTTGAAGAGGCACTGGTAAATGCAGTTTTTCATAAATCATATCGTGAACAGGAACCTGTTGAAATCCGGATTTACGTCGACAGTATCCAGATACTCAATTATCCGGGATTGGCAAAATGGATTAATCTTGAGCGATTTGCCGAAGGCAGGATCAAAGGCAGAAAATACAGGAACAGACGGATTGGAGAATTATTTAAAGAAATTGATTTGTCAGAGAAAAAAGGCACAGGTATTCCCAAAATATTACGTGAACTTAAGAAAAATGGTTCTCCTGGACCGGAATTTGATATGGATGATGACAGAACATATTTGAATACAATTATTCATATCCGCGATGGATTTGATAAAAATGAGATTATGTCCGAATCAATGTCCAAATCAATGTCCGAATCAATGTCCGAATTAGAAATTGCCAGAATACAGGTAATATTACAATATCTGACTGTTCATGATACCATTAACAGTGCAAAAGCGGCTGAATTACTGGATGTAGAGAAAAAGACCGCAAGCCGGCTGTTGTCAAAAGCTGAAAAAGTAGAAGTTCTGATCAGCAAAGGCAAAACGAAAGATAAAGTTTATATGAAAAAATAATTTGGGTATATCAGATAAAATCCTGAAAATGAAAATTGGAGACTCCATGTTTGAAAAAATAAAACAACTTATGACTGGTAATCTGTCAAAAGGCGGCAGGCAGGTCTACATCGATGATCTGCGCGTCATAGCGACCGTATTTGTGATCGGGGTGCATACAGTCTCACTGGCTGCCACGATGACAGAATACGGAAGCATCCCATTCCGGGTGCTTACCATCTTTAATTTTATATTTTTGTCCTGCAACCTGCTTTTTGTCATGTTAAGCGGAGCATTATTGCTCCCGGTAAAAAATGAATCGATCGGCAATTTTTTCCGGAAACGTTTCACAAAAGTTGCAATTCCGCTGGTTGTCTATTACATTCTGTATATCGTGGCAAAGGAAGGGCTTGTCTGGCTGAGACCGGACCACTGGATTCTGATGTTGAGGCGTATTTTAACGGGGGCTCCAATGGAGGCACCTCATTTCTGGCTGGTCTATGTGATCATCTGGCTGTATGTACTGACGCCGTTTATGCGGTATATTGTACATAATATTCCCGATACCGTATTGTCGGGTGTGATAGGGGTCGTATTTGCAATTTGTGCATTGGACACCTATCTACCACTTTACGGAATCAACTCTGTGTTTGGCATTGTGGTGGATTCTTATGCGGGCACTTTTTTACTTGGATATTTTCTTTCTGAAAAATGCAGCAGAAAGGTAGAAAATTTTTTCATGTTTACAGGATTTCTATCATTTATTGAAACCTGTATGTGGATCTGGAACGGAAATGATTATGTCAATTATATTTATCAGAATTCGCCCACAATGATGTGTTTTACGGCAGCTATCTTTTTGTTGGTAAAGCGCCTTGCGTCCCAAAAAACAAAAAGCAGTTTCTTTGTGCAGTGGATCAGCCGGTACAGTTATTCTATTCTGCTGATCCACTGGGGCGTACTTCATTTTGTGGTCAAACAGAAACTGCATGTCAATGTGCTCGGCGGTGGCATTGTCGGCGGCTGTATTGTGATGATGGTACTGACTCTTTTTATCTCAGCAATCGGTGCAATGATCCTTGACAATACGCTGCTGAAATGGCTCCAGAAACCTTTTACAAAAAAGCAGAGACAGAAATAAAAATACAAGGTATGAATTTGTCCATAGATTCATAAAATGATATCAAAAATCAGAATAAAAAAACGATGTTTACTTAAAAACGGTCACTGGTATACATAATATTTTTATGGTAAACCAGTGCCGGGACACAGAACTGCTGTATGAAATCAGTCATATAATTTTATGCAGATGGACTGGCACAGAAATGGAGTGTTCTATGGACAGACAGACAGTCGAACGGCGCAGGGAATATGTGCAGAATATCCGCAATTCTTTTTATGAGGAAAACGGGATGCAGAAGAGAGAGACCAGAGAGGTGGATGATTCTGCACCGGAAATGGGGCTTGCGGCAGCACTGAAACTGCGCATTTTTTTATCTGTATGTATATTTGCAGCTTTTTTAGGCTGCATGTATACCCATACGGATTTGTGTGGTTACAGCACGCAGACGATCACAGAAATGATCTGTGATAATCATTATTATACAAATCTGAAAAATTATGTTATGATACATTGAGCGCAAGTGAGTCAACATACATGTATGATTGACGAACGGCGAAATTTGAGCGCGAAAGAAGAAATGGAAAGGATTTTTTTAAATGACAAAATTAGCTTTATCTGATGAGATACTGATGAAGATTGATAAACCGGCGCGCTATATCGGTAACGAGTTAAACAGCGTGGTAAAAGAGAAAGATACGGTTGATATCCGATTTGTGATGTGTTTCCCGGATGTTTATGAGATTGGAATGTCACATCTTGGTATCCAGATTTTATACGATATGTTAAATAAAAGAGAGGACGTCTGGTGTGAGCGCGTCTATTCCCCATGGCCGGATCTGCATGCAATTTTAAAAGAAGAGAATATCCCGTTATTTTCTTTAGAGTCACAACAGCCGGTAAAGGATGCGGATTTCTTGGGAATTACGATACAGTACGAGATGTGTTATACCAATATCTTACAGATCTTAGATCTAAGCCAGATTCCAATCGAGGCAGCAGACAGGACGGAAAATGATCCGATCTTAATTGGCGGAGGTCCATGTACCTATAACCCGGAACCGATTGCGGAATTTTTTGATCTGTTTTATATGGGAGAAGGCGAAATTTCCTATGATGCACTGCTGGATCTGTACAAAAAAATGAAGCAGGAAGGAGCTTCGCGCAAGGATTTTTTACATGAGGCCGCAAAGATTCCTGGTATTTATGTACCATCTTTATATGAAGTAAGCTATAAAGAGGATGGAACGATCGCCGGATTTGAACCGGTGTATGAGGATGTGCCACGCACGGTCACAAAACAGATTGTTACAGATATGACGCAGGCAGTTTATCCGGAAAAACCGATTGTACCATTTATCAAGGCAACACAGGACCGCGTGGTTCTTGAGATCCAGCGTGGCTGTATCCGTGGATGCCGTTTCTGCCAGGCAGGAATGCTTTACCGTCCGACCCGTGAGAGGAATGTCGACCGTCTGAAAGAATATGCACATGCCATGCTGAAAAATACCGGACATGAGGAAATTTCTTTAAGTTCCTTAAGTTCCAGCGACTATTCCGAACTGAAAGAACTGGTTCTTTTCCTGATCGATGAATTTAAGGAGCAGGGGATTAATATTTCGCTGCCATCCCTGCGAATCGATGCATTTTCGCTGGACGTTATGAGCCGCGTACAGGACATCCGGAAAAGCAGTCTTACTTTTGCCCCGGAAGCCGGTTCTCAGAGAATGCGTGATGTGATCAATAAAGGTCTGACAGAAGAAGTCATCCTGAACGGTGCCGGACAGGCCTTTGAAGGCGGCTGGACCAAAGTAAAACTTTATTTTATGCTGGGACTTCCGACTGAGACGGAAGATGATATGAAAGAGATCGCCCATCTTTCCGAAAAAGTAGCCCGCAGATATTATGAAATTCCAAAGGATCAGCGGCACGGAAAATGTCAGATCACTGCAAGTTCTTCTTTCTTCGTTCCAAAGCCGTTCACTCCGTTCCAGTGGGCTCCGATGTGCAAAGCAGAAGAATATATGAGGCGGGCCCATCTCGTCAACGATGAGTTTAAGGCACAACTCAACCGGAAAAGCCTGAAATACAACTGGCATGATGCACAGGTCACCGTCCTTGAGGGCGTAATGGCTCGTGGTGACCGCCGGATCGGAAAGCTGATCGAAGAGGCTTACCGGCTCGGATGTCTGTTTGATTCCTGGAAAGTTTTCATAATGAACTGTGGATGCAGGCCTTTGAAAATACCGGTATTGATCTGGAGTTTTACAATCTCCGGGAACGCAGTGAAGATGAATTGTTCCCATGGGATTTCATTGATATCGGAGTCAGCCGGAAATTCCTGAGAAGAGAATGGGAACGTGCCATGAAAGAAACCGTGACCCCGAACTGCCGGATGCAGTGTTCCGGTTGTGGGGCAGCAAAATTTGGAGGAGGTGTCTGTTATGAAAGCAAGAATTAAATTCAGAAAATACGGGGCACTCCGCTTTATCGGACATCTTGATGTCATGCGTTTTTTTCAGAAGGTCATGCGCCGGGCTGATATTCCGATCGCATTTACAACAGGATACAGTCCCCATATGATCATGTCATTTGCCAATCCGCTTGGCATCGGACTGACCAGCGACGGAGAATATTTTGACATAGAACTCCGGGAGGCTGTCAACAGCCTGGATGCTGTCAGGAGAATGAATGAAGCCTGCGTGGAAGGCATCGAGGTACTCAGTATCCGCCGGATTTCCGATGAGAAGAAAATGACCGGAATGACGATCCTTGCCGGTGCAGATTATCTGTCCACGCTCCGTAAAGGAGAACTCCCCTCTGACTGGAAGGATTCTTTTGTCCGGTTTATGGGACAGCCGGAAATCCGTATTCTCAAGCAGACGAAACGCAGTGAAAAAGAAGTGGATATCAAGCCTCTTATCTATGACTGGGAGATCCGGGGAGATTCTATCTATACAAAAGTGGCAGCAGGCAGTGTGGAAAACCTGAAACCTGATCTGATCCTGGAGGCTTTCTGCAGCTTCCTCGGTCTTGCTTTCGATTCTCTGAAATTTCAGCATCACAGACTGGAGATGTATACAGACCGCAGTGAAGATGGCTCTCTGATTCCACTCGAAGCAATGGGGACAGAGATGGCAGGTGACGAAGAATGAAAAGAAAAATACTGATTGAAAAAAAAGAGAAGAAAATCTGGACTTTTCTTTTAGAAAATGACAGCATTACCGAGATCCACTGTACTCCTGAAAATGATGAAAAAGCCCGTTATCAGATTGGCGATATCTACATTGGAAAGGTTCAGAATATTGTTGCAAATATCGGAGCTGCTTTTATAGAGATTGCCCCGGGAGTCAACTGTTATTTTGACCTGCAGGGAGTGCCTACAGCTCTTTTTACGTATAAGATCGGCAAAAAGCCTCTCTGTATCGGAGATGAACTTCTTGTCCAGATCAGCAGGGAGGCGGTTAAGACAAAAGCTCCCACCGTCACCGGAAATCTGAACCTGACCGGACGTTATGCA